>Ga0116226_10003571_pt1 | contig 13718 bp, 13 predicted proteins | sample S1TSphfallax_FD_89692 | JGI IMG/M metagenome (GOLD analysis project Ga0116226, IMG submission 89692) | Host-associated microbial communities from peat moss isolated from Minnesota, USA - S1T2_Fa - Sphagnum fallax MG | ecosystem: Host-associated > Plants > Peat moss > Unclassified | place: USA...
GCATTGTAATAGTGCTAGTATCTCAAACATGGGCTGTATGCGGTTTTTGAGTTTTTGTTTTGGAAGACTATTACTCTACTACATCAGCCCTCTCTTTATACTCTTTTTTTGGCGAAGGTATTGGAGGTATAAGTAATAAGATAAGGGGGTGTAACCCTTGTGGGGTTAATGACACCCCTCACCCCATTCTTTTCTTTCTTAGGTAAAGTAGATATGGTTTAACTTACTTGTCTTTATTGTTGAATTAGCTAACTGTGGTGCAACACAGTTAGTCAATTCAATCACTAGTCTTGCTGTTTTTATAAGTTTCTGCTATCTTTATTCCGCGAAAGGGGACGGAAACTCCAATACTGCAATAAGTGTTGGGTTGAAATTAGCAGGAGTTTTGGAATCTTTTCCCCTTATGGGGATGAAAACACATTGCAAGAATTTGGTGTGCGATTGCTAGATCAGAAAGGGCAATCGCCCGACTAAAAGAGACGATTCAGGAAAATTACCTATTGGTTGCGACTGAAATATTTATGTTACTTGTAAGAGAATCGTATTTCATGAAGTGCTGTTGGTATATAGAATAGGAGAAAGAATGTGTCATTTATATATGTAATTACTATAAATTCAGGACACTAACAAAGCCTATATAATGAGAAATATAATAACTGAATTGATTCCCATGATGCTTACAAACTTCAGCTTTTTCTTTCACAAACTTTACACAATAAGGAAAATTATTGAGCTTTAAAATTAGAGTCAATAAATTTTTTAAATTTATTAATTTTAGATTCAGTATCTAGATTCAGTGTAGATACATAAGGATTATAATTACTACCATAGTGTAGTCTTCTTTTTGGAATCAACCCATAATTAGAAGCTAATTCCCTAGCTTTACCACATGATAGTGCATGACTTCTTTTAAATACACTTTGTTTACCATATTCAAAGTAAAATCTAAATACAAATTTATAATCATTAGACCTTGTATAGCCTCCTAGTGAAGCATTACAATGGTCAAAAGCAATTCCATAAGATTGGGCAAATGCTATATCTAACAAAGATAGAGTACGATCATAAGGCCTGTCTGAGAGAGATTTGGAACGGATATATATATTAAAAGATACATTTTCTTCACTTTTATAATCAGCAACCATACTAAGAGGATCTGATTGAGCTTCTACTGTCGAAGCAAGATTAAACCAAGTTGATATACCAATAGATGCTATCACTGGTAAAGTATTTAATTTCATGATTTTCATTTATTGATTAACTGATTACTACTAATAAAAAGATCTATTAGATACCATAACATGTTAGCCTTATTGATAACAACGAACTCAGGACAAACCTCTCTAAAGTAAAAAATGCTTTAATAGCAATGGTTTCAGCACTTCGTAATTTAGGCTATTTTTCATCAATATCCTTATACAGTAAGGGTTTCAGGAAAGCCCTGTCTTTGCCATGGGCGATGGACTGAGCAAGAGGCAAAATAAATGGCAAGACAGAAGTATTGAGATAAGTATTAAATTGCGCTTGAGTCTATGGTGCTTGAGGAATAGGGATTTCAGTGGATATTATTGGTGAGGTGAATTGTGTTTTGGAAGTTAGGGAGAGCGATCGCCTATATAATGAGTCTAGTTGCTGCATGGGTTTGAGAGTGCGCCTTTCACGAGTACTGCTGTTGAGAGTCTTGGAATGGGAAGAGGAAGGAGCGATGCCGTAGGCAGGCGATGCCATCGCTTCAAAAGAATTGCCTAAACGCCATATATTACTGCTAATATACAGTAATAGCATGACTTTGAACTTCCCGTTTAAAACAGTTACTAGAGATTATAGCTAAATTAGATAATGGCTATATATGCTTTAATATCAGTGTTTTAGTGGGGAAAGATAATGGGAATCAGAGTAAAAAGAGGTACTAAGGAAAGTTGAGAGCGATAGCGAAGCGCTGCTGCAAGCAGTTCGCCTAACAAGTGTCACTGAGAACCATTGAACATTGTATACTAGTGCTTTCCAACTCGATGTGGCTCGCTATGGATAAGGTTGTAGATTGAGTTTAGGGCGATTGCTGAATACTTTGTCAGTTTGTTGGTGTTTCAGATGTTCCATTAGTAAGGCGATGGACTAAACTAAAAGCAAGACACATGATACAGGAAAACTATTGATGATAGCAATTTCTACATTATGGTTTTACTTTATTACTTATCATTACCTATTTAAGTATATTAAAGTTAATGGTGGTGGAAAATTAATATTACCTGGACTTTGTAGCTAACTATAAAGTCCAGGTAAATATCACTAGCTAAAATACTTGCTATCAAAGCTGTATAAGCTAAAAATGTAAAATAAATAATATTTGACAAAAAAGTAATATAATGTCATCATGTATCTTATGCTAATTAAGCAAGATACCTGATAGTATACTTATACTATAAATCAAGAGGAAAACCCTGTGAGTTCTTTTAAGCAGCTTCCGTTATCAGACCTTAGAGAGAGCCTGCCTAAATTTAAACGTCAGGTTCAATTGGGAATGAAAAGAATTGCTGCTACCTATTATGGGCAAGTAGTGGGGTTCTTAGTACCGTTAAAAGATTTACAAAGGGCTGAAGAAGATAACGCAATTAACAATATTAAAGAGATGTCACTGTCTGAATTTAGGCAACAATTAACAGAATGCTGGGAGCAATTACAAGTTAATATTGATTGTATTTATGTGACTTACCATACACGTAAAGCAGTCGCGTTTGTTAGCCCACGTCTTATGAATTATCTTTCGATTCCTATTTCGGAAGTCGCAGGAAAGTTACTTGCTATAGATAGCGAACTTATTGAAGTTAGTGAACTTTCTGAAGTTAACAGTCTTATTGAAGTTAATACTTTATAGGAGGAAAATAACCTATGTTTAAAATTTTAACTAGCAATGAAGTTCAGAATAGATTGAAAAATCTTGAGAAGGAATATCCCTGTGAAGTCAGATCAGAGATTAAACATTACATCGAGATTTTACAACGTGATGGTATTATGAGCAAAACCGATTTTTATGATACTAATACTAATAAAATTTCTGGTTTTGCATGTAATATATTCTTTAGAACTAACTTTCAAAAGAAAGAAGTTTTAATAATTGATATAAGAATAAAAATAGTGGGTGTGCTAAAGCAAAGATTTAAAATTGATGATGAATGGGATGATGAAGAAGTGTTAACTATTCCACAATGTGATAAGCCTCAAAAATTAATCAGGACAATCGAACTTATTTATCAAGGAATAAATGATTCTGCTGAAATAGCTTATCACTTAGGAAATCGAGCAAATACGAAGAAAGATAATGCTCGGCATGGACAATATGCAAAACAAGCTTTACGATTGCTTAAACTTGCCATAAAAGTAGATAATGATACAAATTTAAAGAAATCAAAGGGCTCGAAGGAACTAGTGCATGAATTGACAGCTAAAGGAAGATTAATAGCTGAAGCAACAAATAATTCAGATTTGCAATCTCGATTGTTGATTGAATCTATGTTAAATTATCCTCCTGTATGGAGAATTATAGATGCAGTTTCCATAAGAGAATCTCAATTAAACAATGCTTTGGTTTTGAGCGATCAACTAATAAAGAAGATTGCTTTTCGAGAAGAGTTTCATGGCTCTGATACAAGTAATCGTCGTTCGCAGACTTTGAAGAGCTGGATTAAATGGATTTCTACTTACTCTGGAATCCCTATTCTTCTTAATGAGAGTGCAGTACAACTTCCTATTCCAATGTTTCACTCTCAAACTTATCAGGCAGATGGAGAATAATCTCATTCATTCCGAATGCTGTTTATTCCATTTAAATTAATGAAAAAAAGTTATGACTCTTGTTCAAAAAAGCTTACAATCTTTACCTGATTTCTTAGCTAGTTTCAAAACGATCTATTTATTCTTAGCATTGTGTTGTGGTGTAATTGCAGCATGGAATAAGGAAATGCTCTTACGAGTCATATGTTTTATAGGAGTGTTCGTATTCGTGCTTTTAAAATTCTCTACTTTTGAATCTGCTACATCTGAATTATTTAATAGTATAGTTCTATTCTTGATTATTGGTTACTCCATGTCGGCAGGTGTAAAAATGGCTCTTAATCACTGGTATAGTGACTGGTAGGTTACTAAAAAAATCGGAAGCATGCTACGAAGTATCGAATATACTAGAGTTCGCTTACATTAGAACTCCACTTGAAATGCTTAGATATTAGGATAAACTTGTGAACAGTAACCTCTCTGGATACGATTCAACTCTTGAAGAAGCGTGGACAACCCTTCATAAAGCTAACCACTTAGTTATAGCATATCGTTTCAGAGCTACTGAACTTACTCAATGGAAAAGATTGAGAGACTTTGTAAGTTTAGGAGTTGCGCCCGGACTTTTATGTGCCACATTCGTTTGGGAAAATGCTATACTTAGAAATGTTCTTTTTGTGATCTCTAGCTCCTGCTCTGTATCTAGTTGGGTATGGGTAATATTTGGTTTTTCCAATAATTGGGAGAATCAACTATCGCTAAGTATTGATGTTCCCATAAAACTATCGCTTATTGTCTCTGAAATTAAGGAAAAAATTGAGGTTTTTAGTGCTTCACGAAGGGATAATAACGCCCAAGTTGCCGAAGTAACGGCTAATAAACTCAAAATTCTTATCCAACAAGTTCATTCATTAAATGAAAATATAGAACGTGAACAAGTTTATGTAAGACCTTGGATGAATTTGATAGCACAACAAAACACTATGCGATTTTATGATGGAAAATGTGCTTCCTGTTATCAATTATGGATACCTGGCTCTGAAGTTTTTAACTCAGATAAAGCTAAGAATTTTTTAAAAAAAGCAAAACGCAATAAATTGACGAATACCTGTGAGTTTTGTGGACAAAAGCTACCAAGTAAACCTTAAGTAAATATTTAGCGAATATAAGGAACGTAAATATGGCAGTTATTAAATATTACTTTATCTCCGAATTAGCAATTAAACTTAAATCTCAACTTTCAGAAGAAGAATTTCGACAACTTATTGAGGAATTAATCAACAATAATATAGCAGAGTTTCAAGAATATAGAAAAGACTCATTAGCTACTGGTAATTATGCACGAATTACTACAATTTGTCGGGTTTGTGGTCGTCCAATATGATTTTAGGAGAAACCGCAATTATTTAAAGGAAAAAGCATTCAATATACTTGTTCCTGGCAACTGAGGGTGGAGCCAAGCGTTGCGCTATTGCAAGCAGTTCGCCAATTGTACAAGATGATCAAGTAAATCCTCGTTTTGTCCAGTCTCTCTACTCATAATATCACCTCATCATTAGAGGGATTTTATCAGTCGTTCTATAATTGAGTCATCATACCTGGGATATAGAGAAAATCATGCTTTCGGACAGATGGGGTAATACTCTAAGCATAGTGATCGCCTAATTATGACTAGCTATCTTATGTAGCCTGTAAAAAGCTTCTAATCCTTACTGTGCTTTGATTCTACATCAATGTCGTTATAGCTCATTATCCCGACCTCACCAGCAGGTGACAGCATGGATAATGAAGCAGCAGCACCCAATACCTGCTCATCACTTACCTCTAAATACCTTTGTAACTGATCTAAATTCCTGTGTCCTGAAATCTCTTGAACTACCCGCAATGGAATACCAACATTACTCATCTGTGTTAATGCTGTTCTCCTAAAGCTGTGTGTACTCACTCCTAATATTCCCACGCGCTCACAAGCAAGTCTCAGAATTCGTGCTGCTGAATCATGGCTAATATGTCCATTGCTGCGACCTGGGAATAGATAAACTTTTCCCGCTAGAGGATAGTATTCAACCAGTATTCTTCTTAAATCCTCAATTACAGGGATTGAGCGCGTGGCTAGTTTCCCCTTGGTGTTGGATTTTCTTAAGACAAACTGTGTTCTTACTTGACCCTTAGAAGTGTAGATATCTTCTGCGATTAATGTACAAGCTTCTCTAATCCTACAAGCACTAAATAAGCAGACTGCAAACAGCGTTTTATCTCGGAGATTTTCTAAACCCTGACTAAAAATTAATTGTATTTCCTGCTGTGTTAAAACTTTAGCGCGTCCATGCCTGTTAATTTTCACATCTATTTCTGCCCCAATTCTTGCTCATGCTAGCAAGCACCATCCAGAGTAGAAGCAATCAAAGGTAAGAAATCCTTAATCTCAAAGGAATATGTTAGGCCTTGACTGGATAATATAACCCATCTTTTGGCTGAAACTTCCACCCCAATCCACCAGGGTCACGCTTTGATTTCTACTGGTTGTTATTGATATGAATAAGAATATTCTGAATATCGAGAACTAAGTGTTTTACCAAAATTTCCAACTTGGATGACAGCAATCCTTGATTATTCCCTGTCTGCCGTTGTTCCAGGTGCATCATTCTTTCATCTAACGGTTGTATAACATTTGCTAATTCTTGCCTGACACAGATCATAACTTCTTGGTTTATTGCATCTTTTAATACCTGCTTTAATAACTCTATTTCATCTGTCGTGCTTGATGGTATACTTTCAGACAGGGAATTTAAGCCAGATGCTAGAATGGCAACTAGAGTTTTAGAACGGTCACATCCACTAGCCGTATTAGCGGGAAAGTTCTCTCGTCCAAAGGAGTCGATTTCAGTAATTAGGTCATCTGGGCATCTAAAAGTAATAGGTGTCGTCATACACTCACCTAAAAATGTTTAACACAAGTCTAACAAATAGGGGTAAATATAGCCAAGCTGTCATCAAGGGCAAGACGTTATAAATTATACTAAAATATAATCGCGTTTTATACTTATAGTATAACTAAACCCCTTATTCTTCCGTAAAAATCTTCTGTTATGGTTATGTAATAGGAAGTAAACAGGATTTTAATGGGTACGATGAAGATAACAAACAAAAGACTTATGGAGTAAGCTTTTCAGCCTATCTTGCCCCTGGTGACAGCCTCGCTATATTTACCCCAAATAGGAGAATTTATAGTGGAATAAGGCTAATTAGTGCTAATTACTACCGTATTTTTTTAGTCAAGTTAGCTAAACGAGTAATGCTAGAGCGAATATTACCTGCTTCCTTACGACTCTTAAGGCGTTTTTTGGCTTCTTTTAGCACTTGTTCCATAACTGTATCTTTATCTTTACAAGTGATATAAAAAGCTTCTAAAAGCGTTTCAATTGTTATTCTTTCAGAGTTACATAGTTGATCAAGTTGTTCCTTGATTGAAGTTTCTAAACGTATAGGTAATCTAGAGGCAATTTCCGGAAAATTCCCTAATTCCTCTTCTAATTTCTTGAGTTCAGAAACAATATTACCAGTACTTGTTGTCACTTCAATATCAGTAGTCAGAGAAATTTCTTGTTGTGGAGATAACACATCCTCCCTCGGAGGAACTGTCGGTTGAGTAGCCCTATTTCTAATTTCATTTAAAATACTCATAGCTTGACCTACTATCAAAATTTATTGTGATGTCTATACAGGAATTAATTTGGCATACTCTTCTGCTAAAGCTGGCTTAAGTTTTTGAGCTAAGACATGAATTGCATATTCCAGATTGGGTTGTCCTAAGTCTGTTGGTGAGACTCTTTGATTGATGGCATTTTTAAATACATCCGATTCCAAAATATGTGGCAACATCAATTTATCTCCTACTAATTGCCGCATAGTGTCAATACTTGTTTTAGTAGCATTTGTGGGATTTAAACCAACCCAGCGAGCGCGAAAAGGTATCGTACCAATTAATTCACCATAAGGTAAAGCGGATTGAAATTCTTTGATCAATTCCAAAGTTCTTAATAATGATTGAACTCCCTTGACGTTCGACTCTGCTGGAATTACCCATTTATCTCCAGCACCCAAAGAAGTTTGAGCTAAATGCGATCGCTCCGGTGGCGGATCTACAATTGCTACACCAAAATTACTGATAATTGTTTGAAGACGATTTCTTAGAATAAACAAGCTTAAGCCACTAGAAGCTAATTTATAATTGGCACTCTCCAATCCATCATCGGAGGGAATTAAAAACAGGTTGCTATTGCTGACAGTTCTATTATGCGTATGATTTGTATTTTCTAGTTTTACATCAGGTACAGGCGCAATAGCATCGATAATTCTTGTTTTATCTTCAGTTTGTGTCAACACCTCTAATAATGTTGGTGTATTAGGCTGTACTTGTACCCCTAAAAAACTAGTCAGGCTAGATTGAGGATCGCTATCTACAAACAGAACGGGAATTCCTAAGCGTCCCAAATATCTTCCCAGCATCAAAGCTACTGTAGACTTTCCTTGACCCCCAGCCAAGCCTAAAGAAACTACTGTTGGCGGATTTGGCATAAAATAATTACATAACATTACTAGAGTATATTACTACAAATATAGTAATCTATTTTTATTGAATTATACATTACTACAAATACAGTATTCTACTTTTATTTAATTGTACTTTAGTTCAATTCTACTTTTGTACAAAAGTGATCGATAAACTAGAAATAGCTTGGGCGTACTACATCATCTAAGAGTCCATTCTCAATAAGGTAGAACGCATAGCAATAATGGTGGCTGTAATGGCATTTCCACACCAATCGCCACACCAACAAATCCTTATATAGCAGTCATCCCACACCACCCACACCAATTTCTCTATTTCCCAGTGATTTTTTAATATTTAGTTATCACCTCCCGCCAGCGAAAATTCACTTTTTCTGATTTCTCCCAGGAATTTGAAAAATTGGTGTGGGTGGTGTGGAGGTCTTGATTTATAAGGGTTAATTGGTGTGGCGATTGGTGTGGAAATGCCATTACAGCCACCATTATTGCAAATATTTTTTCCTTATTGATAATAAAAGCACCAAAAATGAATGTAGTTTTTTTGTAGTGCAATTGCATTCAGTTTTTGGCTAAATTGAGTTACTATCACAAAAATCTTGGCACTAAAAATCCCCTTTAAGGGGGGGTTGTGCAAAAGAATGATTTGATATGTAATCACCCATTCTATCTGTACTAAATAATATTCAGCATCTAGTACAGATATAAATAGATAATTTATACTTTAGCCAGTAGTATTAGATTCCCAACCAGGGACGTAAATGAGCGCGTTTAACCACAGAACCTGGCTTGGTTTTAGTACCAATACGGACATTATTGGACTGACCACACTCCCAGATATAAACTAGTTCACCACTATAGTCAGCTAAAGACTCTACACCTAATCGCCAAACGGTATTAGCCGCATTCTTGATATATTGCAGTTGTTCATCACTAAAGTCAACAACAGCTTGAACTAATTCCTCAGTTTTTAGTGATAGTACAAAATTACCAAGTGACGACTTATCATTCCAGTTATTGATGATCTGTTCTCTGTGACTAACTAAAACACTTGCTGCTGAAGAATTTAACTCTATTGGCGACTTATCTCCTTGATTTGGATCTTCTGCTACATCTAGGTCATCACCAATTATCAACAAACTCCTGTATTGAGGAGGAAGGTAAAAAAACAGATTGTCTTTTTCTGTTTGACTCAGATGAGCGATCGCCTGACTAAACCTCAAATTAACATCTTGACCAGAACTGATGATATCTAGTAGCTCTTTCGCCCTTCTTTGCTCATCACCTATAGGCTGTAGTCCTCTAAGTATTTTCTCTTCTTCAGGAGTTAATCGTTTAAAGCTCTCTATCTTGACATTGATATCAATAGGAGCAAAATATTGTTGAAAAGTTCCCCAATCAGCATCGTGATTAATAAAATCCCTGATGTTATCAAGCACTACTTGTACCTCTATCTCTAATGGAGATACTACATTATCAAGAGGTTCCATTCTCAATAAGGAAGAATGCACCGCAATAAGGTTAGCTTGCACCCCAATTTGCACCCCAATTTGCACCCCTGTGATCTTTATAGAGTAAGGATCGCACCCCATGCACCCCAATTTATCTATTTTTTGGCTCCCATTGATAGTTAAATTATTAGGACTTTCGCTCAAGGAGTCATCTTTTTGGTTTTCATCGCTAATATTTGTAAAATTGGGGTGCATGGGGTGCAAGTCTTGCTCTGTAAGAATTACAGGGGTGCAAATTGGGGTGCAAATTGGGGTGCAAACCGTCCTTATTGCGGTGCATTCTTCCTTATTGAGAATAGATTTCCCTAGATCGAATGTAATACCCTGTAGTGCAGAAATTGTCTTCTTTCCATTAGGACGCGGTATGATGCCTAGCTTAGTTTTAGGAAACATCTGCTTAAATCTAGCTAGTACTTGATTAACAGCTTTGATATTGCGATCACCAATTCTTGGTTGATCAGCCCAAACGGCCTTCTTTTTGCCATTACTGGTTTCTTCGTAAACAAGAGTTCCATTATCCAAGTACCACTGCTCTAATTTCTCCCAAATATCAGCAGCTGATAAATAGGAGTTAGGGCTGTATGTAAGTCCTGTATCTTGAGCAAATTTGAATAAGTGGGAGTTTTCAGCTTGAATTTCAGCAAAAGCCTCCTGTGTACAGGCGTAATCTATCCCATTAGCCATCAAATCCACTAACGCTTCTAAAATCCGATTTAATAAAGCTGGACATACCATCAACTGCAAAAATAGCGAATCATAAGCAAAACGTGGATCTGCTTCTATTTCTCCTTTACTTGGATCTGCGCCGATTTTAAATGTTTTGTTGAATTTCAAAACTCCAAAACGACTTAAAATAGCTTCCATTGCTCCAGTCAATCGAGGTGTGTCGTTGATATTGAATAGGAAAATTGCTACTGGATCAAATTCAACTCCATCCTTTCCCTTACTTTCACAAACCAAAGGACTGCCAGTAATAGCAGCTTTAAGCGATTGCAATCTGTCTAGCCTTGATGTATCTGTATTTTCTGATGCCCAATTAATCCGAGAATTAGCTAGGCATGAAAGCGGAAATCTCCGTCCACCATCGTACTGATTAAAATCATCCAAAGTAGTACTAGTTAGTCCGTGCTTTCCATAAATAGTAGCTACTGCTGTTCTCAGTGCATCCTTACCGTTACTGCCAGTACCCAAAAGTAACAAGGCTCTAATCATGCGCCCCTTGTACCTTCTAACTGTATGTAGGTCTAAAGAAGCAGCTATTACCTTAAGGAAAATGTCTCTCTGAGGCGCATCTAAAACAGAAAGTAAGCGATCACAGTGTTTAGGATCAGAATTTGGATTGTACTCAACCAATGGCGGATAAGTATAATAGTAGTCTGGTGAGTGTGGTAATAATTGCCAAGAAGGTTTGTCAGCATCCCAGAGAATTTGTAAAACTCCATTTAAGCAATTGATTCCTGGGGGATTAATCAAGCCTAATGCAACATTGAAGGCAATTTTTGCTACTTTTAAAGCCTCCTCAACTTTAGCAGCTGAAGCATAAGGGTGGGAGATTACCCATTTTTTCAGATTTCTATCGAATACTCTATATTCGTACTTTGTCGCAAATATCTCCCAAATACGTTGTTTTTCTATGTGATCGCTAACCTTACTGTAATAAGTCCCCCGCCATTCATATAGAGTATCTACAACGCATATCCAGCTATTATCTGTATAAAGCTGCTGTAATACAATTTCGGAATAACTCAGTTTGAGGATAGATTGGTCATCATCACCACCATCATCATTACCGCCAAAATCATCCGATTCCTCTTCTACTAGTTCCTGGGAATATCTATCAGCTGTTATCCCAATCAATTGATTCATTTTTTCAATGAATTGTTCACGAGTCCAGTCTGGATGTGCCATTATCCAATCATATAAATCTCCCTTCTCTGGCATTTTATCCCAAAGTTCTACTGGGTTAATAATGATACAAGGAAATTGGATTTTAGCAGCAGCAGCAGCGATTGCCCTAGCTTTTTTCCAGCCAATTTCATCATTATCTACGAAATAAACTATTCCACGTAGTCCAAGCTCCTTGAGTATCATCAATCCTGTCTCTAGATCAATATCACTCCATGCTGAACCCATCCAAGTGAAACAAACTAACCAAAGATATAACCGCACCGCCTCAACAGCTTTCTCTCCTTCCTCACATACCGCCCACTTATCAACTGCAAACTCTTTTAGTTCTGACAAATGGTAAACAGGCCAGGGCTGATCTCCTTTAGAGTTAACAATTTTGCCATCAACGTTGATATGCCAAGGTTTTATCGTTTTCTTAGTGCGATTACCAGTCTCGTCATAATAATCTATTCTCTGAACCCATTGTATAGAACTATACGGATAGATAATTTCCGTATTTAATCCTTTCTTGAGAATTGGTGGTGTTTCTGGTTGTTCGGGAAACTCAGCCAGGATTATTTTATCTTTGGGTAATGGAGCAGGTTTGTATTGCTTAGGAGGAGTAGGAACAATTCTGAGATTAGCACGTTTACCCGTGCTTTGATTTGATTCTACAGGAGCATAAAAAGTGTGTCCATCTCTATCCCGCTTAGAAGTTGCTTTCCAACCTGGTCCAGGTTCAGCATCTCGATTACAGACTGATAAATCATCAATAAAGTAGCACCAATCAGGCTTTCCACAATGGGGACATGGCTCAGGCTTGGAAACTTCTGTAATTCTAGATTTTTTTCTTCCCAATTGTGGCGAAGAACTAATTTCCTGTGATAGAATGGAATCCGAATTAAACGATTGTGGCGTTGCTTGACCGTTGGAAGTTGGGGCATCGCCATTATTGTTTTGTGTCATGTTTTTTCGGTGTTGTATTGTATAGATTACCACCGAGTACTGAAATAATTTATATTATTTCAAAATAGCACTACAATTTAAAGATATAGAAATTAATTATCTTTGTAGTGCTGTCGGGTCGCGCACGCGCTAACGTGCGTTTAGACTCGGCGGTGTTTTTTTTAGATACAACGATAATAACAGAGAATTTTTTAAAATATACACGTCTTCTACAAATATCTATCTACAGACATATTATTGATTAACTGAAAAATGGAAAAACCCTGTATCTCGTATACAGAGGCAATAGTTTTGATGTTTGTTCAAAGCCTGAAATATCTCTGTGGAGGGATTTACAAGGTTTTATTGATGTTAATAAATGAAACTAACATGTACTTTTAAAAATATCTCGTAATCTTCCTCTAGCGCTCCAAACAAATTAATGGTATAATTATAAGCTTTGCCTGTATTCAACATCTTATGTGTTAAAAAATAACTGTTAGTACCGGATACGGAAAACACTGGGTGCAGGGAGTAGAGGGAAAGACTTGTTATTCTTATAAGTGCTTATTCAAATTAAAGTAAAGTGTATTAAACAGCTTGCTGATTTAGAGAAATTTAGGCACAATAGATATCTTTAATTTCTTAGATAAAAATGTAAATTTATTGACACAAATGACATTTCTAGTAGTCAAAATCATGTATTAATTTCTAGCATGGGATTAGTTGTATTTCGCATGTAGTATATGAAAAAGCAACTAATCAGTATCAGTGTAATGACAGGGTTGATAGTCAGCTTACCACCTGAAGCCTATGGACAGCTGACCTATCAAGGAGCTACCGTGTATCGAGTAGGAACGACTGAGCTTATTTTCAGTGGAACAACAGGAACAAAAATACCTGTGGATTTGGGCTGACGGGGTGACAATCAGGCTAGGATGTAGACAGAATAAGCTCCATAGCCCTTATACCTCGTTGATAATACATGCGCTTATTAGGAGTAAGTCTCAATAATTCTAAAACCAAGTCCCAGCA
>Ga0116226_10003573_pt1 | contig 13703 bp, 4 predicted proteins | sample S1TSphfallax_FD_89692 | JGI IMG/M metagenome (GOLD analysis project Ga0116226, IMG submission 89692) | Host-associated microbial communities from peat moss isolated from Minnesota, USA - S1T2_Fa - Sphagnum fallax MG | ecosystem: Host-associated > Plants > Peat moss > Unclassified | place: USA...
CACTGTAGGCAGCGGTCTGGCGAACCCGATCGGTGTCGCCGTGGATGCCGCCGGGGACATCTTCATCGGGGATTACGGGAACCAGCGGGTGGTTGAAGTTCCGGCCGGCGGGAACCAGATCACGATTGCCAGCGGACTGAACTACCCCGAGGGTGTGGTAGTGGACGGAGCGGGCAATGTCTACATTGCCGACAGCGACAACAACCGCGTGCTGGAGGTCCCGGCTGGAGGCGGCCCGCAGACTACCGTCGGCAGCGGACTCAAAAACCCGACCGGCGTAGCGGTCGACGGCGCAGGCAACGTCTTTATCTCCGACTACCACAATAACCGCGTGGTGGAGGTCCCTGCTGGAGGCGGCCCGCAGACCACCGTCGGCAGTGGCCTGAATGTGCCGCAAGCGGTTGCAGTCGATGGATCGGGCGATGTCTTCATCGCCGACTCGGGGAACAACCGGGTCGTCAAGGTCACGTCCAGCGGCGTCCAGACCACCGTGCCCGCCAGCGGGCTCAATGACCCCATCGCGGTGGCCGTGGACGCGGCGGGCGATGTCTTCATCGGCAATTACTACAACAACAACGTCGTCGAGGTTTCGCCCAGCGGCGTCCAGACCATCGTCCCAGTCGCCGGGCTGGGCGGCAATGTTCTCGGCGTCGCCGCGGATGCAACGGGAGACATCCTCCTCTCCGACTTCGGGAACAACCGGTTGGTGGCAATCAACCGCTCGCAGGTGCCGTCGCTGAGCTTTGCGACGACGAATGTGGGCAGCGCCAGCAGCCCTCAGTCGATCACCATTCAGAACGTCGGCAACCAGTCGCTCACCGGTTCGCTGGCCTTGAACCTCGGCGGCAACTTCACGCAGAGCGCGAATCCCGATTGCTCCACCGCCTTCCCGCTGGCGCCCGGTGCAACCTGCACAGAGAGCTTCAGCTTCACGCCGCCGAGCGCGACGTTCTTCTCAGACAGCGCGGTCCTTGCGGACAATGACCTCAACATCGCATCGGTGACCGAGAGCATCACGCTCAGCGGCACCGGTGCCACCAATGGCGTGGCCGGCACCGTGGCGGTCCCCAACGTCGTTGGGCAGGTGCAGACGGCCGTGTACGCCCCCATTTCGTCCGCAGGTCTCACACTTGGAACGGTGACCACGGCGTCCAGCAGCACGGTCGCCTCCGGCACTGTCATCAGTCAGACGCCCGCCGCCGCGACGCAGGTCGCGGTGGGAACCGCGGTCAATCTGCTCCTCTCGACCGGCCCGGCGCTGCCGCCTTCGCCCAACCCGCTGACGCTCAACAACAATTACTTCGTTACCGGCGACTACATCGCGGCGGGCGTCACGCTGCGCGGGACCGGCAAGGGCGGCACGGCCACGGGAAGCATCACCATCCCCAGCTATGGCGCGAGCCCCACTCAGGGCGTTCCCGACGGCGCGGACATCATCGACGCCTTCCTCTATTGGGAGACGCTCGAAAATACGCCATCGGCCTCCTCCAACAGCGGGACCTTCAATGGCTACCCCATCGTCGGCCAGCAGATCGGCACGGACATCCCCAACTACGTCGACGGCGCGTTTACCGGGACGATCCGTGCCTATCGCGCGGATGTGAATCTGTATCTTCCCGACGGGGCTAACGGGATCCGCTTTGCCACAGGAACTTACACCATCTCCCTGCCCGATGGCGGGACGGCGCTTCCACTGACCGAAGGCGCGAGCCTGGTGATGATCTATCGCGTGCTTTCGCCGAACTTCCCGCTCAAGTCGGTGGTGATCTACGACGGCTCCGCAGCACCCACAGTTCAAGGGACCCAGGTGGTCCAGGGCTTCTACGACGCGGTCGGCGGGGCCAGCGGCACAGGCAAGAATACGAACCTCTTCGCCTTCGGCGGAGTCTGGAACAGCACCGCCAATTCAGCCGCGCTTGGGCAATCGAACCAGTTCAGCGCGACGTTGAATCCCGGCGCCGCATACAGCGCGGTGATCCTCAGCACGCCAGTCAACAACAGCGATAACGACGGCATTCTGGACGCCTGGAAGACAGGACCCCCAGCGGGCGACTTCCACGCCGGACAGCCCGGCTACTACGACGTGAAGACCGGAACCTGGGTCGGGTTGCCGGGAGCAAAGCACGGCCAGAAGGACTTGTTCGTTCAGATGGACTACATGTGCGGCAATGTGCTGAACAACGGCTCCTGCGATCCCACGCAGGAGAACCTCTTCCCTTCGCCCGATGCCAACGGCAACGATCCTCTGGCGATGGTGCAGCAGGCCTTCGCCAACTCCGGCGTGCAGTTGCATCTCCAGGTCGGCAACGCCGTCCCCGAGACCACCTGCGTCGACTCCGCCACGACAGGCCTCTGCCAGTTCCCCAACCAGCCGGGAGTGATCGGCTGGAAGAACAGCCTTGAGTTCTCGAAGCTGTGGCCGCGTAACTTCCTCGCGTGCATCACCGGCGGCGATTGCACCATGCGCTTCCCCTACGGTCAGAAGGACAGCTACCACTATGTTCTGGTGGGGCACTCTCTTGCGATTCCGGCCTGGAATACGCGTTACGGCACGCTGACCTCGATCAATGTCGTCAACGGCGTAACGACTATCGTCACGGCGGACCGGGGCACGGGCATCAACGCCTGCCCCAGCCGCATCACGCTCGACGGGGTACTCGGCAATCCGGCGCTGAACGGCGTGTACAACACGACCGGCTGCGCCGACACCAAGACGATCACCTTCGCAACTCCCGGCGTGCCGAACTACACCTATCCCAACAACACGCTGCCGGAGCCGGTCATCGGCCTCACCTCGGGTACGATCACCAGCATCTCCGGCTACTCCGACCTGGGCGGCGCGGACTCCGCGGTCACCCTCGGCCTCTGGCTGACGGCCCCGAACCAGGACATGAGCAAGCGCGCCAATGTGCTGGCTGGAACCATCTTCCACGAGATCGGCCACACCCTCGGCCTGAGCCACGGCGGCCTGTACTATGACACGCCGAACAGCTACGTTCCCACCTTCGACGCCAACTGCAAGCCGAACTACCAGAGCGTCATGAACTACCTCTTCCAACTCGATCTCGTGGGGCCCGGCCACACCGTCGCGTTCTCGAACCAGACGCTGGCCACCCTGAACGAAAACACCGCTGGGTCGGTCACACAACTCACCGATCACCTGGGGAACGCGGCGACCTTCCCCACCTCGGCCTGGTATGCCCCGTACACGGCCAATGCGACGGTCAGCCCGGCCACGCTGCACTGCGACGGCACACCGCTGAACGGCGAGTCGGGCTATCGTATCGATGGCCCCATCGCGCCCATCGCGCCGCCGTGGTCGAATGGCCAGGACCTCAGCTTCATCGGCACGTTGCAGTCGGCGGAGCGCGGATACAACGACCTGACCAGCATGGACCTGCGCCAGGTGGGCGCGACCGGCGGTGAGTTCGCTTCGCTGGCCAGCGTGCTTTCGTTCGGCTCCTCTGCATCGCCTTTGAACATCAGCGCAGGCGGCAATGTGACGCTGGGTAGCGGCGGAACCATCGCCCTGGGAAGCGGCGGCACGGTCACCCTCGGCAGCGGCGGCAACGTCACCCTCGGCAGCGGCGGGACCATCGCGCTGGGCAGCGGCGGGACCATCACCCTCGGCAGCGGCGGCAACGTCACCCTCGGCAGCGGGGGAACTGTCACTCCCGGCAGCGGGGGGCTGGTCACGCTGGGCAGTGGCGGCAACGTCACCCTCGGCAGTGGCGGTACCATCACCCTGGGCAGCGGCGGAACAATCACCCTCGGCAGCGGCGGGACCGTAACGCTGGGCAGCGGCGGCGTCATCGCGCTGGGCAGTGGTGGATCGGTGACCATCCCCTCGACTGGCGGCAGCTACACGATCGACGGAAATGGGGGCACAATCACGCTGGGCAGCGGTGGGACGGTCACCCTCGGCAGTGGCGGCAACGTGACGCTGGGAAGCGGCGGCACCATCGCCCTCGGCAGCGGCGGGACTGTGGCGCTCGGCAGCGGCGGCAACGTCACGCTGGGCAGCGGCGGAACGATCACTCTGGGAAGCGGCGGGACGGTGACGCTCGGCAGCGGCGGCAACGTCACCTTGGGGAGCGGCGGAACCATCACCCTCGGCAGCGGCGGGACCATCACCCTCGGCAGCGGCGGCAATGTCACCCTGGGGAGCGGTGGAACCGTCACCCTGGGAAGCGGCGGCAACCTGAGTGCGAGCAGCGGCGGCAACATCACCCTCGGCAGTGGCGGCAATATCACGCTGGGAAGCGGTGGAACCATCACCCTGGGGAGTGGCGGCACGGTGACGCTAGGAAGCGGCGGCAACGTCACGCTGGGCAGCGGCGGAACCATCGCCCTGGGCAGCGGCGGCAATGTCACCCTGGGCAGTGGCGGCAGCGCCACGCTGAGCAGCGGCGGCGTTATCGCTCTCGGCAGCGGCGGCACCATCGTCTTCGGCAGCGGCGGCACGGTGACGCTGGGCAGCGGCGGAACCATCGTCTTCGGCAGCGGCGGAACCCCGACGCCGGAGGGCGCGGGCACCTATGCCCTTGGGAGCGGCGGCACGGTGACCCTCGGCAGCGGCGGAACCATCGTCTTCGGCAGCGGCGGCAACATCACGCTGGGCAGCGGCGGAACCATCACATTCGGCAGCGGAGGTACTGTCGCGCTGGGCAGCGGAGGAAATGTCACCCTGGGAAGCGGCGGAACCATCACGTTGGGAAGCGGCGGAACCATCACCCTGGGCAGCGGAGGCAACGTCACGTTGGGCAGCGGCGGCGTTGTGACGCTGGGCAGCGGCGGCACCATCACCCTGGGCAGCGGTGGAACCGTCGCCCTGGGCAGCGGTGGCAACGTCACGCTCGGCAGCGGTGGAACGCTGGCGAACGAGTTGACCTACGAGACCGCAAACTCGATCGTTCGGCCGCCCTCCGCACCTACCGAGACACCGGTTTCAGGAAGCGTCCGGGTCGACTGGACCGCGCCAGAGTTCGGGGTCGTGCAGACCTACACCATCTACCGCAGCTCGAACGGCGCGACGCCCATCGCGATCGGCAGCGTCAGCGGAGTCAACGGACTCCCGCCGGCGACGGAGTTCACCGACACCAATCCGGACCTGGTCTCAAAGACCGTGGTTTACACCATCTCGACCGTACTCGTTCCGGACACGACCGGCGCAGCGCCGCGCCAGAGTCCGCCCTCGGTCCCAGCGGTCGTCAAGAACGATCAGACCATCGCGCTCGGCCCGCTGCCGAGCTCGGTGACCATCGCCAACCCGCCGACGGTCACAGCGACCGCGATGTCGGGCGGCGTTCCGAACGGGTTGCAGGTCGTCTTCAGTGCGGCCGGGCCGTGCTCCATCGTCGGCCAATCCATCGCGAACAACGTCTCTTCGGCCAGCGTTGCCCTGAGCGGAACGGGAAGCTGCACGGTCAGTGCGTCGCAACCCGGCACGACCGCGTTCAATTCGGCCAACTCCGTCTCGGGAACCTTCGTGGTCCTGCCGCAGGGATCGAGCCTGCAGTCGCAGACCATCACCTTCGCCACGTTGCCGAGTGTGCAGTACGGTGCCACGTTCTCCCCCAGTGCCTCGTCTTCCTCAGGTTTGCCCGTGAGATTCACGGCGTCTGGATCGTGCACTGCCAGTGGCGGCATCACCGGCGTCGGCGGGTGCAACATCACGGCCTCAGTGGCGGCAAACAACACGTACACCGCCGCCACGCTGACTCAGTCGTTCACCATCTACCCGGCAGTGCTCAAGGTGACTGCCACGAACCTGAGCAGCGGCTACGGCCAGCCGCTGCCGCCGCTGACCTATAGCTACAGCGGCTTCGTCAATCACGAGACGGCCTCCGTGGTCAGCGGCGCGCCGGCGCTCTCCACGACCGCCACCCCAACCAGCAGCGCCGGCACCTATCCCATCACCGTTTCGACCGGCACGCTGGCCGCGGCCAACTACGACTTCCTTTACGTCAACGGCACTCTGACGATAAACGAGTCGAGCGTTACGCTCGGGATCTCGAATAGCACCCAGACCTACCAGCAGTGGACCAACCTCGTGATCGGGCCGGTCTACACGGGGTCGCGCGTGCCCACCGGAACCGTCACGCTTTACGACAACGGAGCGGCGCTCGCCACACTGACTCTGGGTGGCGATGGCAAGGCCTACTATACGGCCAGCCCGTTCAATGCGGGACCGAACGTGCTCACTGCGACTTATAGCGGCAACAGCTACTTCCCTGCCGGAATCTCCTCACCGGTCACCATTACCGTGAATCCGGCTCCGGTGAACTTCCAGGCGAGTTGCTATGGCGCGCAGACCTACGGTACCGCGTACCAATGCACGGTCAACCTGAGCGCGAGCACCACCACAGTTCCCGGCGGCGTCATCACCTATAGCTTCGACGGCGCCGCGGGAGTGAGCGTCCCGATCGTCAACGGCAACGCTAACTTCACGCTGCCTGCGCTCCCGGCCGCGGGAAGCCACACACTGGTGCTCAGCTATGCGGCACAAGGGAACTTCGCCGCCGCCGGGCCGCTAACGAAGTCCTTCACGACGGCCCCGGGGCAGACCCAGTTGCTGGCCACTCCGTCCAGCTACTACCTGACTGCCGGGTCGCCCCTGACCATCTCAGGGACAGCGAGCACGCCGAGTTCAGGCGTTCCCATCGGCACGGTGACGGTATACGACAACAACGTCGCAATCGGGACCGCAACCATCGGCAGCACGGGCGCGATCTCGTACAAGGTGTCGAGCATCGCCAAGGGATCGCACAGCTATCGAATCGGCTATGCGGGATCGGCGAACTATGCGGCGGCGAACTCAGGATCGTTTGCCGTAACCGCAAACTGAGGCTGCTGCCGCTTATCCGCCCATCCTGTGATGGATCTCCGCTACCAGCGGATCGTCCGGGGAATCGCCTCGGATGCGGAGATAGTTCTGGTAGAACGTCCGGAAATCATCGCGCTTCATCGTCTCCCGCACCGATCCCTGGTAGTAGTAGACAGGCGGGAAGTAGGAGTAAGTGGGAACGTTATCCATGAAGAGTTCGATGGCCTCGCCGCGCCGTTTCACACACTCCTGAAACTCTTCCTCGGCCTCGGGTGCCTCTCCCGCTTCAATATAGGCGCGGCCGAGATCGAAGCGGCCGATCCAGGTGTCGAGCAGCGTGTTCGCAGCCGTTATCTGCTGGACGGCTTCCTTTGCGTCCTTCCGTTTCAGAGCGATCAGACCCGAGACGATCCTGCTGTAAGCCTGCGGTTCGCTGGAAGTTTGTGCGGCGAGTGCGGTGGCAAGTTTTTGCGCCCTCGGCAAGTCCCCGGCGTCGACGTAGACTCTCGCAGCCAGGAATTGAATCTGGACGGATGGGCTATTGGCCAGTGACTTGGCGACGGCGGCGAGCGCCAGCCCGTGGTCTCCCCGCACCTGCTCGATGTTGGCAAGCGCGGCGTACTTCCGGGCGGCGTTATCGGGGCTCTTCGCGGCGACGTCAGCCTCCGCACCGCGGGTGAGGATGGCCGCCGCTTCCGCATACCTGCCCTGGTACGCGGCGAGATCGGCGAGTCCGTCGGCGGCAGTCGAGGCCGCGCCGAGCTTTTCGAGGCGGTGGTAGCTGTCGGCTGCCTCGCTCAGTTGCCCCTGTCCGAGTTGCGCCTCCGCCAGGACGACGTACCCCTGCGCGACCGAGGGACTGATCGCGAGCGCGGTCCGGGCCTCCCTTTCGCTGGCGACAAAGTCGCTGCTGAAGGCCTCGATGAACCCGAGGTTCAGCCGCTGACCCACCCCCCGCGGTACGATCTCGACCGCGCGCTGGGCGGCCTCAAGCGCCTTGGGGGCGTTGCGCAACTGTGTGTAGCAGGAGGCAAGGTTGTTTTGACCAACCCGGTCGGCCGGGTAGAGTCTGACCAGCTCCGCATATTGGTCGACGCAGCTCTTCCAGTCGCCAGTGGTCAGGTAGTACAACCCCTGGTTGCGATATCTCTCCCGCTCGGTCATGCGGTCTTTGTTGTCCATCGCCATCTTCATGTACTTCACGGCGTCGGAAGACCTGCCGAGGTTGTTGGCCATGGCTGCCATGCCGGTATAAGCCCGGGCGAAGTGAGGGTCCAGTTGCGACGCCTTCTGGAAGGAATCGAAGGCCTCCTGAAACTTGCCCGCGAACTGCTCATCGACGCCGAGAGCGTCCTGGTGGACGGCTTCGAGGGACGAGGCGGTGAAGCCTCCGCTGACCTTGTCGAACTGGACCGACGCGGGCGTGGTATCGCCCAGCGATTTGCGCAGCGGCACCGCGAGCTTGGGAAGTTCGCTCAGAATCTCCTGCTTATTGGCGACAGTCACGTCGGCCTTGGCAAGCACCTTACCGCTTCGGGTATCCAGCGCTATGGCGGAGATATCGTACTGGTCCCCGCGCATGCTGATATCGCCGGTAATGACAGCGTTGATTCCCTGGCTTATGGCGACGAGTCGCGAAGACTGCTCATCGAGCACGTCGGTCGGGTTGGGCAGCTTCTTCGCCAGCTTGCGCGCGTCTCCGCGGCTGTAGACGTTGACGAAGCTGGCGCCTTCGAGAGCGACGCCGAGCATCGGCTCCAGCGTGTTATCGAGGACGGGGTCGCCGGTATGGTTTTCAAAGTCCCCCACCAGCACGGAGACCGGCGCATGACGCCCCGAGTCCAGCGTCTGACGTCTCCCCAGGACGTACCAGACGCTGCCGGCCGCGAGCGCCACTGCCAGTACTGCAGCGACAGCGATCCGCGCCCAGGGCAGTCGCCGCATGGTGCCCGGTCGCAGCCGCGGGATGGAGATGGACAGCTGCTTGCCTCCTCCGCTGCCGCCCTGCCAGGCGCGAAGGGCGGTGTCGAAGTCCGCTGCGCTCTGGAAGCGTTTTGCCGGGTCTTTCTCAAGGCATCTGGAGACGATGTTGCTGAGATCTCCGGGGATGTTCCTGTCGATGTCGATCAGTGGCACCGCGCGCTGCTGGGTCCGCATCACGAGACTCGCGATGGCCGTCTCAGCCTTGAAGGGCGGACTTCCGGCCAGCAGTTCGTACAGGATCAGCCCGGCGGTAAAGACGTCCGAGCTGGCCTTTACGTCGGTGACGGTCGCCTGCTCGGGAGACATGTATTCGATGGTCCCCATCAGCGCTCCGGTCTGGGTCATGCCGTCGCCCTGGAAGGTGCGGGCGAGCCCGAAGTCCATCACCACCACGCGGCCGCTCTGGTCCTGCATGATGTTGGCGGGCTTCAGATCGCGGTGGATGATGCCTTCCTGGTGGGCGGCAGCCAGACCGCTGGCCACCTGCTTCATGATGTCCACCGCCTCCGCGACCTCGAGCTTGCCGCGGCGCTTCAGCATCTGGCGAAGGTTCTCTCCCTCGATGTACTCCATGGTGATGAACTTGACACCGTTGGCCTCGCCGAGGTCGTAGATGCGGATCACGTTGCGGTGGGTGACCTTGGAGGAGAGCAGAAGCTCCTGCTTGAAGCGGGCGAGAATCTCGGGGTGCGAGGCCATTGCGGGGCGGATGACCTTCAAGGCGACGATGCGATCGACCTCCCGGTCGGCCGCCTTGTAGACTGCACCCATGCCGCCCTCGCCGAGGAGATCGAGGATCTCATAGCGGCCGCCAAGTACGCTGCCCGTCTCAAGCAGGGCGAGACCGGAGCCGTGGTCGCCCCCACTTGGCTTGCCTGCGCTTCCCTGCCCTCCACTTCCCTGTTTGCCACTTCCCTCTTTGCCACTTCCCTGTTTGCCACTTCCCTGCTTTCCACTTCCCAGGGAAGGGGTGCGCCGGCCTACGTCTCCCGGAGGCAGGTCGACAATGGTGGCGGCATCATGGTCCGAAGGTGGCGGGAGGAAAGCGGTCGGCGTCTCGGTCGGCAAATACGTTGGCGCGTCTGCGCCTGATGCGCCGAGTTCGCCTGCGGCCGCAGGATTGGGGCCGACCTGAACTGGCGCTTCCGCGATGATGGTTGCATCGGCGTCGTGGGACGCGGAGGCCTGATCGGGGCGGCTGGGAGCAAGCGGTGCGCCGGGAGCGTCTGAGGAGTGAGCTGCCTGCGCTTCACGTGACGCTGCCTGCTCTGGAACACGTGTTTTGTCGCTCCCCGAGGGAAGATCACCCATATCGCGCATCGCAATCTGCTGAATGGAACGGAAGAGGCCAACTCACAAGCTCCTGACTGGAACTCTGGAGCCCGGCGTGATGCGAGAAGTATAAATGATCCCTTACGGCGACTTGGCGGTGACTCTTGTAGTTGCCGGGCAGAAAATCGATTACCTTTGAGCGGTTACGCCATCTGACCTTTGGTCGGCGAACGACGCGGAATCATCCTGTTCCGGTCGTCGCCAGCGACAAGCGCAGCATCGTGTTTTATGCTTCTCGCTGTCGCGATCGACGGGAGGAACCATGCCACAACCGTATCCAATCAAGTTGGTTTACTTCGGCCTGTGCGTCGTGACGCTGGCCGGCCTACTGCCCGCAAGTCTGCGCTCCGAGGCGCAGGAACAGATCGCAATCGATGCCGCCGCTCCCACCAACCCCTTCCCTCACTTCTGGGAGACGATGTTCGGCTCCGGTCGCGCCATCCTTTCGCTGCGCGAGAGCTATCGGGAAGACCTTCGAGCTGTGAAGCAGGTCACAGACTTCCGCTATGTCCGGTTTCACGCCATCCTGCACGATGAGGTCGGCGTCTACAACGAAGACGAACACGGCAACCCGGTCTACAACTTTACCTACGTCGACGAGATCTACGACGGTCTGCTGAAGAATGGCGTCAGGCCGGTTGTGGAGATCAGCTTCATGCCAAAGAAGCTTGCGTTCAATCCCGACGATCTGCATCCATTCTGGTACAAGCAGAACGTATCGCCGCCGAAGAGCATCGAGCGATGGGACGATCTGATGACCCACTTCGCGCAGCATCTCGTAGAACGCTACGGCATCGATGAGGTCGCGACCTGGTACTTCGAGGTGTGGAACGAGCCGAACATCGACTTCTGGGGCGGCATACCGCGGATGGAGTCTTACTTCGACCTTTACGCGCACACCGCGAACGACCTGAAGAAGGTCGATAAGCGGCTGCGTGTGGGCGGCCCTGCAACCGCCGCCGCCGCCTGGATTCCGGAGTTCCTTCGGTACACCGCCGCGAATCATGTTCCTGTCGACTTCGTCTCGACGCACGGCTATGACGACGAGCCGGTGGAGAGGCTGCTCGGCCCGGACCAGCCGCTTCGCGACAAGGACATACCCGAAGAAGACCGCGTCTGCGCGGCGGTTGCGATGGTGCGACGCCAGATCGACGCATCCCGCTCGCCGCATCTGCCCCTGCTCTGGACGGAGTGGAACGTCCCCGGCAATAACAATCTGCGCGACACGCCGTATGTCGGGCCAGCGCTCGCGGAGGCAGTTCGCACCTGCCAGGGCGTCGAGGCTCTATCGTTCTGGACCTTCTCCGACGTCTTTGAAGAAGGCGGTCCGGCGCAACGGGCCTTCGACGGACAGTTCGGTCTTCGGGCGACGGGAGGGATCAACAAACCCAGCTACTACGACTTCGCCCTGCTGCACCAGCTTGGCCAGTTGCGGATTGCGAGCAATGCGAAGGACGTGATCGTCACGAAATTGCCCGATGGATCGCTGCGGATCGCGGTGTGGAATCTCGCAGCCCCAGGTGAGCCGCCTCGTTCCAAGTCGGTGACGCTCGTCATCGATGGAGTCGCCAAGGATGCTCCAGTCGCGCTCCAACGCGTCGACGAACACCACGGCAACCCGATGAACGCCTATGTGAAGATGGGCAGCCCATCTTACCCGAAGCCCGACCAGGTCGATCAGCTGAATCGCGAGTCAGCGTTGGCTGCTCCGGAGGTCCGCAGGCTGGTTCGCGGCAGACTCTCGCTCGATCTGGATAAGAACGCTCTCGTCCTTATCGCCGTTGGCCCCTGAGACTACGCCGTTTCGACGCGGATGCGGTTCTTCCAGTGGGTCCAGACGAACCAGACGATGCCAATGAGCAGGACGGCTTCGACGGCGTGGTGGAAACGGTTGAAGAACGCTTTGAACTGGGGGTTTGAGTTCCAGGTCGCGCCGAGCCTCATGCCGACGTAGGCGAGCGCGTAGCACCACGGCCACGATCCGACAAAGGTGTAGATGTGGAAGCGCGTCTGGTTCATCTTCGCAACTCCCGCCGGCAACGCGATGAAGGTCCGGACGATGGGCAGCATGCGGCCGATCAGGACCGTGATCGACCCGTACTTCGCGAAGAAATGGTCGACGAGGTCGAGATCGCGGCGGCTGAGGAGGACGTATCCGCCGAAGCGTTCGACCATGGGGCGTCCGCCCCACGCGCCGACCCAGTAGGCGGGGATCGACCCAATGTTCGAGGCCAGCGAGGCGACGGTGGCGAGCGCAATCAACTGCCACTGCGAGTGCGCGAGCACGAAGCCGGCGAAGGGCATGATGACCTCCGACGGAATCGGGACGCAGGCGGACTGGATGGCCATGAGGAGCGCGACGCTGAGGTATCCGCCGCCAACGATGAAGGCGACGAGGAGAGCGAGGATTTTGGCGGACATTTGAGGGAAGTATAGCGGATGGGGGTTAACCGCCTCGAATGGCCTCGGCGGCAGGCAAATCATCTATGGATGGCCGACAACTGACGGTCGATCTCCTGCTTCATGCGTTCAAAGTCGGAAAAGCAGTACCCGACAGTTTGAAGGAGAATCTTGCCGTTGGGGTCGACGAGGTAGCTGCGGGGAATGCCGGACTCGGCGAAGAGGGCGTAGGTGGAGCGGCCGGGGTCGGGTGCGATGGGATAGGTGAAGCCGTTCCTCTGTTGAAAGACGACGATATCATCGACCGTTTGATCGCGGGCGATGGCGACCATGGCGAAGTTCGGTGAGGATTTGTAGGTTTGCCATACCTCCCTTTCGAGGCGAGGTATCTCCATCTTGCAGGGGCCGCACCATGTAGCCCAGAAGTTAATCAAGACGACTTTGCCGCGCTGACTGGCGAGGGAGAAGAGCTTGCCTTCGGTGTCAGTGACGGTGATGGATGGCATCTGCTGGCCGACCTTGGTGCGGGTCGCAGGATCGTTGACGGTGGAGCAGCCCTGCGAGAGGAGAGACTGCATCGGCAGGCAGAAGACGAGGAGGAGGCAGGCAAGGGACACTTGGATTGTCTTAATGTGACCGGTGCGCCTAGCTATAGAGACTGCGGGCATGATTTCTCCTTTCACGCAATGCAAGTATTGCACTTCGTCCGCGGCGCGCGGAGGGGATTTCGACGCGGGAAGATTTATGATCGTTCGAGAGGAACAGGCGAATGGCAGAGACAGTGGTTGCCCCGGCGGAGACGGTAGTGGGAACGGCAACAGCGGCGGCTCCCGTAGCTGCGGGCCGCCCGGCGAGCACTTATGGTGCGGCCCCGCATGACCCCAGCAAGCCACCGGTAAAGCGGCAGATTGTGTGCTTCAGCTTCTACAAGGTGATGCCGGAGTGGCGGCGGCTGCCGAAGGACGTGAAGGCGGCGCACAAGGCGGAGTTCGCGGCGGTGCTGGCCAGATGGAACAAGCCGGGGGAGTTTCTTTCGCTCACCTACTCGACCATTGGGACACGCGGAGATACCGACATGTGCGTGTGGTCGATCGGCTACGCGGTGGATGAGCTGAACAAGATGCGCAGCGAGCTGATGGGCACGGAGCTGGGCGGGTATCTG
>Ga0116226_10003574_pt1 | contig 13701 bp, 11 predicted proteins | sample S1TSphfallax_FD_89692 | JGI IMG/M metagenome (GOLD analysis project Ga0116226, IMG submission 89692) | Host-associated microbial communities from peat moss isolated from Minnesota, USA - S1T2_Fa - Sphagnum fallax MG | ecosystem: Host-associated > Plants > Peat moss > Unclassified | place: USA...
AAGATGACCTCGACGTACTCCGGCTTGTTGCGCGCGGCGTCGGTGTCCTCGATGCGCAGGATGAACGTGCCGCCGGTGTGGCGGGCGTAGAGCCAGTTGAAAAGCGCCGTGCGGGCGCTGCCGATGTGGAACATTCCCGTGGGGGACGGGGCGAAACGAACGCGGACGGATGACATCAGAGAATTCTAGAGCGGACGGGCCGCGCATGCCACGGATAATTTTGCGGTGCGCACCCGCCCTGCGGTAAGGTGAGGCATGCCTCGAATCTTGATTGTGCTGGCCGCCGCCCTCCTGCTCGTCCTGTCGCGCGTGGTCCTGGCGCAGGACGCCGTGCTGACGCGGGAAGACGGGCCGCCGATTTCCATCACCAGCCCCGACACCGGCTCGACCTTCGTCTACGGCACGCTCAAGGGCCGCCAGCTTTACTGGAGCAAGCGCGCCAGGATGCTCATCGCGCGTGTCACGTACACCGATGCCGACTTGCTTGACGTCAACACCGCCCAGGACGACACGATGGAATTCCGCCTGCCCGGCGTTGTCTTGAATGAATCCACCGGCGTCTTTTCCGCCACCACGGCCAAGGGCGAAGTCATCCCCGTCGCGCACCTCAAGAAAACGCTTTTCATCAAGAGCATCGAAATCCTGCCCAACGCCCGCGTGCGCATCATCCGCGATCACGGCAACGTCAGCGTCATTCTCGAGGCCATCAGCCCGAACGATCCCGCCATGCACCCGGCCCCGGCCCATCCCGGCGGTGAACAGTCGATCGATATCAAACAAATCCTGAACTAAGTTAAGGCGTGAGAAAATTGCCCGCGATCGCGACGGCGTGGGTTAATTGATCGGATCAAGCCTCACTTCTCCGTTCTCCATTTGCACGGAGAAGCACCGCACCGGCCGCTTCGCTTCGTCGCAGGCCACGCATCCTGCGTAATCCGCTGGCACCGGCAGCGCGTGCAGCCGCCACTTGGCGGACGAGCCATCGCGCCGGTCGGCAAGCTGCGAAATCGCTTCTTCCGCGAGCGGCACCGAGACTTCGCGCAGACCGGAGGTGATGCCTTCGCCGAGCGCCTTCAGGTAGGCCTCCTTGCGCGTCCACGCGCGATAAAACGCGGCTGCTTTCTCGCCATCGGGCAGTGCGGTGAAAGCCGGAAGATCATCCTCGGACATGATGCGCTCCGCCAGCGCCAGCGCATCGTGTTTCGCGTCCACATGTTCGAGATCAACGCCTACTTGCGCGCGGTCGGTAAAGGCGAGTGCCACCAAATCGTGCGTGTGCGAAATGCTGAAGTTCGGCGCGTCCAGATTGGGCGGCAGAAGTGGCCGTCCCAGCAGCGAGTAGGTCAATTCCACCGTCGCCGGCACTTGCGGCGCATAGCGGCGCAGCGCCTGTCGCAACAGCCCGCGCCCGACCACGAAACGGGCCCGGTCCTCCGCGAAGCGAAAGCGCTCGGCGCGTTCGTGCTCGCGCGCATCGAGCAGCGGCTCGAGCGCAGGCAGGGAATCGCGCAGTGGCGGAAGATGCGCCAGCCATACCACCACCGCGCGGGCGGGATCATCGGTGCGGACGGGCTTCATCGTGGACACGACTTAGATATCGGCTTGGTCGCGGCAAAACAAAAGCAAAACTACAGGCCCGGTTGGGGGCGAAATCAGGGAGTGGGCGCGGCGGGATCGCCTTCCTCAGCCCTATCCGGTGGCGGAATCGCGAGGGATTGGTAAAGGCGGCGCATCCTGCCGGGCAGGGGCGCGAGCAGCGCCGGCGCGGCCCAGCAAAGCGCCAGCTCCAGCAGGAAAAACAGGCGGATGGAGGCGACCTGCAGCGGAAAATCGAACAGCGCGTGGGTCAGCGTACCGAGCACGCCGAGGATGGCCGCCAGTATCAGGTGACGGTCCGTGGGGCTGTAGAAGCGCCCGCGCTGCCCATAGGCGTGAAACGCTCGCCAAAGTCCGCCTGCGACCAGCAGCGTCCACCACACCGTGCCCAGCCAGCCCCACTCCAGCGTGGTCTGGAGATAATCCTCGTGCGCGTACTGCTGGACCGCCGGATCGTAATTGCGGAACGAGATGCTCTGGTAAGGGTAGCCGACCTCGAAGAGCCCCGGCCCGATGCCGAACCACCCCGCCTGCGGCGCGTCGCCCAGGTAGTGACGATAGGCCTCCCAACGTCCGTTGACCGACGCCGAAACGTCGCTCGAGGTGGTCATGCGCGTGAAGGCACCCTCTTTCGCCAGTTGCGACGAAGCTGCGAGCATGAGCGCGAGCAGGAGCACCGCGATGAAGGCCAGCGCGAAAAGCTTTTTCGATTCCATCCGCTTCAGGCCGGTCGAAAAAGGCCACGGCAAAATCAAAAGGCCGATGGCCAGCGCCGCCTTGGAGGCGTTGAGGAAAAGTGCCAGCCCGCAGATCAACGACGCCACCGTCCAAAAGACGCGCGCGGTCCGACGGATCGGCTTCGTTTCATACGCGCGGCGCGTGAAGGTCAGGATCAGCGGCCACGCCAGGTTCAGGAATGCTCCCGCGCTGCCGTGGTAGTGAAAGAACGCAAATTCGTTCCACGAGAAATTGCCCGCTCCCCAGATCCGGTTCACCAACGGCGCGCTCAGGCTCGTCTTGAGCAGGACGCCGGCCAGGCTCACCAGCACGCCGGAGAGCGCTGCGCTCATCATCACGAAGCGCCGCCAATCCCGGTCCACCAGCAGGTCGCACAGCACGAGAAATACCCCGAGCGTCAGGGTGACCATCAGCATCGCGTTGAAGGAAAGCTGGCTGAGGCTCTCGAGCGACGTGTCGATCAGGCCGCCGTTGTCCGGAATCATCGGCGGCAGCACCGGATCGGCCATCATCCACCAGCCTTGGAACATGATCGCGGCGAAGCAAACCAGCGCCGTCTTCGGGATGTCCGTCCGCGTGCCGCGCAAGACGATCCCGGCCAGACCCATGACGATGGCCAGGCCCAGCAGCACATAAAGCGTGGGCAGCATTTCGGGCCGCGTGCCGCCATAGGCCAGCGGCGTGTAAAAAAGCGCCACGCCGAGGAAAAATGCGCTGATTCCGGTAAGTCGGCGGGGAAGGGTCACGCAGGAAGGCCGCGGAGGTTGCCCCCACTTCGGCTGGGTGCGAACAGATAAACACACTTCGCGAATCAACCGCAAGCCCCGCCTCGGGATTTCCCCCTTTCGGCGTGACCCGCGTGCCATTTGTCGCCAGCCTTCTTGTGAAGTATGCAGGTCGCGAATCAACCGGCAGTTGCGAGCCGCAGCCTGCGGCTGCTCAACGTCGTTTCCTCGCTCGATCCCGCGACTGGCGGCGCTTCGGAATCCATCCTGCGCCTGAGCCGGGCGCTGCTCGATCTCGGCCACGAGGTCGAGACCGTCTCGGTCGATGATCCCAAGACGGCATGGGCGCAGACGCTGCCCGTGCCGGTCCAGCTCAAGGGCCCGGCGCATGGACGGCTCGAATACTCGTGGGATTTTCATCGCTGGCTGCTCGGCAACGCCGCGCGTTTCGATGCCATCCTCGCCCACGGCCTTTGGCGCTACCATTCGCGCGCCTCGCGCCGGGCCGCGCAAGCCGCGAAACGCCCCTACTTCGTCTTGCCGCACGGCATGCTCGACCCGTGGTTCCGGCGCCGTTATCCGGCCCGGCATCTCGGTAAATTTGCCTACTGGTGGTTGACGGAGGAAGCCGTGCTGCGCGACGCGGCGGCCGTGCTTTTCTCCAGCGAGGAGGAGATGCTGCAGGCCCGCAAAAGCTTTCGCCCGTATCGCTGTGTCGAGCGCGTGGTCCCGCTCGGCACGGCGGAACCGCCGCCGGATACGGTTGCGCAACGCCGCGCCTTCGCCGCGGAATTTCCCGAGCTCGCGGGCAAGCGCGTGGTGCTTTTCCTCGGCCATCTTCACGAGAAAGAAGGCTGCGACCTGCTCCTGCGTGCCTTCCTCGTCGTGCTCCAGGCGCAATCAAAGGCGACCCGGTTCGACCTGCATCTCATGGTGGCGGGCCCGTCCGCCGCGCCGGAATATCTCTCCTCCCTCCAGCAACTCGCGTCCAGGTGTGATGAGGTTTCGCCCGGCAGCGTCTCCTTTCCCGGCCTGCTCGCGGGCGATCTCAAGTGGGGCGCGCTGCGCACGGCGGAAGCCTTCATCCTGCCGTCGCACCAGGAAGACTTCAGCATGACCATGGCCGAGGCGCTGGCCTGCGGCACGCCCGTGCTGCTGTCGCGCGCGGTGAATCGCTGGCGCGAGATCGAGTCCAGCGGCGCGGGCCTGGTGGAAAACGATACCGTGGCCGGCAGCGCCCAGTTGCTCGGGCGCTGGCTGGGGCTGACGCCGGAAGAGAGAAATGCGATGGCCGCGAGCGCCGTGGCCTGTTATCGGCAAAAGTTCGAGATCACCTCGTCCGCGAAGCACCTGGTGGCCACGGTGCGCGAATTCCTGCTGGATCCATCTGGTGAAAGGGCCGCCGCGCCTGATCCATCGCGTCCCTGATCTTCTCGTCGTCGCGCCCGTCCGTGCCCCTATTTTAGCCCCAAAACATCCTGCATCGAATACAGGCCCGGCTTTTGCGCCCGCGCCCACACCGCTGCCCGCAGCGCGCCGGAGGCAAACGTATCGCGGCTCGACGCGCGATGCGTCAGCTCGATCCGCTCGCCGATATTGGCAAAATACACCGTGTGATCGCCCACCACATCACCGCCGCGCAGCGCGTGCATGCCGATCACCCGCTTCGGGCGCGCGCCCACCTCGCCATGGCGGCCGTGCTGTGTCAGCTCCTCGTAGGTGCCGCCGGCTGCCTCGGCCAGAATCTCCGCCAGCCGCCGCGCGGTGCCACTCGGCGCGTCCAGCTTTTGCCGGTGATGCATCTCGACGACCTCCTGGTCGTAAGCCTCACCCAGCGTCTGCGCCGCGATTCGCGTCAGGTAAAAAAGCAGGTTTACGCCGATGGAAAAATTTGGCGCGAAAACCACCGGAATCTTCTCCGCCGCCGCCGCAATCGCCGCGCGCTCCGCGTCCGTGTGGCCGGTCGTGCCGATGACCAGCGCCTTGCCGCGCTCCGCCGTCAGCCGCGCCACCTCCGCCGTCACGCCGTGGTGCGCGAACTCGATCACCGCATCCGCGCGCTCGATCGCCGCGGCCACGTCATAGCCCTTGCCCACCGCGGCGGCCAGCTCCAGCTTCGCGTCCGCCTTCGCCAGGCGCACCAGCGCTTCGCCCATGCGTCCGTTGGCACCGACAATAACCACATGCGTTTTTTCACTCATGCCTGCAGAAAATTAGATAATGATGAATGATGATTTTTATGATGGTTCAGCAAACGGTCCGACTTCCACCCAGCCCATCAATCCTTAAAATCATGATCTAAAAATTCCCTTATGTTTTCCTATTTATAAAAGGGTTCCCTAGAGTCCGTACTTGGCCAGCGTGATCTCCAGCCGTCCGCGGCTCGGCGCCTGCATCGGCACCAGCGGCAGCCGGACCTCCTCCGTCATCCAGCCCTGCCGCGCCAGCGCCGACTTCACCGGCACCGGGTTCGATTCGATGAACAAGTCGCGGAACAGCGGGTAATAGGTGCGGTGCAGTTGCTCCGCATCGGCCCAGCGCCCGGACTGGAACGCGCGCACCAAATCGCCCACCTGCTTCGGGATGAGGTTCGACGCCACGCTGATCACGCCGCTCGCGCCCACCGCCAGCGCGGGCAGCGTCATGGAGTCATCGCCGCTCAAGATCGACACGTCATCCGGCAGTGCCTGCCGCAACTGACTGAAGCGCTCGATCGAGCCGCCCGCCTCCTTGATCGCCACGATGTTCGGATGCTTCAGCGCCAGCGACGCCATCGTATCCACCGCGATCTCCGCGCCCGTGCGCCCCGGCACGCTGTAGGCGATGATCGGCAGCCACGCCGCCTCGGCCAGCGCCGAGTAGTGCGCGAACACGCCCGCCTGCGACGGCTTGTTGTAGTAGGGGCTGACGATGAGAAATCCATCCACGCCGCGTTGCTTCGCTTCCAGCGTCAGGTAAATCGCCTCCGCCGTGCTGTTCGAGCCCGTGCCCGCGTAAACCTTGATCCGCTTGTTCACCACCTGCACGGTCAGCTCGATCACGCGCAGGTGCTCCTCCATCGTCAGCGTCGCCGATTCGCCCGTGGTGCCGACCGGTACGACGCCGTCCACGCCTCCAGCGATCTGCGCCTCGAGCAGGCGGGTGAAGGCGGTTTCGTCGACCTGGCCGTCGCGAAACGGCGTAACCAGCGCGGTAAACGTGCCGGAAGGGGCGGTGGAGTCAGTAGGCATGGAACGAGCACCCTAGCGAACGTCAGCCGACTTAGCAAATCGGGAACGTAGAGATCAGCAAGCTCTCAGCTTTTGTACGCGAACGCGAACCACGCCGCGCCGGCCAGGAACGCGAAGCTCACCATGTAGTTCCACTTCAGCTCCTCGCCCAGCACCAGCTTGGCGAAGATCACGAACACCACCAGTGTGATGATCTCCTGCATGATCTTCAGCTTGTAGCCGTCCATCACGGTGAAGCCGATGCGGTTTGCCGGCACCTGAAAGCAGTACTCAAAAAACGCCACGCTCCACGCAATCGGGATCACCTTCCACGCCGGCCAATCGTGCAGGTACTTGAGGTGTCCATACCACGCGAAGGTCATGAAGACGTTGGAGCAGGTGAGAAGCAGAACGGCTTGAAGAATGGGCGATAGCGACATGCCATAATTTTACAGAAAAATCCGCCTTGAAAAGAGCCATTCGTCCCATCTGTTCCATCGGTCTGAGCTGTCTTATAAATCGCCATCGAATCAACTTTTTAGTTGACCTATTGCGCAAAAGCATAAAGTCTATCGGAATTATGGGAAATATTTCCAAGCTCGCTTTTGTTCTCACCACCGTCGCGTCTTTGGCCGGCATGGCCTCCAGCCCGGCTGCTACCGTCAACCTCCTCAACGTCTCCTACGATCCCACGCGTGAACTCTACGCCGAATACGATAAGGTCTTCTCCGAGTATTGGCAGAAGAAAACCGGCGACACCGTCAACGTCAGCCTCTCCAACGGCGGCAGCGGCAAACAGGCCCGCGCCGTCATCGACGGCCTCGCCGCTGACGTGGTCACTCTCGGCCTCGCGCCGGACATCGACGCCATTGTCCAGAAGGCCCACCTCATCGATCCCAAGTGGCAGTCGCGCCTGCCGCAGAACAGCTCGCCCTACACCTCCAGCATCGTCTTCCTCGTCCGCACCGGCAATCCCAAGGGCATCAAGGACTGGCCCGACCTGATCAAGCCCGGCGTCGAAGTCGTCACGCCCAACCCCAAGACCTCCGGCGGCGCGCGCTGGAACTTCCTCGCCGCGTGGGGCTACGCGCTCCACACCAACGGCGGCGACAAGGCCAAGGCGCTCGCGTTCGTCAAGGCGCTCTACGGCAACGTCAAGGTGCTCGACACCGGTGCGCGCGGCTCGACCATCACCTTCGTCCAGCGCGGCGAGGGCGATGTCCTCATCGCCTGGGAAAACGAGGCACTGCTCAGCGTCAACAAGCTCAACCCCGGCCCATTCCAGATCGTCTACCCCAGCCAAACCATCCTCGCCGAGCCGCCCGTCGCCGTCGTCGATACCTTCGCCGACAAGCACGGCACCACCAAAGTCGCCACCGAATACCTCACCTATCTCTACTCGCCCGTCGGGCAGGACATCATCGCGCGCAACTACTACCGCCCGCGTGACGCCGCCGTTCTCGCCAAGTACGCCAGCCAGTTCCCCACGCTCAAGCTCTTCACCATCGGCGATCTCTTCGGCGGCTGGGGCGGCGTGCAGAAACAATTCTTCGGCGACGGCGGTGTCTTCGACCAGATCTACAAAGCGCCCGCCGCGCAGTAGCGGGGAGGGGTTTCGCAGAGAGAAGGGGAGTTTGGAGAGGCAGAGGTCGAGGGTCATCGGTGGAGACCGTACAAATACGGTGGATTTTTCAAGGCCATCGCCTCGTCAGCTTGGTTGTCAAATGGTCACGCTTTGCGATCCCCGGACGACCTTTCCCTAGCGGCTGCAAGCCGGCGCGGATGGCGGCGACTTCGATCAGTTCCGCCAGGCGCAAGCGCAGGCGCAGGCCGTGCCAGAACCAGATGAGCAGCAAGAGCGCGTCGCCGCCGATGAGATCAAGGGAGAGCATGGCGCGCGGGACGGTGCCGGGCAGCGTGAGCAGGGTGACGAGCGTGAAGGTGAGCAGGACTCCGCCGACGAGCGAGGAGAAGGTGCTGGCGTTGAGAAAGTTTCCGGCGCGGGTCAGACGGCGGCCATGCGGGTAAATCTCCGTCATGGTGCGCAGGCGCAGGTTCCACCATCGGCTGCCGAAGACCAGGATGTCCCAGTTGGTCCAGCCGGTATCGAGCGCGTATTTCCAGCCCTCTTCGTCGAGCAACTGCTGCGTGGTGCGAAGCAGGTGCGTGCGTTCAAGGCCGGTTTCGCTCCAGAACGCGAGCTGGCCAGAGCCGGCCCAGCCGACCGTGAGATGCGGGGCATCTTCCTTCGCCGCGATGACGGCGGGTGGCGTGCCTTTGCCCTTGAGCCAGGTGAAGTACCGCGCCCAGGCGCGGCGCCACGGTTGCATGATGGCGAGGTAGAGGAGCAGCAACCGCGCGGCGATGCTGTCGTACCTGGTCTCGATGCGTGCCTGCGCCATGTAGCCGAGCCCCACGACCAGGGTCAGGCCGAACATCACCAGCGGGATCAGCCGCAGCCAGCCCAGCGGGATGGAAAGAAACAAAACGAAGAGCGTGACCGCGAGCCACTCCAGGCTGCCGACCAGCGCGGCGAAGGGCGAGTAGCGTTTCGGGTAGATGCATTGGAACAGGCCCAGGCCGAAGACGCCGTGGTAGATGATGGGCCGGGTGAAGAAGGAATCCAGGCGCACCTGCGAGTAGACGTTGCCGTGCCAGATCGCGGAGCCGGTGGAATCGAAGTACTGCTGGTGCTTGTAGCGCAGCATCGCCTCGGCTTCGCCGTAACCGGTCTGCTGGCTGAAGTAGGTGCGCACATCGAAGCGGCGGTAGTGCCAGACGACGGCGGCGGGGCTGAACCCGATGACGCAGCCGCGCTGCATCAGGCGCCAGCAGACATCCACATCGTCGCCGGCCTTGCGGTACTCGAGGTCGAAGCCGCCGATCTCGTCCAGCGCCCATTGGTGGAAAGCCATGTTGCAGCCGGGCACATGCTCGGCCACGGTGTCGGTGAGCAGGACGTGGCTGGGTGAGCCGGGGGCCGCGCCGACGGTCGCCTGGATCCAATTCGTCGCCGGCGGGGAAATGTTCGGTCCGCCCACCGCCGCGAAGTTGCCGGAGAGCAGGGTGGAAACGAGGAAGTAGAGCCAGTCGCGATCGGCCATGCAGTCGGAGTCGGTGAAGGCGATGACCTCGCCCTGCGCGGCGGCGATGCCGGCGTTGCGCGCGGCGCTGAGCCCTTGGTTGGCTTGCACGATGTTCTTCACGCCGGGGAACTCGCGCATGACTTCCTGGGTGTTGTCCTTCGAGCCGTCGTCGATGAAGATGATCTCGTACTTCGGATAATCGAGATGCTGCAGCGAGGCCAGGCAGTCGCGCAGGGTGCGCGCGCCGTTGTAGGAGCAGACAACGACGGAGACCATCGGCAGCGCGCGCGCGGGAGGGAAGCGCTGGTAGAGCGGACGCCCGGGATTTTGCAGGAGCGGCCGCAGCGCGTGGTAGCTGAGCTTGGGTTGGCGGTCCTTCGTGACGATGCCGAAGGCCCAGTCATCGACCTCGATCCCATCGGTGAACCACTCGTCCGTCCAGGAGAAGATGAACGTGCCGGCGAGCCCGGCCTCGAAGACGGTCGTGACGTGCTCGGTCAGCAATCGCGCCTGCTCGTCCTGCGGATGGCGGATCGTGTCCATGCCGAATTCGGAGAGGATGAGCGGCTTGTCGCCGGCGAGGTTTTGCAAACGGCCGAGGTAACCGGCGAGGTCTTTCTTCCGGTGGAGGTAGACGTTGTAGCTATGGAAATCGACCTCGCTGGGCAGGAGATATTCGGTGGGCGGAAAGTTCGCGTAGGCGGTGAGGGCGAGGGGATCATGCTTCTTGACCAGGCGCACGAGTGAGTTGAGGAATTCCTCCATGCGCCGTGCGCCGTACCAGCGCACCAGGTCGGGCGGAATCTCGTTGTCGATGAAGAAACCGAGCATCGCGGAATGACCGGCGTTGGCCGCTGCGGCGGTGGCGACGTTGTGGCGGATGGTGTCGATGGCTTCGGGGTCATCAAGGAAAAGCACGCGCTGGTGCCAGGGAATGGTGACCATGACGCGCAGGCGATGCTGCGCGGCGAGATCGAGGAACCAGCGTGGCGGCGTATGGTAAAGGCGCAGCACGTTGGCGCCGAGGTCGCGCATGAGGGCGAAGTCGACGGCGGCTTTTTCCGGTGAGGGGAGGCTTGGGCCGCCCTCCGTCGCTGGACGGAACGGGCCATAGGTGACGCCGTGCAGGTGGAACTTGCGCTCGCCCTCGAAAAAGAACTTGGCGCGAACTTGCAGGCGCGGAAGCTCCGTCACGGCTGATGGCGCCGCAGGAATGACGTCATGCACAAGGGTACTTTCACCGAGGTGAACACGAGCGGCAAGCAGGAACGCGAGGTGTGCGCGGGCCTACTTTTTGCCCAGCAGGAAAAACATCTCCGCCATGCCGAGGTTCCGCACCGGCTGCGGGCCGCGCGCTTCCCAGCGATAGTGCGGCTCGACGCGTTGATGAATCTCCGCGGAGACGTTGATGCGGCCCGGCGCGCCGCTCGATTCCATGCGGCTGGCGAGATTGACCGTGGTGCCCCAGACATCGTAGCTGAACTTCTGCCGGCCGATGACGCCGGCGACGAGCGGCCCGGCGTGGATGCCGATGCGGATGTTCCAGCCGTCGGGGCCGACCATGGCTGAGATGCGGTCGGAGGCCTCGACGAAGTCGAGCGCGGCGTCGCAGGCCGCGCGCACCGGGTCGGGGTGCGCCAGGGGCACACCGGCGACGGCCATATACGAGTCCCCGATGGTCTTGATCTTCTCCAGGCCGTAGCGCGCGCTGATGCGGTCGAACTCGGTGAAGTAGGTGTCGAGCCGATGGATCACCTCGGCGGGCGTGAGGTGCTGGGTGAACAGGCTGAAGCCCTCGAAGTCGGTGAAGATCACGGCGGCGTCCTTGAAGTAGACCGGCTCGACCTGGCCCTTCTCGCGCAGTTCCTCGGCGACCTGGTTCGGGAGGATGCCGTGGAGCAAGCGGACGTTCTCAGCCAGCGTGCGCTTGAGGACGCCCTCGAAGTACTCGTACATCGCGGTCTGGTAGGCCTGGCTTTGCGAGAGGAGGAGAAAGTCGAGCGACTCGGGCGCGGGCAGGCCGCTTTTCCCGATGGCCTCCCGCAGCAGCTCGCGCATGGTGCTTTCCGAGTTGAGAAAGAAGGAGACGGTGAAGCCCTGCCGCTCGTAGTCGAAGCGGTCGAAGGTGCCGACCATGGTGTTGATGTGCCGGCGCTGGCTCTCGGTCGTGCCGTCGCGCAGGTCGAGGATGCGCGGCAGGAAGATCTGGTTATAGCCGATGAAGGCCGAGTCCTCGTAGGCGAACTTGCCGTTGATCTCGCACCAGCGCTTGAAGAGGTTCTCGGCCGGGAGAGGTTCCACCTCGGCAATGGCGAACTCCGCCCGCACGCGCTTGAGCAGGCCCTGGGTGATTGCGCGCACCGGCAGGTCCTGATAGTCCTCGAGCAACACGTCGTCCGGCTTGCGCAGCTCGGCCTCCAGATGTAGGACGAAGTAGCGCGCCACCAACCGGGCCACGGCGTGGCGCTGCTCCGGGGTGATGTTGGTGGCCGGGGTGCCGAGCATGGCCTTAAGTTAGGCGCGGCGGGTGTTGTTGCCAAGGGCGGGAACCCCTGTTGATAAAAAAAATAACCGTGTGGAGCGTGTGGACCGTGTGGAGCGTGTGGGATGGGGAAAATCGGGATCCGTTCCGCCCCATTTTCTCAGGGACGACGGATTGATCCTGCCACACGCGGTTGCGACGGGATCAGCCGAACGGACTTGGGAAAGTGGGGCATTTGCCGGGATATCAGCTATCATGCCCGGCATTATCGCACAATTCCGCCAAGAGCGTTAGCCTTGCAAAGACAGCAGAGACTAAAGAGCCTAAAAAAGTGTCTTTACCTCTGAAAAAAAGTGCGGTTCCGTTTTTAAGGCCGTTGGCGTTAAACTCGCGCAGGAGCGCATCAGCGTTGCTGACGAATCGCGCGCAATGTTCTAGCGTATCTTTTCCCATGCGCCTGCTCGTTGTTGAGGATGACCCCAAGCTTGCCTCCTTCATCGTGAAGGGATTCAAGCAAAGTGGCTTTGCCGTGGACCACTACGCGGATGGAGCCGAGGCTGTGACCTACGCCGTGGCCGAGCCCTACGCCGCCGCGATTGTGGACATCATGCTGCCGGGCATGGACGGCCTGGCGCTGGTGCAGGAGATGCGCAAGGCGAAGGTCATGACGCCCGTGCTCATCCTCAGCGCGAAGGCCAGCGTGGACGACCGCGTGCGCGGCCTGCGCAGCGGCGGCGACGATTACCTCACCAAGCCGTTCGCCTTCGACGAGCTGCTCGCGCGCGTCGAGGCCCTCGTGCGCCGCGGCTCCGGCCAGGCCGAGCCGACGACGCTCACCTACGACGACCTCGTGCTCGACCTCCAGAGCCGCAAGGTCACGCGCGGCGGCAAGCTCCTCGACCTGCAAGCGCGTGAGTTTGCGCTGCTCGAGTACCTCATGCGCAACGCCGGGCGCGTCGTGACCAAGACGATGATCCTCTCGCACATCTGGGACTACGCCTTCGACCCGCAGACCAATGTGGTCGACGTGCTGGTGTGCCGCGTGCGCAACAAGGTCGAGAAAGGCTTCGACAAAAAGCTGATTAAGACGCTGCGCGGGATGGGGTATGTGCTGGAGGGGAATTAGCGCGACGCTCGCATGAAAATCCGGGAATTTGCCTGCAAGCCGGAGGCTTGCCAGTCCATTAGCCGGTGGTTGAGCGATCCCGCCCCAGCGGGAGCGCGACACCACCGGAAAAAGTTCGCAAGGCGGATGCACCCAGAAGGGGTGCCAGACTCCTGCGACCCCTCCAGGGTCGTGCGGACGCGAGAGGGGGCGATACCGGTGGTGGCGACGGCTTCGCTGTCTTACCACCGGCTAATGAACTTTCGTCCCTTCGGGATGACTAAAAAGAAACTCGCATGAAAATCCGGGAATTCTCGCGCACGCTGGGGTGGCAGCTCAGCCTGGGCTATACGACGATCTTTACGGTGAGCGCGCTGCTGCTGTTCGTGTTGATTTATTATCTGCTGGGCGCGGCGATCACGGCGAAGGATCGCGACCTGGTGCTGGACCGCCTGCACCGCTACGAGTCGATCTACGACATGGGCGGCGTCATCGCGCTGAACCTGCGCGTGGACACGGCGAACCAGTTGCAGTTCCAGGAACCCTTCTTTGTTCGCGTGGTCGGCGCGGATGGCATGCCGCTGCTCATTATTCGTCCCGCGGACTGGTTGCGCACGGACCTGCAGGTGGTTCCGTCCAGCGGCCCGGCGACGGGCGAAAGCTGGATGCGCCTGTCGCGTGATTCGACCGTGGACCTGACCGTGGCTTCCGCGCGCTTGCCGGACGGCGCGTTGCTGCAGGTGGGCCGGGCCAGCGACAG
>Ga0116226_10003575_pt1 | contig 13697 bp, 16 predicted proteins | sample S1TSphfallax_FD_89692 | JGI IMG/M metagenome (GOLD analysis project Ga0116226, IMG submission 89692) | Host-associated microbial communities from peat moss isolated from Minnesota, USA - S1T2_Fa - Sphagnum fallax MG | ecosystem: Host-associated > Plants > Peat moss > Unclassified | place: USA...
AGCGCGAGCGTCTGTATCCGAATTGGCAGATGGAGCGGGTCGGTGCCGACGACATCCGCGAAGTGCTCCAGGACGCGCTCGAAAGCGCCGAAGACGAGAGCAATATCACAGCACTGAAACGTATTCTCGATCACCTGGCGACGCGGTCGCTGGGTTCGCTTGGGCGCGTTAATTAGGGTCGGGACCAAGGGAATGAGTGCACTGGCATGTATGGACGGCCCCTGCGTTGCAAAGTGATTATTGACGTTTTAGAATAGGGGTCAGCGTGCACTGATTAAAAATACTTAAAAGTACGGTGACGGTGCATTTAAACGCGCTGGGCGCGTTAAGAGGATGAGTGCACTGTAGGTGCTTTTTTATTAGACACAAATAGGTAAAAATATGGATCTTTGTAAAATTGTATATGATCTTAGTAAAGATCCTATACACAGCAACGGAGCAATAGAATGCTTTTTTATGCTCGGCTTTATTGCCGCACTGGTTTTTGGCTATATTGGGCACAATATTAGAAAAATGAAGTTATTTTCAAAGATACCTCGGATTATCAGCATTTCCATATTTTCATTTTACTCATGTTGGACAATATCATATATAGCAATGTTAGTATTTTTTATATTTTTTGATTATATCCCATATTTTAAAGTACTGTATAAATATAATCAAGGGAAATATACAGAAATTGCCGGTGTCGTTCATGGCCTCAGTATAGGAAATCCTGATATGCCGCAAGCAGTAGATCGTTTTTTCATAGAAAAACAGAATATTTCATATGCAGTCTCTGCGAACTCACCTGGATTTCAGCACCAAGGAATAATTAAAGATGGGATACGTATTAGAATTCGATATTTACAAATGGATGGTTGGCGCGGTGACGCAATCGCCCACCTGGAGATATGTCCCTCGCAAAACTCTGATCTTGAGCTTCATAAGTAGGGATAACGGTGGGGATAACGGTGACAGTGCATTTAAACGTGCGGCGCCTAATTGGAGTTGGCGGCGGCTGGACTTCAATAAAAAATTATTATTATACTGATGATATAGGGTAACTATTATGGCAAAAGTTGAATACGCGAGGGCGTGGAGAGATCTAAAAGTTAGGCGCACAATTTCTATGTTGATGTTGGTTAGTTACGCTATTTTGTTTTTCCTTCAGCTCTATGGTGCTCTACCGCCAAGCCGTATCATAAACAATCTCACATTTGTTGTTGGTATTTCTATGATCGTGCTCGGTACTTGGTCTCTGATGTTTCGCTGCCCTAGGTGCCACAAATTTTTTCGGTTATCTTCGACACGGACAAGTTGGACCGGGCGACGGTGTATACACTGCTCGTTGGCGCTAGATAGTTAGCCCGGATTTCTTACAGCCTTTGCTGTCACGCCTCGGTTTGAAGCTTGTGGTGGCGGATGGGCGCGTCAAGAGGATGAATGCACTGTTTTTTCGTTTTTCCTGAGAGTAGGAGGCCGCAGAATGGCGTGGCGAATCGTAATTGACTTTGAAAACGGACATGCGAATTACGGTGACAGAATTACGGTGACAGTGCATTTAAATGCGCCAAGCGCGTCAAGAGGATGAGGGATCACTTTTTTATCATTTATCGAACCACGTCTATTTTATACGTGTTAGATCAAATAGAACTATTTCAGATGCGACCGCCATAAACTGTAAGATTTTGAACTTTCCTTTAGGGGGAGAAAACATAAGCTGCATTGCATCAAAATATCCTTTTTGGTTTTCCATAGCCCAAATAAATGCGAGTGGCATATCAAGGAATTGCGACAAACCATCGACCGCCCTCTCTTCAAGATCTCCAATTACCCCCATATTAGAATAAAATGTAATTGTAAATGACAGACTGTCTGTATCTGGGTCGACTGTAAGAATCAACTTCTTGTTGCCGAAAAATACAGAAACACTTGTGTTTCCAGTAAATCCTGGGTCTCCAAAGGCGCGGAATTCACTAATTTCCGATCCGCAGAGAGAACGTAACGATTCCATATCTGTATTTTCCATCGGTACTTCTGCCCCAAGATAGAAGATAACGGTGACACTGCACTAATTAGCATTCGAAAGCTGGAGCACCGGAATTGGTTCCTGTGGAACTTGACCTAAACAAGCTGGGCATTCCGGCCGGCGTTACAATCAGCACATTCACACACTCTCTCCACCGTCATCGAAAAGACCGATATACGCCCCATACCGAAAGCGTCGGTTTCGACTTTGCCCGGTCATTTCCTCCAGCACACCGATCTCGACCAGCCGGTCAACCAGCTTGTTTGCGGCGGGGTAGGTGAAGCCGATCAGGTCACGAACCTCGTTCACCGACAGAATCGGCCGTTGATAGAGATGTTCGAGAACGCGATGGCCGGTGCCTGCTGCACGACCGAGCCGGTCTGCGATCAGAAACCGGTGGGTCTCGCGCAGGCTTAAAATCCGTCGGGCGGTTTCCGCGGCCTGTGCGCTGACCTCCGAGATGCCTTTGAGGAAGAAGGCGAGCCATTCTTCCCAGGCGCCATGATCGCGAATGGCTTGCAGGAGCTCGTAATACCGCGTGCGGTGCTGTTTCAGGTAATGCGACAGATACAGAACCGGCTTCTGAAGCACCCCGCTATTCATCAGCAGAAAAGCGATCAGGAGACGACCCACCCGACCGTTACCGTCCAAGAACGGGTGAATCGTTTCAAACTGGGCGTGCGCAAGGCCAATGCGGATCAAGATCGGCAGATCGTCTTCCTGGTGCAGGAATTTTTCCAAATCACCGAGCGAAGTCGGCACGATCTCGGGCGGCGGCGGGATGAAGGTGGCTTGGCTCAGCGTGCAGCCGGCGGGGCCAATCCAGTTCTGACTGACGCGCAACGCGCCGGGCGTCAGATTGTGGCCGCGGACGCCGGCGAGCAGTTTCTCATGGATTTCGCGAATGAGCCGAACCGAGACCGGCAACGCGGACAGGCGAGACAGCCCATGGTTCATGGCGGCCACGTAGTTGATGACCTCATCGACGTCTTTCGGCGCTTCGGGGGCGTAAAGCTGCGCCTCGGCGGCCAGAAGATCCTGTAACGAGCTTTGCGTACCCTCGATCTGGCTGGAAAGCACCGCCTCCTTGCGCACATACATCAGGACGAAAAGATCGGGGTTCGGCAGGATTTGCATGGAGCCGTCAAGCCGGCCGAGTGCCAGATCGGCCTGTGACAAGAGGCGCTGCAACTCACCCGTTAGTTGGATCGGCGGCACAGGCGGGAGGCGTGACGGGACGAAGGCGCGATAGCCCCTCAACTGCTTCTGGTATGATCCGGCGCGCCGCTCATGCGCTGGATCGCCCGTGCCTTGTGATAGTGCGACTTGCATATGGGCCCAAATTCATTCCATACGTAACGCTGTCTTACATATGGAGGTGATTCATTTCCTTATGCAAGGCAGCGTTCAATATGCCGGCAGATTACATGACGCTGCACCCAACGGCTGTGGCATTGGGCACGCAAACGAGGGGCCAAGGGAATGAGTGCACCGTTTTAAGGGTCGCCAGCGGCGCGTTCCGACATCAGACGGGTTGTCGACGAGATTCGGCGAAAGCATGGCTCCAAGCCATGATTACGAGGCAGGGGCGGTAACATAGCTTGCATTGGCACCGTAATGCCTGGACGATCCCGAGGAACGACTGATGACTCAATGGAAATTCGTATTATCGCACGTCAGCTGGCAACGCCCGCCGCAATCAGTGTCGATGCGATTAAATTAGGCACCCCGTGTGCCATCAGGCATGCGACCGTGTCTCGCCTCCAGATGTAGAACAAGCTGAATATGATGTCGTCCAACAGCCAGACGAGCCCATGCGCCAACCCCCGCGACAAGGTGAACAAGATGGTCGTAATGACGATCTGTGCCACCGCCCCTATCCAGAGGCGGCCGTGAGCTAATTCGCCCAGACGCGCAATAGCGTAGCCGCGAAACGCGATTTCTGTGAGCGCCGCTCCATTCGTGACGATCAACACGAGGACCAAGCCAGGTCCCTGAAGTAATTGGGTCATGAAGGGTGACTGAGTCTCGTATAGGCCCAGAGCGGTGTTCAGCGACCCGACGCCGATGCTGATCGCGACATTGACCACTATTCCGGCAAGCCCAAAGCCGAGGCTTTGCCGATTCAGTCTGTGAAGACCGATGCTATCCAGCCCACGCCTCTCCCCGACGACGACCCAAGCCAGAGTTAGCCAAGGCGTCGCCGTGAGGATGATGGCTTCGCTGAAATCCGGAACACTGACCGTGCAGCGATTTCCTACAATTGCGAAAGCCGGAAAGCCCAGCGCGATAGCAAGTCCCGCCAGAGAAAATAAACGCCTGCGTCGCGATATGGTTTGGACTCGAAACTCTCTCATTTAGACCAATCCGGGGGATTAGTGCACTGTCACCGTTTCCCTGATAATATTTTCTTTAGCTCCTCGGTTTCTTCATGTACCTCGCGGTCTTTTGGCCCCAACCAAAATCGGGAACTGTCGCCAAACGGCTCAAAAGCTACAAATTCGACACCATTCATAAAAAACTCACAAAATTCGTCGTCATCGAAGCATGCAAATAGCTTCGGTTCCCTGACGATATTTATACCACTTATCTTTCTTAATTTAGACACAAGCCCACGCCTAGTCAAAGTAAATCCCCGCTCAACTTCAAATGCAAATAGCGTTCCATCGGGCATCTTTATATCATAGCTTTTCATAGATAATACTCATCCTATAAAATCGATATTTGAAAAATGTCCCTCCTTCACTTGAATTTGGAACGCGCCCACCCCCGCTCAAATTACGGTGCCACTCCGGTTAATTCCTGCCACCGCCGAAGCGGCATCACCCCACCCGTCTGTGTCGCGTCTCCATCTCCTCCAATCCACCGCAATCCAGGGATGGCGGCGCTACGCAACCATAGCAAGACCGTGCTTGGCGATGAGCGATAGCAGCTTCAGCGATGCGCCCTGCGGGTGCTTTTCGCCGCGCTCCCATTGGCTAATCAGGCCGCTGGTGACGTTGAGATAACGCGCGAACACGGCTTGGCTCGCCCCTTCTCGCTCGCGCAGCGCACGAATCTCTGCCGGTGCAAGCGGGAGCACTTGCGTCAGGCACGCATCATCGAACTTTCGCATGGTCTGCTTATCCAGGACGCCGGCCGCGTGCAGTCCCTCGGCCGTCTCATGGATCGAGGCCATCACCGGACTACGGTACTGTTTTGTCATGGCATAACACCTCTTTCAGCGTTCCATTTCCGATGGCCTTGGCCAGGGTCTCATCGTCATAAGCCAGCATTTTGGCAGCAACTTGAAGGTCGCGAGTTCGTCGTCGCCGATATTGTCCTGCTCGTTCTTCGCGAAGCCGTGAACGAAAAACGCCCGTGTGCGAAGTCTAAAGAGGATTATCGTTCGGAATCCACCCGACTTCCCGCTCCCTTGGCGCGCAATTCTCTGCTTAAGGACCCCGCCTCCCAGATCGGCATCAATCAGCCCCTGGGAGACATCGGCAATCGCCGCGCACAGAATCGCATCGGTGATCCGAGCCTTTCGAGCAAATCTTGCGAATGGCTTGTTCTTGAAGACCTGCATATAGCCGCCACTCGAACGCGCAACACCTAAAAAACATAATACTAAGTGCTATAAACCTCAAGTCCGCCGGATTTCAGTCGGCAGGATTTCCGTAACGTTGCCGCTAAATTTCAGGTGGTCAGACTGGATCTGACCGAGAGGCGGCGGCACCACCCCACCCGTCGCTGGCGCGCCATCCTCCCCATCAAGGGGAGGGAAAGAGGACGTTCCTACGCCTCGACGTGTTGCTCTAGGTCAGTGCCAAGGCACCGTTTTTACGAAGCTGTAAAATTGCCAATCTCCACGGAACGGTCGGGGAAGGTCGCGGTGATGTGCAACTCCCCGCCCATCGCTGCGATCAGGTCGCGCAATGTGCTGACCTTCATGTCGGCCCGACGGACGAGCTTGGAGATCGCCGGCTGCTGTACCTCCATCAGGGTCGCCAGCTCCTCCTGGCTGACGCCAAGCCCTTCTCGGAGTTGCTCCAAGCTGACCATTTCAGCCGCGAGCTTTGCCTTGCGCGCTTCGTTCGCCGCGAGACGTTGAGGGCTCCAGCCCATTTTGAGGTCAGAGAACGGGCGATGTCCGCTCATTTCAACAGTCCTTCCTGCTTCAATTCCTTCAGATACACGTCGTAGAGTTCGTCGGCGACCGGAATCATCCGTTCATAGAAACGGTCGTCCCCGGTTTTGTCGCCGCCGATCAATAAGATCGCTGATCGGCGCGGATCGAAAGCGTAGAACACGCGCAGCGGCCTCCCCTCGCTCTGAATCCGCAACTCTCGCATGTGCGAGTGCCGCGAATTGCTGATCCCTGACGAATGCGGAAAGCGCAGGTTCGGACCCTGCACGATCAACAGGTCGACCGTGAAGTCGATCGCATCCTGATCGGCCGCGCTTAGATCGACGAACCAGCTTCCGAACTCGTTGGTGTTCTCAACATTCCAGCTCATCGGCTATCATATTCCATGTGTGGAATGTAAATCGTATTGCTGTCCAGATCAAGAAGGCAGAGTGGGAGCGTCCTCAACGATTTTCGAGAATGAATGCACCTTTTCCGCTCATTTCCGCCTAGGCCCGCAGGCGAGGGGCGGGGGAATGTTGCCGCGAGGGTTGAGGTGGTCAGACTGGATCTGACCGAGAGGCGGCTGCGGCACCACCCCACCCGTCGCTGGCGCGCCACCCTCCCCATCGAGGGGAGGGAAAGGGGACGTTGCTACGCCTCGACCTGTTGGTCTAGGTCAGTGCCAAAGATCGCCCTTGCGGCGCGCTCTTGGCCTCGGCGCGGGCGGTTGCCAGTTCGGCTTCGAGGGTGCTCACTTGCCGGGTCAGCCGGCGCTGCCGTGCTCGCAAGGCGCCGCGCCGCAGCCATCCACTGGTGAGGCCGGCGATATAGCCCAGCACCAACGCGACCAGCACCGCGACCCCGAGCGGCACGCTCACCATATCCGGCATCGGCCAGATCCCGAGTCCGACGCTCTTGTCGTTGGAGGCGGCGAAGATCGCGGCGATCAGGCAGAGCAGGGCCAGACCGCCGCCATAGAGCACGCGTTTCATTCGTCGTCCATGTTCAGCCGGTCGCGCAGCTGTTTGCCGGTCTTGAAGAAGGGGACATATTTCTGATCGACCGAGACGCGGTCGCCGGTGCGCGGGTTGCGGCCGACGCGGGCGTCGCGTTGCTTGACGGAGAAGGCGCCGAAGCCGCGGAGTTCGACCCGGTTGCCTTGGGCCAGCGCGTCGGCGATCTGGTCGAAAATCGTCGTGACGATCTTTTCGACGTCGCGTTGGTAAAGATGCGGATTGCCCTCGGCAAGCCGTAAGATCAGCTCGGACTTGGTCATCGGCCAGCCTCTAGCGTCTTTATGGTCGGGCAGGGGATCCGCCCAGCGTTTTGGTAGGGTGCCAAACACTAGGGTACCGGTCAAGCTGCGGATGTAAAAGACTTTTCATGAAAAAACCGGCCTATGCGAGCATAGGCCGGCTGTGTGCAGTGCGTTTTATTGGGTGCGTCGCACCCAATACGCCGTTGAGCTTTACGCGTCGGTCTTGTCGGTCCGGGCGCGCATTGCCGCACCGAGAATGTCACCGAGGCTGGCGCCGGAATCGGACGAGCCGAATTCAGCCATCGCCTTTTTGTCTTCGTCGACTTCACGGGCCTTGACCGACAGCGTGAGCTTGCGGGTCGCCTTGTCGATTGCGGTGACCTTGGCATCGACCTTTTCGCCGACGGCGAAGCGGTCGGGGCGCTGCTCGCTGCGTTCACGCGACAGCTCGGCCTTCCGGATAAAGCCCGGCATGCCGTCCGGCGTGTTCACATCGAGGCCGTTCTCGGTGACCTGAGTCACGGTCACGGTGACGATCTCGCCCTTCTTCAGCTTCTGCATGCCTTCTTCGAACGGATCATCCGAAAGCTGCTTGATGCCGAGCGAAATGCGCTCCTTCTCGACATCCACGTCCAGAACTTTGACGCGGACATTGTCGCCCTTCTTGTAGTCGTTGACGGCTTCTTCGCCGGCCTTGGCCCAATCCAGATCGGACAGATGGACCATGCCGTCGATATCGCCCGGCAATCCGACGAAGAGACCGAATTCGGTGATGTTCTTGACCTCGCCATCGAGTTCCGCACCAACCGGATGCTGCTCGACAAACGCTTCCCACGGATTGGCCAGCGTCTGCTTCAGGCCGAGAGAGATGCGGCGCTTCTGCGGATCGACATCGAGCACCATGACTTCGACTTCTTGCGAGGTCGACACGATCTTGCCCGGATGGACGTTCTTCTTGGTCCAGGACATTTCGGACACATGGACGAGACCCTCGACCCCCGGCTCCAGCTCGACGAACGCGCCGTAGTCGGTGATGTTGGTGACGCGACCCTTATAGCGGGCGCCGGACGGGTATTTGAGATCGACGCCTTCCCACGGATCGGCTTCGAGCTGCTTCATGCCAAGCGAGATGCGCTGGGTTTCCGGGTTGAACCGGATCACCTGCACCTTGACCGACTGGCCGATATTCAGCGCCTCGGACGGGTGGTTGATGCGGCGCCAGGCGATGTCGGTGACATGCAGCAGACCATCGACGCCGCCCAGATCGACGAACGCACCGTAATCGGTGATGTTCTTGACGACGCCGTTGAGGATCTGGCCTTCCTTGAGGTTGGCAACCAGCTCCGAGCGAGCCTCGGCGCGGCTCTCTTCGAGCACGGCGCGGCGCGACACGACGATATTGCCGCGCGACCGATCCATTTTCAGGATCTGGAACGGCTGCGGCGTACCGATCAGCGGGGTGATGTCGCGAACCGGGCGAATATCGACCTGGCTGCCCGGCAGGAACGCCACGGCGCCGGAGAGATCGACGGTGAAGCCGCCCTTGACGCGACCGAAAATCACGCCGGTGACGCGCTCATTGGCCTGGAAGTTACGCTCCAGCAGGGTCCAGGCCTCTTCGCGGCGGGCCTTTTCACGGCTCAGCTGGGCTTCGCCGTGCTTGTCTTCCATGCGTTCGAGAAAGACTTCGACGATATCGCCGACCTTGATCTCGGGCAGTTTGCCGCCGGTGGCGAATTCCTTGAGTGGGACGCGGCCCTCGGATTTGAGGCCGACATCGACCAGAACATTGTCATTCTCGACGGCGATGACCATGCCGCGGACCACGGTGCCTTCCAGGCTGTTACCGGATCCCAGCGTCTCGTCGAGCAGGGCCGCGAAATTTTCCTTTTCGAAGCTCTCAGCGTGCAGTGCAGAAGCCATAGACTTTCCTCGATCCCCACTAGAAAGATCGGCTCGCCGAGGATCAGGACGAACCGGACGACCGCCGACTGGATCGGGCGCGGCGGTGAAAACCCGTCAAAGCGCGAAAAGGAGCGCACAGTCGCTATCCGGCGACCGCTGCCCCGCATGTCCTGCTCTGAATGTGCCGCGATCTATACGCTTCGAAGCGGCTGGCCGCAACCCCTACAAGCTTCGGCGCAACCCACCTCTCCCTAACCCTCTCCGCCCTGAAGGGCAGAGAGGGAACTTTCTTTCTGCTCCCTCTCTGCCCCGCTGGGGCGGAGAGGGTCGGGGTGAGGTGGGGTCTCGACGCTGGCGGAAAGGCGCCCGCCAATCAACCTGATCGCCAGATCAAACACCGCATCGGCGGTGAGGTTGCTGGTATCGACCAACATCGCATCCTCGGCCTGGCGCAGCGGCGCGGTGCTGCGGCCGGAATCCCGGGCATCCCGGACCCGGATGTCCTCCAGCACCGCCGCATAATCGACCGCCTCGCCGCGGGTTGTCAGTTCGGCCGCGCGGCGGGTGGCACGCACCTCGGGGCTTGCCGTCACGAACAGCTTTGCCTGCGCTTGCGGACAAATCACCGTGCCAATATCGCGCCCGTCCAGCACGGCGCCCGGTGGGGTGGCGGCAAAGCGCTGCTGAAATGCTAGAAGCGCGGCGCGGACGCCCGGATGCGCTGCGACCTGCGAAGCGGCTCTGCCGACATCCTCATCGCGCAGCCGCGGATCATCGAGGCTTGCAGGATCAAGCGACGCCGCCGCCTGTTCGGCCGCGACTGGATCGGCCGGATCGAGTGCTGCCTTTAGCACGTCGCGACCAACCGCCCGGTAGAGGCTGCCCGTGTCGAGATGGGCGAGACCGAAATGCGCCGCGAGACGGCGTGCCAGCGTGCCTTTGCCGGAGGCGGCCGGCCCGTCGATCGCGATAATGAGGGCGGTCATGCGGGCTCGATTGCAGCACCGAGGCCGCGCATCAGATCGGCAAAGCCGGGAAAGCTGGTATCGATCGTTGTGGCATCGTCGATCGTGACTGGCTCCTGCGCGGCGGTGCCCAGCACCAGAAACGCCATCGCGATGCGATGATCGAGTTCGGCTTCTATGTAACCGCCCCCTGGCGGTGGTCCGGCATGGCCGGTGACTGTCAGGGTGCTGCCCTCGACTTTGACGGTCACTCCGCAGGCAACGAGGCCGCGGGCGATCGCGGCTAGCCGGTCGCTTTCTTTCACCTTGAGCTCTTCCAGGCCCAGCATGATGGTGTCGCCGTCGGCCGCCGCCGCTGCCACGGCCAGGATCGGATATTCGTCGATCATGGATGCGGCGCGCTCGGCCGGCACGGTGATGCCTTTGAGACGGCTCGACCGGACCCGTAGATCTCCGACCGGCTCATCGCCGCAGAGTCGCGGATTCAGGATCTCGATCGACCCGCCCATGTCCAGCAGCGTATCGATCAGGCCGGTGCGCAGCGGGTTAAGGCCGATATTGTCGAGCACGATGTCCGAGCCCTCGGACAGCAGCGCCGCCACCATCGGGAACGCCGCGGAGGATGGATCGGCTGGCAGGTCTAGATTGGCCGGCTTCAGTTCGGGCTGTCCGTCGAGCACGATCCGTCTGCCGCCATCGGGCAGGATCTCGACCGCGACATGGGCGCCGAAATGGCGGAGCATGCGCTCGCTGTGATCACGGGTGGCGACCGTCTCGACGACGATGGTCTGGCCTTGTGTGTTGAGGCCGGCCAGCAGCACGGCCGACTTCACCTGCGCCGACGGCACCGGCACATGATACTCGATCGGCAGCGGGTGCTCAGCGCCAGTCACGGCGAGCGGCAGCAAGCCGCCGCGCCGTCCGACAAACTGGGCACCAAACTGGAGGAGCGGCTTGGTCACGCGTGCCATCGGCCGGCGGCACAAAGAGGCATCGCCGCTGAAGATCGCGGTGATCGGATGGGTCGCCACCAACCCCATCATTAGCCGCGCGCCGGTCCCGGAATTGCCGAAATCCAGAATTTCGGACGGTTCGCGGAGGCCGCCGACCCCGACGCCATCGACGATCCAGGATCCGTCCTGCAGCCGTGCCACACGCGCACCCAGCGCCGCCACGGCGGCAGCGGTGCGCCGGACATCATCGCCGTCGAGCAGTCCGGTAATGCGGGTCTGCCCCACCGCAAGCGCGCCCAAGATCAGCGCGCGGTGGGACATGGATTTATCACCTGGCACGGTCACGCGGCCGGTCAAAGCATGACCGGAGCGGGCCGTCAGGGGAAGCAATTCAGCCGTCACAGGAAAAAAACTCCGCTCGGTTTTTGTCGTTGGCAGGGTGCCATCGGCATTTTCGTTTTGACAGGGGCCGTCGATCATGGCAATTGCCGCCGTTCGCATCTCACCCCACATCACCAGACGGAGCATCCGGTGGCCAATCCCGAATGGGGCACCAAACGCATTTGTCAGAATTGCGGCGCCAAATTTTACGATCTGCAACGCGAGCCGATCGTTTGTCCGAAATGCCATACCGAGTATGACCCGGAAGCATTTCTGAAGACGCGGCGCGCCCGGACACCGGTCGCGGCGGATAAGGAAGCAGCACCAATCGCCGCCACGGGCGATGTCGAGCTCGATGCTGACGAGGTCGAGATCCCGGACGACGAGGAAGCCGTGGTGGTCGCTGACGGCGCCGACGAAGAGGATGAGGATCTGATCGAAGATGCGTCCGAACTCGGCGAGGACGAGGACGACATGGCCGAAGTCATCGAGAATGTCGATGATGAGGAAGACCGGTAGAGTCGGCCTTACTGCATCGGCGCCCCGACAAAAATGGTGCTTGCGTCGGGGGCCGCTGCTTCGCTAGGTTCCAGCTCCCGATTTTCGGCGAGCCCGAAAACGGCGCGGGGTCATAGCTCAGTTGGTAGAGCGCTACAATGGCATTGTAGAGGTCGTCGGTTCGATTCCGACTGGCTCCACCAGTTATATCAAGGGCTTAGCTGGAAACGGCTAGGCCCTTTTGATTGTCGGGGAACCGCAGGGGAACCGCGCGGCAGTAAGTCGGAGAAAATCTGCGATCGGACCTGAGCAGCTCAGCGACGCAATGCTTCACGGCCAAACCCTTCGTTCTAATTAAACGGTATTGACGTTCGTCCGCTGCATAAGTGTCGCTCCCATCGGTCCTTGACCTTCGCATCCGCCACCGTTTGCCATTGCATGTTGTCCACCGAGTCGGGTCCGCCAGCGCAGAGCGGCATGACGTGATCCTTGATCCATCCAGGGCATTTCCCAGATGGAAGCCCGGTAGCCGGACAGGGATGCAGCCTTTCAAACTCTAGCTGCACAGCGTGCAATCGATGCTCAGCAGCGCAGACCGGGCTAAGCCACGCCACCCCCAAGAGGAGAATGATCTTAACATATCGTGGTCCAGCAGGGTTTGAGCGCTGCACCGCGGACGCACGGCGCCGGCTCATGAATCACTGGCCAGCCAGGAATAATTGAAGCTGCTTGCCTGTAGCTGGCCCAAGCTCGTCGCATGCTTCCGCCGAAAACGCCGCCCAAGACAGATGCACCTCTGGTCCGCCGCCTATATCATTCGGCGCGGTCCGTGGTGGAAAGCCAAACGTGACCGTGAGTCCCATTCCGCATTCGACCGACCAAGGTGTGGTAACCGGGATAGTGTACGATCCGAGAGGCCCCAATACCTGATCATGAATCAGGATCATGCCATCGCGAAGCGTCAGCGAGCGTTTGAGGCGTTGGGCAATTTCCGTCGAGCCGGTATCCTTATTCGTGAGCAATCTGATATCTGCTTCTTGTTGCTCGGTCATAGCGGCGTCTTGCTTTTTTTCCTGCTCGGCAGGATCAGGTCCGCATGATACGAGCATCGCCGAAATCAGCGTCAACTGAGCGAGCGTTCTGTTCTTATGGCTAATGTGACGCATATTCGGCACGGCTAGAGCTTGAGCAAATAGATGGCATAGAAAGTCATGCCGGCAAGCAAGGCGCCGATCACAGGCCAATGCCAATACAAGCGTAGCGCTGGCAACCACATGAGAAACACGGCCGCCGTATTGGACAGTGGTCCGGACACCGAATGAACCGATGCTTGATGAAGCGAGGATTCAAGCCAGCCAAATGTCATGCCGACGATGCCGCCGATCAGGCAGAACACGAAGCCGGCAACTTGATGCTCCCTTGGCCAATCAAGCGGGTTCATTGGGGCTTACTGCGAGCGACGGATGATGAGCTAGCGAACTCGGTCCTGTAGCAGGGCTGTTCAGCGCTCCTGAAATTCCGAACGGGGCGATGGTCTGGGATGCATAAACATACGATTCTCTCTCGGACTCTCATGTGAATCTATGGCGGGCAGCCATGCATGGAGGGTTGCCCG
>Ga0116226_10003576_pt1 | contig 13696 bp, 8 predicted proteins | sample S1TSphfallax_FD_89692 | JGI IMG/M metagenome (GOLD analysis project Ga0116226, IMG submission 89692) | Host-associated microbial communities from peat moss isolated from Minnesota, USA - S1T2_Fa - Sphagnum fallax MG | ecosystem: Host-associated > Plants > Peat moss > Unclassified | place: USA...
CTACAACCATGGAAGGCAATGGTAGAAGTGAATAGAAGCACACATGGTTTAAGACATTTGGTCCCCATTATGATAGTTTGCACCAAAGGTGAATAAGTTGGCAACTTCTTGCCACAACATTTATCTTTGGTACATTCACAAAGTTCTCTTTTAATTTCTTGAAAGGTAGGGCTACTTATTGGAAGCACTAGAAGAAAACTACGAAAAAAAAATGTAAATAGTAATTAACTTAGTTAGGTAGGTAAGCTAAGGGATGTCGATAGGTAAATATTTGTAATTTTCTTAAAGTTCAACCTTTAGGGTTAAACTTCTATGATTGGCTCATATCAAATGACATTTGTTCTTTAATATGAAAGTGTAGGACAAAGCCTTTTCATTATATAGTTTTCAAAATGGGATAAAATTTGAAATTTTAACTAGAAAATTTTATCTCACATCCTTTGTCCTAATTTTGTAGATTATATAACCAAATAGATAAATAATTAACTAACTACTTAACTAGCAAACTAATTACTAGTTAATAATTATTTAATTACTAATAATTATTATTTATTTAATATTTCATAAATTAAATGTCAAATATCAAATAATTAATAATTATTATGTAAATATTAATTAATTGATTAACTTATTAGGTAGGTAGGTGATTGATTTGCTTAAATACAACTTTATAAATACACCCATGGAAATATTACCCCATTATATCTATAATAAAACTTAACAAAAATATACATAACTTTCAAAATTTTCTTAATACACATACATATACCATTAGGGGCCATGGTGACACCCTAATGGTGCAACTAAATTTGGTTCCATTTGCAACTAATGGGACATATGGGCATGGTCATATATTTTAAATAATTTTAAAGTGTAGGATGAAGAAATCATTAGTTGCATATGTAGTTGTATTGTTGTAATATAGTTGCAAGATGGTCAAGGGTGCAAAATAGTTGCAAAGATGACCAAAGTTAGTTACAAATGAAAATTAATTACACATAATTGCAAATGCATTGGTTGCATTTTGGGGGATTTTTTCTTGTGAAGGAAAACTAATGTAATATTTTCCTTGCATTTTTATTTCTATTTAAACCTAATAGCTATCACCTCATGTGGATTTAGGAGTCCTAAATCAATAGATATACACACAACAATAGATTGTGATTTCAACACTTTCAATTGGGATATGTACCAAAACATTCCTTGAAGTATATTCCCAATCCATTGATCAAATTTTCTTGTGGTAAATTGCTAATTATTTATTTGCAAACAAAAAGTTGTGAAACACCTTTTAAGATCATCATTTAATAAAGTGATAATTTGCTAAAAACGTGTGACAAAAGATGTCACAAGCCTCAAGTGTGCTCTTTAGTTTTAGTTTGTTGGAAGAACAAAAGTCACATCACACATCAACAATCCATGACTTTGCTTGAAAAAATTTGCCAAAAAAGAAAAAAGAAAAAGGGATATAAAATAATTTGAATCAATTTGAATCAACATTTATCACAAATTCATCATGGGTTCAAAATGGACTAGACCTTTACTATACCCCACATGTACTTTCATTACATGGGCATGACATTTCAATGTTTTTTTTTCAAAACTCCCTGTACATATAAATAAGGAATTTAAACTTTGTGTTTCAAAACTTTAAAGGCATATAACTTCAATAAGTGTACATAATATGGACACATGAGTCCAATATCATTTAAATTTCATGTATCATTTTTAAAATCTAAAAAAAATGTCATTTGGATACAATTTTCCCTTCCAAATTGTGTTACAAAATTTGTAAGTCTCCTTGGGAATTCTAGTATACAAGCAAGGAACATGATTTACATTTTTTTGAGAATGCATTTCCTTGATTTTCACAATTTTATTTTTTATTTTTTGTGTTAGTTTATCACTCTCCTTACTTGTCACCAAATCTTGATCTTGTTTCCATTTCAAATCTTCACTTTTGCCCAAGTATTAATCATAAAACTAAATTTAGATTTGCAACACACTATGGCAATTGCATTGGTGGGTGACAAAGGCACTTTGACTTAACATTGACATTGTGAAATGGAGTTGGTTTTGTCATTTGGCATGGAATAGAATAGGATTGTGTGTAAATATGGACCCAACTATGGGTTAAAGAACTATTAAGTTCATGTAATTATTGCAAGTGTTTATTAAGGTTGATGAGTTTTCAATTTGTTTACAAAGCAAAAGTTGGACAACTTTCAAGAAAGCATGAAAAGCTTTTTGTACACATCAATGTGAATGAGAGATGGAGAAAAAAAGCAATGAGATTGTTTAATGGCCAATCATCTTGGTCCTCCAAATTGGAAGGACAAGGAATCAAGGTTTCTAAAGGTGGGTTGCAAAACAACATACACAAATATTTGAATGTGGTTTGTGTTATATAACATTCCTGATCAAAGAAGAAAAGAAAGAAAAACTACCACTAGGTTGGATTTTTTTGGTTTTTCTTACCTCTTATTGGAATACAAGTATCCTTTACGACTTCTACAAAACTAAATTTCAAAATAAAACACAAAGGGGTTACCCACTTTCAAGGTGAAAATGTAAGGTAAAGCTTGCAGGATGGACCTTTAGTTGGCATAAAAGCCAAATCAATTTTTTAATGAAAGCTTTCACACATGATATGTACCCAATGGATACCATGAAAAAAAATTAGAAATTGGTGGGCTTTACAAAAAGTGTAAAGCCTACACATGGGCATCCACTAGTTTTATGATTTTCAGAAAACCCATCAACTATCAAAATTCAAATTACAATGGGTAAAGGTACTACAAGTAGACTACAAGAAATTAAGCCAATTTTTACAATAAACAACAAATCATTAGGCATATTCCATAAGTTCTTATTTCATCTTCTAGATGGAAGGACAACTAAATTTGTTTGAAATGCTATCATATAATTTTTGAAAGCATAACATATATCATGGTACTCACCATGAATAATTTTTTTTGTTAGCAAATTTTCATGAATTTTTATTTTTCAAGGAAAAATACTTCAATGCACCAAATTTCAAGAAAATATTCCAAATCACCAATTTATATAATAGGTTCCCTGAGGCATTTAATAATATTTAAAAAATTCTTTAAATTTATAACATTGATATCTTTTCTTATAACCAAATTTGACTAGAAAAAAAATTGTTACAAACTAACTTCACATGCACAACACCATGAATAATTTGTAAAAAGTAATATGGTTTCAAAACTTCAATTAAGACCACTAGGAAAAATTACTCCATAATCCCCATTGAAATTGAACAAGGGTAGAAATTTAGTATCAAAATGTAAACACTTATGTGTAGGTTACTACTTTATAGTGAAGGCATTCCATTATATGTGTTCACCCATGGCCATATTCATGAACTTGTAGTTATAAATAAGCATAACATCCCCCTCCACCTTAACCTTCTTACATAGTAGGCATAACATCCCTCCTTTTTGCTATGAGGGATATACATGAATACAAGGTGCCTTCTTAATATACTCAAAATTTTCTCTCTAAGTGTTTTTTATTATATGTGCTCACCCATGGCCATATCTTGCATAAAGTTCAAGGGCAACAAATAAAGTTAGTGAAGTGGGCATGTTTATAAAACATGAGATGCGCATTATTAACAAGCATTTATGTTAAGACCACAAGGTCATAAGTAGGATTGCCACATCATAAGAAGTTAGCTCATTGAATTAGTGGTGTTTAGGGCTTAGGGTTTAAGGACCCTAAACTCATAGTGCTACAAGATATCAAAATTGTGATGGAAGTGAGTATCCCATCTTGACACCTTCTTGATACATTTGTTCAAACTCTTTGAAAGATTTCAAAGTGTGCACATTGCATGGCATATCCTTCAAGCATGGAAAAATCAACATCACATGTATGGCCATCTTGTTAAATAATTTTAATTGGATCTTTTATGCTCCCACAATTAATTAGTGTAGGCATCTAAAGACATTATAGAACTTAAAAAGGGTTTATACATATTTGAAAGTCATTTTTCTTTCTAGTGTGCATTATGTTAATTGATCACCAATCATAACATTTTTCAGGTTAATTTCCATATGGCCCACCTATTCACTAAACTCAACATAATAAGTGAAAAATATAAAAATAAAGGGTTCAAATCAAGTTAGTTTTTTTTCAATTTTTCTGATGTAGCTGAAATGGTGATCATCCATAAGATGATTTAGCAAAATTTGGCTATATAGATAAAATATGAAAATAGAAAAATTCAGAATCCTTCTATATTCATGGCTACCTACTAAAACTTAGCATAAAATCTAGCAATTTGGAAACATTATTTTTTAAAATTTGGAAAATTTGGGCCATTTTTTCCATGGAAAATCCTTTGAATAGATCAAAATCATAGTTTTCAAGTTGAAATTTGGCAAAATTTTGCCACAAAAAAAACATTGGCTCAAATGTAATTCTATTTTTTTTCCACCATATCAACATGCCAAAATTTATTAGTCAACTTTTAAACCTTTTGGACACCTAACAATGCACAAATGTGCCATCAATTGCAACCCATTCATTTGATTGGCACATATCAATGGAACATATAAATAATGACATAATACTAAAGTCTAGTGGTTAATGGGGAAGAACAAGTAGAATGCCAAGGAATCTCCAAAATATAATAGTTAGCAATTCCACTAATGGCATGGAAATCCCACTTATTCACAATTTACTAAATAATAATTATATATTGGGTGGCATGGAAGCTAATCTTAAGGGCATTTCCACTCATACATTTTTTTAGTGCTTACTAAGAAAGGACTAAATAATAATAACAAATTAATTTAGGTCAATCTTTTCTTGCAAAGTACACATGCCCCCAACAATGGCCATCAAGAATATTTAATTCTCAAAAAAATCATTGTCTCAATTATAATTGTGACGCTAACCTTGGGCTCCCAATCAATGGTAAGCCATGATAATAGGAATGAACTAAGAAAGTGTTTTGGGATTCAAACACATTCTCACAAATGTGAGAGAGTGCAAATAAGGGTTTACAAATTCAAAACTCCCAACTCCCAACCAAAAACAAAAGTGGAAATCCATTTGGAAGTGTTGAAATTCATTCCCTTGCATTTTTTCACATTTATTGTAATACTTGTGCAGCTATGCTTGAGTTTAGAAATACCTTAGCCTCTAAAGGTCAAAACATGTTCAAAGGAGCCATAAAGTGTGTTGGATGTTTGATTTTGTCATAAAAAATTAGAGATTTATTTATTTATTGTCATTTGATATCATGGTAATCATGGCACATTATTCCTTTTAAACACACATGAATATCAAAAGATTCAAATAAAAAATCCTTCTAATCCAATTTTAGATTTTGGTTTAATTAAAGACTTTTGAAAGTGAAATTTTATCTCATTAAAAAAGAACATTTTTACAAAGGAATTTCAAAGGATTCATATAATAAAAGAAAATTGATGGTAAAAAAATGAGATGATAATAACCTATTAAACACACTAAAAAATCATTCACAATTTCAAAAATGTGGAATTCTAAAACTTTGAAAATTCAAAATATGTACACTTGAAAATCTAGAATTTTAAAACTTCAAGAGTGTTTTACCACATATGAATGGGGTAAAATGTACATGATATATTGATAAATAAATAAATAAATAATATACATATATATATAACATTAAATTCAACTTTTTAAAATAACATTTTTTGGCATGATTTCAAATTATCATCATTTTTCAAGATGAAACATAAAATTTACAAGGAATCTATACATTTTTACAAATTCATATTTATTAACAAATGATAATAATTGACTTATTGAAGCAATTTTGATCATTTTTCATAGCAAGTTACAAAAAACATCATTCAAAAAGTCATTCATATGAAAAAGTTATTTTGGGGGAAAGGACATGCAATCCTAATGTAAAATAACATTTGTGGCTCCTTTGAATGTATTTTGAGCCCCAACCCATTTCCCTTATCATGCCTCAACCTTGGTCATGAACCCAAAACTAGGGTTGCCATAAGAAATGTCTTGAAATACCCCAAGAAATGGTTGTGTTCCCTCACGAAAGAAGTGGTTCTTAACCATTGCACCACATGCTTTTATTTGAAAAATAAAAAAGAGGCCACAATAATCATTGCATTATGATAATGAAGGTAGATTCAAAAGATTTTGGAAAAAACAAAGTATCTCCCCCCAACAATGGGGCCTAATGCCAAATTTAATTCATTACTCTTGTTTAATGTTTGCCCCTATATAATTAATGTTTACCACATTCAACATAGATTATTAATTTTTTTCCCATCCCCACCCATAAATATGAAATATTGGATAATATAAAATAAATAATTATTTACATACCATCACATAAGCCAATCATTGTAGTTTGCCAATCAAAAGTAATCATTTTCTTTATTGAACCTTTTAAAATCATTATATCTTATGCATAACTAAACACCGTAACATATCTTGGGTTTTGCAACTTGGCTAATTATTAAACCCAAGTTGTAAATAACAACATAAATCACAAAACCCAAGATGTGTTGTAATAAATTTAAAGGTCCAAAACTAGTTTCACAGTATTAAAATTTAGATTTCATCCAAAATAATCTATAGAGGCCATTTTGTTGTCTTAACATTGCCTTAAATAAAAGCCTATAATTCTAATAGAAATGCAAATTCCTTATGATTTATATAAATTAGCACAAGGATTATGTCTGAACTACTTGTTCATATTTTTTATTTCTTATTATGTCGAATATGGTTATATGTGCCATCTATCTTGTGTTTCACAAAATATTTACATGGCTCCCTAGGATGCATGGAACCATAGATGACACCCATTTCATAAACATTAAGTCTTTAGGATTGTTCAAAGATTATAATTATTTTTAATTGTGAAATTGGTGAAGTTGGCATCATGGATGAAAAGATATAATTCCTTGGCATCTTTGTCAAATTATTAAGATAATTATTGGCTACCATACCTACAACTAACATTCAACATTTTTTTGCCATATATTTATTTATTTTAAAAATGACGTCAAGCAATGTCAAATTTAATCTTTCAGAATTTCAACATATGAGGAACAACTATGCAAAATACACCTTTTGTTGTCTATTTGTAATAATATCCCAATGGTTCCAAAACAATAAAATCTATTTCACAAGTTGAGAGTTTGATTCTCATAAATATCAACAAATACCAATATAAGTTTCCATTTTTTTTCAAGTAGAAATTTTGTGAACTATATATTTTGTGTCAAACATCAAATGTCAATATGGTAATAGATTTTGAAAAAATACAAATTATACACCAAAATCCAATATAAAGAATTATTACATGTTAAAATAGGTCATTGAGAAGGTATAATGTTGTACTTGGGGATGAGGGGTATTACTGCTTGTCTTAAAACATGACCTTGCATCAAAGAGGAGTAAACCATACAACTTCATAGATTTTGTTTAACATGAAGGGAAAAAAGGTCTAGGAAGTTTCGATAAAATACTTTTGGAATTTGGAATTTTTTGTTTCACAAAATATAAAGAAATATTGTAAAGGTTCAAACATTGTAAAAACTTTAGTCACTAATCTTTGCAATCTAAAGTATACATATTTAAAGTACATCAAGTAATATTTGAATCCTTTTTTCAAGGAAGTCAAAATGGAAAAGTGGGGGAATAATAGGCTTAGGTGGGGAAAGAGGGTAGTAGGTGAGAAAAAATGTATGTGTTGCCCAAAATTGATTGTCATTTAAAAAAAATTGTCATTGTAATCTAGGCAAGGAAAATTAAAAGTTGTTAAAATTGTGCCATGATAATAATGACCTTTAATGATTGTTATTGTGCATTGATTGCAATTTCAATTTTTAAATTTCAACTACAATGATTTAAGTATATATTTTCATTTTCTTATGTCATTAGGCACCATTTTGTTTTGGAACATTTTCACATTTTTTCATTTGAAAACGTGATTTTGACACAATATACAAAGGGTCTTTGAGAAAAAAATGGCCCTAGAACTAAGATGATTTCAACTTTTTCTTAAAACTAAATTTCTAAACATGTTTTGGTAGGCAATTGAAATATTAAAATGTTTCTTTTTTATTATTTTCAAATTTGGTTTATTCCCAAACTTGGCTATATCTTGTGGATGGTTGTTAGTTTGGTTGCATGCAAGTGATTATAAGATGTTTTAGATTAGTTTCAAGTAAATGAAATAATATAATTTCAATTAGATTTTTTGACACACCCTAAGTTCTTCCCAAGGCTTGGGAAATGAACCTTTGAGAAATAACAACAAAAAATATATAAAAGAATTTTTTTTTTGGGGGCATACTCCTTAACTCCACACACTAAAGAAAAATGGGTGTTCATGACAAAATGGGGACTAGTACAATGTGACAAGTTCACAAACACTTCACAAACAAATCATTACATAAGCTAAAGAATGTAGGTGGTTAGTAGAAATTAATCCAACTTTGGGTCATGGCCTTGCCTTGGACTCACTATGACATGGATTTGGGAGGAGGCCATGACTCTCCTCCCCTATAATATACTTTGTACCTTGTCATGAAGATTACATTGATTTTTTTTTCATTTCGAGAATTTGGACCCAAGTTATGGTTCTTGCAATTTTGTGACTTCATAGTTTTCTCATATATCTCCAATTGAGGAGCTTTCAACTAAAAAGTTATAACCTTCAATGAAACTTTCCCAATGCCATGTTGCATGTTTTCATCAAAGGTCATTTGGCCTTTACATCTTGGCATTTCTTTTGGTTATAACTCCTAGATCTTAACTCCAAATGTAAAATGCAAGTTCATTTTTTATATTTATCTTTTGAAAACTTTTCAATGGTATAAAAAACTTTTGATTTTCAAGGTTTACCCCCTTACACTTTTGTCCCAAAAATTAAGGACATTTCAAGACTCCCAACTTTTAGAATGAATTCATCCTAAGAGTCCCAAAGGTGATTACTTTTTGTTCCCCCATTGTTTTACACCTTTTTCTTGCCTTCACTTGTTTTTAGATTGTTTCCTCTTTGCCTTTGCCCTAACCTTTATTATGAGCCCAAAGCTTGGGTCACAACATTTTTGGTACTTTCAAGTTGATAATGCATTAAAATGTATTAATTACTTTCGTCTTTTTCATATTAATTTTTATATTTGATCAATTTTTAATGTAAAAATAAAATTTAGTGCAATTTGATAAAACTAGTCTAAATCATATATAGTACACATTTTTATTGCATTGAAGTTCTTAAAGCTTGGTATGCATCTTATTATAAATTTAATGGAGTTTATGATGGTTTTGTAATGAAAATTTAAAAGGTTTTTAATCTATTTTTTTTACATTTATGTCAATAATAAAATGTTATCACTTATAGTGTTGATGGATATTTTTTTTGCCTATTTTAACATGATTTTGTATTTTATACAATTTGATTCTTAATTTGACTAATGATCAATGTCAACCACATTTTGGGCTTATTAACATGTACCAAGAAAATGTTAATACCACCATGTAAATGCATAACATAAGAAAAGGTGCACAAGATTATAAACATAAGGAAATAAATAAATAAATAAAGAGCAAGAAACTTTAATAGAACATTGTTGAGTTGAAATTGAAATATATCTAGGGATGAGAAAAACATGGTTAAAAAAGTACATGCATGGGTGAAAATGCGGCTAAAGGAGCCAAGGTAAAAGTCCTTTTCCAAGGACTACATGTGACACATGGCATTCTTGCATCGGTTTGTAGTTTTAATTTTTCTATTTTTCACACATAGTTTACCATTGTGTTTTAGATTTAAATGGTTTTTTTTTTTAATATTGATCCTATATCATATATATTATGCATTCATAATTTTCAAGGTGAATAATATGTTTGAACCAAATGTGTTCAAGTGTGTTGTAAAAATAAATTTCATCAATTTCAATTCCTTTTGTCTTCCAATCATCAATGTTAAGATCCTTTTCAATTTTGAGGAGGAATGGACATTTAATAAGGAAAAAAGACATCTGGAAAAAAAAATTGTTCACTCTAAATATTTGAATTCTTCAAACACGCAAAATAAATTATGATTTGCATAAAATTTTGAGCATTTAAACTTTGCAAGTAGTGGAGCCTATTTTGGAAAAAACATATTGATAATCTAAAATACTTTTTTTCTTGTGATTTTTCAAAGATGAATAAATAAAAGTTTAAAGATTATCCACTCACTTGGGTGGCTCCTTTGATTGTATTTTCACTTCTATGTATATTAAATCATCTTGTTTTGAATTTCACAATTTGATGCATTTTTTTTGTGTTTTTGCAAAGTCATCACTAACTATGAATTGACATGAATCACAAACTAAATTGATTTTTAAAGAATGTGTATCGTGAATACAAATAACTTTAATCAATGTTATTATTTTTATTGGTGTTGATAATTTAATCTTCAATGGGTTTTCCTAACTTGTTAAAATAAATCATGCACATGTTGAATAAGGTTGAATATGACTTTCACCATATTTTAATGTCTAATGCTAATTAACTTTGGCATTTCATTGTTGTTTAAGTTCTTTCTATGATTGAAAATTCTTCTATTCAATTTCTCAATATTGTTTTAATGTCCTTGAGTGCATATATTAAGATAAACATATTAGTACCACATTTTGTTATTTTAACCATTGTAATCAAACTAACAAAAAATTCTTCTTGACTTTCATGTTCTTAAACATAAACATTTTGTGATTGGATATTGTCTTTCTACAATTTTCATGGAAGAATAAAAAAAAATTAACCTTTTGTCCATTGAAACACCCTTTTGAAGTATGTCATTTGTTGTGTCATTAAAATTAACCAAATGAATAAGTTAGTCCAAGTAGTACATCTTTGTGGAGTATACATGGATGGCATATGTTTTGCAAATTTATCCATTTGAAAAAATGAAACAAAAATTCCATTGATTTTCCTTGGGGGGGTGAATGAGTTGAAAGGTGAACTATATTTTTATTTGAGTTCTTGAATCCATCAATTTTAATTTCCATGAAAGACGAGTCCTTATTTTGCTAAATGGACTTTCTTGCATTCATTTCATAATTAGTTGTTTTGTACTTGTTTTGCCAAATTGTGGAAAACTTGGTCACTAGTTGGGTACCATTACATCTCAAACATTCAATGCTTTACATAGGTCTATTGCCCAAAACAAAATAGACCAAATTGTACAACTTTATGTTGTAATGTTTTAACACGTTCAAAAACAATTTGTTTGAAGGTGTCAGGTCCCAATAGAGAGTATTGTGACAATTTCCCATCATGTAATCAAAGATTAGATTTTGCAGTCTTCATAAAAAAATTCCTTATTTTTGTTTGCATGTCAAACCGTTAATTTCTAGGCAAAATTGGATACCTAGTTGTGTTCACTATGTCCACAATTTTGTGCCATTTGGAGGTCATAGTTTCATTGATGTCAAGTTCTAGAAAATGTGTTCAATATCTTTTGGCATGAATGAGGCTATTAATTCTTGGTACTCCTAGTTAGGTTGTTGAAGATGTCTTTTACAATTGAAATAATATGTAAGTAGTTTTATCATGTAGTTTTTATTTTTATTTTGCATCCATCTTTAATGTTTTTCTTTTGCACATTGTTTTTCATGACCATGCCAAATTTGAAATGCACTCATAGATGAAATTTGCAATACTTGTGTATGTAAAATGAATATGTTTCAATATTTACAAAAAAATTGTAATGGTATTTTTTGTTGAACAATTTGTAACAAAACTTGGGAAAAATTCGTAATTGTATTTACAAACATATATAATAACACTCACAAAAAAATCCATGTTGCACTAGAAATTGGAGCTTTTGCAATAGCAAAAATGAAAAAGGTTGGAGCCCAAGTGAGTGACAATGAAGGTTATAGCATAAGGCGCATCATTATATTTGAATTATCTTACCATGAATTTAATTGACAATTTCACAGCCCTTATTTTAAAACCATTCTCTATTGATTTCCATGTGTTTTGAATTGCATATGATCAATAGGTTCCATCTTATCACTAACAATGACACCACATTGATTCAATGTGACACATAAAGATGACATGTCAATTTTGATGACACCATGCATTTAGGTGTGAATGCATGGAAATTTCAAGAAACTCTACTTATGACTCACTATTTTGATGCCACTAAATGTGGATCAACTTAAAAGGTCTAATATTTGGTTCTTTGGTTTCAAAGTGGTTATTTTTATTGTTTGAAATGTAGCAAATTTGTATCCAAAGTGACAATAGTCTATGAGGATGTAAGAAATAGGTTGTCATTCCTTATTATGACTATTCCACTTTTGAATTAATTTCCAAAGGTACCAACTACTTAAGGGTTAAGAAGCTACCTACAATGGGGTTTAAACTTTGTATGCATATGGTGTCACAACAATAATTTGGGAGTTTCTTGGTGTCTCATCCAAGTCATGTACTTCATGACCTTTAAATATAAAGGGTTGTTACACCTTCCTCTTTTGGGCTTCTCTCTTTGTGTGATCTTAGTGCGGAACTAATCTTTTCATGAACTAATCATATATCTTTAAAAGAAACGATTGTTGAGGAATTGAATATTTGTCCCAAAAAAATGTTTTGTAACAAAAATGGGAAATACGTGACATGCAATTCATCTTTTGCCCATAGTAGGGTAAGGATTTCAAATCTTGACACATTACCACTTCACACCTAACTTTCCTCTTTTAGAAAGGAAGGACCAAATGTTTTCTTATTTTTAATTTTCCTCCTTATTTAAATTCAACTCATTAATCTATATACCATTTTTTTTACATCAATGTAAAAAAGCTTCCCCCATAAGCTTCCTTGATAAGTTTGCATGTTGAAATAATTGCTTATTACCAAATGTGCATTTCTTTTAAATGGTTCCAAAATGATGATATTACATAACAAAAAAACAAATCTCATATGTTAAAAAGCAACATTGATAACCCTATTCTAAATAAAATGCCAAACTATTTTGGCATGACAACTACTATAACCCTTTCATTGAACCAAAAAAAAAAAGAATTTAAAAATTCCTAATTATTTAGTTGACTTGCTTTGTATTATTTAATGATAAGTTCAAAATATAGTGGGGACACCTCATCTAAGGAGATGACAAGTAACCATAAAAAATTTAGTGAAAAGAAGAAGAACAAAAGAATCATAATACCTTACCTTAGTTTCCTCATTATTTAATCCATGAAATATTGAAATGATTTTATATGAAAATATGAATTTGAGGTGTTGAAAATCATCATAATTATTCAAGTTACAATATAAATAATTTCACTACTCATATGACAATCTCATTATAGACTATTGTAAATCATGAAAAAATGATCATTTGAAAGTGAAATTTTTTTTGTTGAAAAAAATCAATTATTCAATTCGTCAATGTGGAAGTTGACACTAGTATACAATATTGGGTTTTGATAAGTTGGATTTAGCTTTACGTAATGACCTGGGAGAATTTTTTTTAAGTGTTAGGGGAGGCAAGTTATTATAGTAATATTCACTTTTTAAAATGCTCACATTACTTTTTTTTTTAAAAATTTACCATTATACCTAGTTGGTACCCACCGGGTATAATAGTTTAAAAAAATTCAAAAGTAACGATGTGTTGATTTTGATGCCATGCAATGCCCGAGGC
>Ga0116226_10003577_pt1 | contig 13693 bp, 10 predicted proteins | sample S1TSphfallax_FD_89692 | JGI IMG/M metagenome (GOLD analysis project Ga0116226, IMG submission 89692) | Host-associated microbial communities from peat moss isolated from Minnesota, USA - S1T2_Fa - Sphagnum fallax MG | ecosystem: Host-associated > Plants > Peat moss > Unclassified | place: USA...
AACCAAGTTAACGCCGTGTGCAACTTTCTCTGAGACCTAACCCCCAACCCCAACCCTTGTAGCGTTGGGGAGCAAGAATCAAAGCCTATCGACCTTTCGGGGAGAGGAATGGAAGCGGGGTTTCAAGAATAAGTTGCACATCGCGTAAGTTAGGACTTAGGCACAATAGATCCCCCAACCCCCTTAAAAAGGGGGCTTTTAATTTTGTGGAATAGGAATTAGAAAACCCCCTACGGTTATTAAAGGAAAATTATCATCGATGTCAATATTTCAAATTTTCCTAACGAATATGAACTTATTCACTTGTTGATAAAATACTTTGCTTAACTGTCAAAATTAAGTATATAAAGTAAACTTATATTGTTAGTATCTCCATGTATCCTTCTCGTCGTTTTAGACTGTTGTCAAAGTATCTCAATGCTGTTGTCCTGCTTCTCACTTTAGTTTTGGGGTTGTGGCTAGCTCCAGCCATTGCCCAGACAACAGCCCAAGCCTCGATTGTTTTAGATGGACAGCAGCTTTTTCAAATCAGCAATTCCGGTCGGTACAGCGCTCAAGAGCGAGCAAAATTGATTAATTCGCAGCTGAAAAATGCCGTTCAATTTGAGCAACCGATTCCGGTGAAAATTGAGCAACGCAACCAATTACCAACCATTTTGTTAAATAACCGCTATCTGTTGACGGTTACAGAACAAGATGCAGCTTTAGGCAGCACACCTAATGAGCAGGCAAGTATTTGGTCAGAGCAAATTCAGCAGGCATTACAGCAAGCCCAGTTTGAGAGAACTACAACTTATCTCCGACGAACAACTCTTGTCGCAGTAGGAATTTTGCTGCTGACTGCTATTTTTAGTTGGTTGCTGGGATGGATTAAGCATCACTTCTTACGAGGAGCGTTGCAACGTTTGACTCCCCCCATTGAGGGGGCATCAGACTCTGGAGGCGTCAAAGCATTACAATTTTTATTCAAATCGGTATTGGCGATCGCCCGCATCGGTCTTTGGGTAGGAGTCGTTCTTTATATTACGAATTTATTTCCTTTCACTCGTCAGGAGAGCTACCAGATTACAAATATTCTGGTAACAAGCTTGACATCGCCTATCTTCAAAGTTGGCAAAAATCCTTACTCGATTACCGAGTTAGTAATTTTGATTGGTCTGTTGTTTGGCTTAGTTATTTTCGCTGGAACTGCAACCAATCTGTTGCGTTCTCGCCTGTTGAATTTTGCCGGCATTAATCGCAGCGCTCAACAAGTGATCGCAATGATTACAAAATATAGTTTGATATTTATTGGCACACTGGTAATATTGCAGGTCTGGGGAGTTGATATTAGTTCTTTGGCGATTCTCGCAAGTGGCTTAGGTGTTGGAATTGGCTTCGGGTTACAGGATATTGCGAAGAATTTTGGCAGTGGTCTAGTACTAGTCTTTGAGCGTCCGATTGAACTTGGAGACTTTGTAGAAGTTGGCGAATATAAAGGGATAGTTGAGCGCATGGGCCCACGAAGTACTGAGATTCGTACCCTAGACCACGTTTCAATCATTGTACCCAACTCTCGCTTTTTAGAAAAAGAAGTGATTAACTGGAGCCACCGCAACCCTATTTCCCGGATTCATCTCCCCGTTGGTGTTGCGTATGGTTCCGATCCGAAAGCGGTTCAAGCTGCCTTGTTAGAAGCAGCGAACAAGCATAGTAGTGTGCTAGAGAATCCATCTCCTTTAGTCCTATTTAACGGTCTTGGTGATAGTTCTCTAAATTTTGAGCTACTGGTATGGACTGCGGAACCTAATAAGCAATTTTTGCTTAAGAGCGATCTATATTACAATATCTACGAAGTGCTTCAGCAACAAAAAATAGAGATTCCTTTTCCGCAAATAGATTTGCATATGCGTTCTGGCACATTAGGACTTTCGCCAGAAATAGAGTCATCTTTAACACAAGTACTCGAACAAATTCCCCACAACGGACTACACATAGATCCAACTAATGTAGACGATAATCAAGCTTAAAGTTCAGAATCTCGCCAATATCGGCAAGATGGGATGAAAAATCTGATCCTGATAGGGTTGAAAAATTGCTAGATGAAATACCCAAAAGACAGGATTACAACAGAAAATCAAGCCTTTTCAGGTTATCTTGTAGAAGCAAAGAAGTAAAACCATTGCTAATTTTTTGACGTTGTATGTCCTTGTACCTACGAATCAAGCAATTCTTGCTCGGTAAAACTTTACCAACCAGTGCTTCTCGTGACCAGCGATTGAACAACGCCGCGGCCTTGGCAGTTCTGTCGTCTGATGCTCTCTCCTCGGTAGCTTACGCAACTGAAGAAATTCTAAAGGTTTTGGTGCTGGCGGGGAGTGCTTTTCTCGGTGGTTCTATATGGATTGCTTTGGCGATCGCACTGCTGCTATTGATCATAATCCTATCATACCAACAAACTATCCGTGCTTATCCCAACGGTGGTGGAGCTTACATTGTTGCGTATCAGAACTTGGGAGTTTATCCAGGTTTAGTGGCAGCGGCGGCACTGATGATCGACTATGTTTTAACAGTCACTGTCAGTATTGCTTCGGGAGTGGATAACCTCACTTCCATACCACAGTTACAGCCATTTCGACATTTCTCTGTAGAACTGGGCTTGCTGTTTATTGGCTTAATCATGCTGGCAAACCTTCGAGGTGTCAGAGAATCGGGGAGAATTTTTATGCTCCCCACTTATGCCTTTATTGTCAGTGTGTTGTTGATGATTGGTGTGGGTTTCTTGAAACAGTTTACTGGAGAAGTCTATCCCCATCCGCCAGTAATTCCGGCAACAGAACCACTTGGTGTATTTTTGGTTTTGAGGGCATTTTCTCAGGGGTGTACAGCGCTTACAGGAGTCGAGGCAATCTCGAATGGTGTTCCGGCCTTCAAACCTCCAGAATGGAAAAATGCCCGGATCACTATGCTTTACATGGGCTTAATTTTGGGAACAATGTTTTTGGGCATCACCCACTTCGCCAATATTTATCATATTGTACCGAACTCAAAAGAAACCGTAATTTCGCAGTTGGCTCACAGTATTTTAGGGGATGGTTTATTTTACAACGTTGTTCAAATTGCAACGCTGTTGATTTTGCTTTTAGCAGCCAATACCAGCTATGCGGATTTTCCTAGACTTTCCTCTCTTTTAGCTCGTGATGGATTTGCTCCTCAGCAATTAGCACTATTGGGTGAGCGTTTAGTTTTCTCTAATGGTATTATTCTGTTGAGCTTGTTTAGCGCGACTCTGCTCATTGTCTTCAAAGGCAGTGTTGATCGGTTAATCTCTCTATATGCCGTAGGTGTGTTTACTTCCTTTACCCTCTCGCAAGGGGGAATGGTACGCCACTGGTTCAAAGAACGTTCACAAGGTTGGCATCTGAGAGCTTTGATGAATGGCTTAGGAAGCGTAACTACAGCACTGGTTCTGGTTGTGATCTTGGTGACAAAGTTCCTAGCAGGAGCTTGGGTAGTTGCAGTCACAATTCCGCTAGTGGTGATCCTATGTTTAGCGATTCATCGCCACTACAAGTACGTGGCGTTTCGCCTCAGTCTTGAGGGAATGCCGCCTAGAAATCATCCGCCCAGAGCTAACCCAACAGTTGCGACTCATCCAGCTGTGGTGATTGTCGGGCAACTTCATCGAGGAACCTTAGAAGCTTTGGACTATGCACGCACAATTGCCGATGAAATTGTTGCAGTTCATGTAGATATTGGTAATACAGACCGCGAAAAACTACAAGAACAATGGCGACAACTTGAGTCTGATATTCCCTTAGAAGTTATTGACTCACCATATCGCTCTTTAATTGAACCAATCGTCAACTTTATTTCTGATTTTGAAGAGTGCCATCAAGCTGTTTTTACAACAGTGATCATTCCCACTTTTGTACCACGTAGTTGGTGGGAAAGTTTTTTACACAATCAAACAGCGTTGTTTTTAAAGACAGCTTTACTAAAGCAAAAAAGTCAAGTTGTTACCAATGTTAGATATTACCTCTAACATTTCGATCACCATAATCAAATATAGCGCTAACGCTCGTGTTTCTTAGGATTAGTGAGCATAAATCATGTGAGAAATAACCGGGGGTTCATCGCCTTGATGAAAGGCAAAAACCCGTTGACGAATCTCTCGATCTGCTACCGTAAACCTTTCATACTGACGTAAATGCTCCATCCAAGATTCAACGATAAACGTCTCTAAGTAGCGATTTGGCACAGATGTATCATGAAAGATGCCCCAGCGAATCGCACCATCTCGTAACCGTATTATTCCCAGGGCATTAATTGCTGCAATAAATTCCTGTGTTTTAGCTGAATCAATGCAATATTCAAGTGTGACTAAAACTGGGCCTGCTTCTGGTTCCAATTCAATTACTACTAGCGGTTCCGATCGCTGTAATGCTGGAGCTAAATCAAGTTTTCCTGACAGCAAGTGGTAACGCCGCGCCGTCAAGGTTCCGCCCAATAAGCCAATTGCGGCAACGAATAAAGCACTCGGCATTCCCCAATGTTCCGCCGCTACACCCCAAATAATACTGCCAATTGCTGAACCTCCTTGAAATACCATTTGATAAGTTCCTAGTGCCCGTGCCTGCACCCAAGCCGGGACAGCAAGTTGCACTGTAATATTCAAGCTTGATGTCATACTTGTCCAAGCAATCCCAGCCGCTAGCAAAGCCAGCAACACCAAAGGCAGATAATGAATGAACGCCAGAATTAATGTGGCAACCGCAAACACAAGAGTTCCTGCAATCACAACTCCATCGGCTGTGAGGTTTTGTCGCACTCGTGGCATCAAAATCGCACCGATAATTGCCCCCAATCCAAAGCCACCGAGTAGTAAACCATACCCACCTGCTCCCTGCCGCAAATCTTGCTGTGCCACTAAAGGCAACAACGCAAACAAAGCACTCGTGCAACTGGTTAAAACAGCCGCTCGAATTAACACGGCTTGCAGGGCGGGAGAAAAGCGGACATAGCGAATACCAGCCCGCATAGAACCTAATACTCGCTCTGCGGGCAAGGCACTTTCATAAAATGGTTTGCGCTGCCAACGGTAAAGGATGATGATCACCCCGACAAAGGAGAAGGCATTAATCAAAAAGACGACTCCCGCATTGGCCGCTACCAAAATCAAGCCAGCGATCGCAGGCCCGACTGCCCGTGCAATGTTAAACCCAGCACTATTTAAAGCAATGGCAGCCATAAGTTCCGAGCGCGGTACTAGTTCTGGTACAATTGCTTGCCAAGCCGGTCCATTCATTGCCGCTCCCAAATTGAGCAAAAACGTGAGCGCTAGTAGTGACCACGGTGTAATCATACTGGCAAAAATCAATCCACTCAAGATGAGTGCAGCACACAGCATCCAGACTTGCCAAAACAGTAGTAAGCGACGGCGATCAAAAATATCTGCCGTTGCTCCAGCTGGTAGTCCTAACAGCAGCACCGGCAAAGTTGCTGCTGTTTGCATGAGTGCCACTAAAAGGGGAGAGGTGGTGAGAGAAGTCATTAGCCAAGCTCCCGCCGTGTCTTCCATCCAGCCCCCAATATTGGAGACAATCGAGGCAATCCAGCGATCGCGGAACAGAGATTTACGGAGCGGACTCCAAGCAGAGTTTGTCATGACTGCGGTATGCAAATATTTATCGAAGCATTCTCGGAGCAGGGCCACGAGTGACATCTAATCCTGACACACGAGGTAGAGCAATGGTTTTGCCTGTTTGTGCGGCTTGATAAATCAACGCCATCAGTTTTAGGTCTTGTAAACCTTCTTCCCCAGGTGTATGGGGTTGCTTATTCTGAATCACACAATCTGCCATGTGATCAATTTCTAAGGCAAACTGGTTTTTTTCACTCAGTCGCACTTCGCTGATATTTTCTGCCATGCTCAAGGTTTGTGATTTGTGGGAAATCATCATCCGCAAACCGTTGTAAGAAAACGCCGGATCTAGTTGTCCCCAAGCATCAGAGCCAAAGACGCGAAACCGCCGCGCTTCGTGAAAGCCGTAGCTAGTGGAGCAAATCGCTAGCACTCCACTGGGAAACCGCAGCTGAAAGGTAACGCTTTCTTCCACCTCATGGAAGCGGGGATCGCCAGGAGTGGTGAAGGTTTGGGCGCTAATTGCGATCGGTTCTTCTCCCGTCAAATAGCGAGTTGCATTTAGGCAGTAGATTCCCACATCTGGTAAACAGCCACCTCCAGCGAGAGAGCGTTTCAATCGCCACTGGTTTAAATCCCCGCCCTGGTTTTGGCCATTATCTGCCTGAATCACCTTTACAGTTCCGAATTCTTTGCTACGGATCATCTGAATCATGGCGCGATGATGTGGCTCATACTGGCAGCGATAAGCAATCATCAGCTTGCGATTAGCTTGTTTGCAGGCATCGATCATCTGTTGACAATCTTCGACCGTGGTGGCCATTGGCTTTTCACACAAAATATGCTTCCCAGCTTGGGCACCACGCACCGTATATTCCCGGTGCATACTGTTGGGCAATACAATATAAATCACATCAACGTCGGAATTGTTGCGGAGATTGTCGTAGTTCTGATAGTTGTAGACATTCTGCGCTTTAATGCCATACTGCTGGGCAACAAGATTTGCTTTGGCAGCATCACCACTCACTAATGCAGTTGGCTTTGCTAGTTTAGATTCTGCAAATGCAGGCATGATTTCTTCTAATGCCAGTCTGCCCAGTCCAACGATGGCAAATCCCAAGCGTCGTTCTGGAGGCAATGCAGTTGGAGGGCCACCCGTATCGACCTCAGTCTTTTCCGATATGGGCACAAACTGAATTTGAGGCGGCAAGGAACCTCCGCGTGGAGTAGCTTGCCCTGTTGGTTGTTGGGCAGCAACATCTTCGCCCATACTACCAAGTGCGGCGGCTGAAATTGCTCCTAATCCAGCAGTCGTTAGAATCTGACGACGAGAAAATTCTCCTTTAAACAATTCAGACATTGTGGTTTCTTAATGATGAAATTTTGGACTTATGGGGTGCTGGTTGGAGTTGCAGCAGGATTAACAATGGAACGAGCTTGTTGCAGGTGTTCTTTGAGGGTTGGTAGGGCTTGAGCCGCAAATGCTTTTACGTCTGGATCTTGTCCCTGTTGAGCTTCCTTCTCAAATGCGGAGATATTCTTTTGGTGATCTTGAAGCATCTGATTCAGATATTGGCGATCAAAGTTAGTACCAGAAAGCTTAGATAAGTAGTTTTTCACTTGCTGATTTTTGCTGCCGATAGTAGTTGGCAGCGTCACACCTTTTTGAGCCGCCAACTGTTTGAGTTGATTGTTGACCTGGGTATGATCTTGAACCATATGTTGTCCAAACTGTTTGACTGCATTGCTAGCTCCACGTTGTGATGCCAGTTGTCCTAATTGGACTTCTGCTAAACCACCTTGAGCAGCTTTAGTGATAAATTTTCTGTCAGAAGAACTGAGGCTATTTTGCCCTGAGCCAGTTGGTGATGGACTCTCTGTCGCTTGCACAGATACCGCAGGTGGAACTTCCGATGTATTTTGATCGTGTTGAGTAGCTGGTGTGCAACCAGTCGCCATAGATAAGGCGATCGCTACTATACCAGTAGAAAATATTTTGAAGTTGGACATCATCAATGCTCTCCTTGAATAAAGCTGTATCTTGGAACGCAGAATTCTAGCGATCGCACCCAGCTGTCTGAATCGCTAATGCTAAAACACCCTACAAATAAAACCGATTAATCTGAGCTAGATGCCGTTGGTGCAAATTGTGCAAACAGATTCAACATTTCTTGGTTGAATACGGGGATATCATCCAATACGCTTGGGTTAAGGCTAAAACTCTTTGTTAAAGTCAATTTTTTTAACGTAGACGCAAAGCGGCTGACGGCAGGGTAGGACGCAAAGAGAAGGAAGAAATGCTTAACTGAACTGTATTGAGTTAAAGTATGTCTTTGCACCAAATTGGCAGATATCAATTCTCAAGCTGCGTAGCAAATGACAGCAAATGGCTTACACCTGCAAAATTGCGATCAGTGTTTGCATAAAAAATAGCTCCCACATAGGATTAATATTTACCCCAGATAAGCTGGATTCATGGCTGTAGTGTCATTTTGGTTTGTGGTCTTATATCGTTCATACTCCCCTTTAGTTGCTGCCTCACGGGTACGGGCTAACAGTGCTGTAACTCGTGCCTGATCCATTGGCTCAAATGTGCGGACTGCCTCAAAGGCTTGGTCTAAAATTCTCATGCTATCGATGCCTGTAATTACAACTGACGTTGGCAAATTCATTGCGTAGTGGAGGCACTCAATCGCACTAACTGTGTTGCTTCTGAGAATGTAAGATTCCCCAATCGATTTCATTCCCAGCACACCAATGTTATTTTTCACTAACACAGGTAGAACCTGGTGTTCAAAACTTCTAAAATGGGCATCCATCACATTTAAGGGCATCTGTACAGTGTCAAAGCGGAAACCATTTTGTGTGGCAGTTTCTAGCATCTGAAGGTGAATCAGGGGATTTTTGTGTCCTGTAAAGCCGATATAGCGGATTTTGCCCGCCTTCTGCGCCTCCACAAATGCTTCCATCGAGCCGCCAGGAGCAAAGACGCGATCGGGGTCTTCAAAACGCAGTATTTCATGATGCTGTAGTAAATCAATGTGATCGACCTGCAAATCTTTGAGCGATTCATCAATCTGCATCTTGGCAGCGCCTTTAGTGCGACCATCGATTTTTGTCATTAAAAAGACCTTTTGACGATAACCATCTTTAAGAGCATTTCCCATCCAACGGTGGCTACGTCCGTTGTGATAGTCCCAAGAGTTATCCATAAAGTTAATACCACGATCAATGGCACTACGGATCAACTTGATACTTTCTTGCTCCTCTTTAATTTGTCCAATATGAGACCCACCCAAGCCAATCACAGATACTTGTTCTCCGGTGCGTCCAAGGGGGCGATACAACATTTCGCCGCGTCGAGTTGAAGTGGGTGAACTTTGAGTTAGCAGTTGAGTCTTTTGATCAACAGGTTCTGTTTGGGCGAGGAGCGGCGGCGAAAATCCTGACGAAACAGTAAGTCCTGCTGCCACTAATCCCGAAGCAGAAGCAGTTTTTAACAAGCTGCGTCTACTGATATCCATAATGCTCTCCTACAAGCAACAACAGGAATGAGCCGTATAGTAGCACGACAATCTGGCACAAAGACTCTAACTAAGGTGTGTTATGAAACATCTGCCGTCAGATGCATTTACAATGCAAGTTGATACATTAGACCTCTTGTATATGAGCTAGTTGCGTATAACCTGAGTTAGCGATAAGTCTAACGGCATGGCTTCTCTACGAAACGCTCCGCGTAGCTTGCTTCTCCGTAGGAGTACGCTTACCGCGTTATCCAAGAGCGATCGCTGCCCTAGTAAAAAATTGTATTTCAACTAAGTTATTAGAGAAACAACGGTTTGGAATCATAAAATGGGCGTTTGAATCATATCTTGGGATGAAAGTTTATAATAATGCCAATTACATGGTTATTTTGGACAAATTTTGTCCGAAAAAGTTTTTTAAACTCATTTTTTGGTTATGCTTCAGAAATTAAACACACGCTCATTATTTGATGCAGAGTCTTATGTTAGTTATTGCCTGAAAGCATTAATAAAGCGTTAAGTCCTGCTCTATTTATGCTTCAGAATTTTTCTCAAGTTTTGGTTCAAAGCACAATTGTGCTTGTTGGTTTATGAAAAAAAGAGCGATCGCAGTTTTTGTTACACAAGCGAGAATGTCGGCTTAAACATTGTGCAATTGATAGCAGATACCCTTGTTTAATGAAACCTGCTTGAATGAGCCATCCAGGTTGATAGTTGTTTCAGCACTACCGAGAAACAGGTAGCCATCGGTTTTTAATTGCTGTTTTACCTTTATCAGTAAAGCTTTTTTGGTCGCAATATCATAATAGATTAAAACATTGCGTAAAAAGATCACGTCGATTTCGGGAAGGGATGACCAAGATTCCATAAGGTTGATCTGACGAAACTCTGCCATCTGGCGAATTTCATCCTTGATTTGCCAGTGACTATCTAGCCGATGAAAGTACTTGTCACGGAGATTTTTAGGTAGTCCACGGTTAATTTCAAGTTGGTTATAATGCCCTTTTTCAGCACGTGTTAAAACCTTGGTAGAAAAATCGCTAGCAATTAGCCTTATAGACCAATTAATAAGTAAGGGAAAATGTTCACGAATTAGCATAGCGATGCTGTAGGGTTCTTGTCCATGAGAGCAAGCAGCACACCAAATGTTTAGCGATCGCTCAATTGCTCGTTTTTTGATTAACTCTGGTAGCACATATTGTTTTAGCGCTTCAAAAGGGTGATGATCTCGAAAGAATGAGGTTTCGTTAGTAACTAACGCCTCGATAGTCTGGATGTGAAGATTGCCAAAGGGTTGAGTCCGTAAATATTTCACCAGTTCCGCAATGAAGGCGAATCCTGCTGATTCTGCAATTGGCTGTAAATGTAGCTCCGCTAGGTAAATTTTATCAGCAGACAACACAACTGCTGAATGCTCATAAACTAATTGACGAAGATACTCAAAATCATTGGCACTTACACTCTTAGTCTGTTTCATTACAGACCTGAAATAGGAATTTGATTGTAACGAATTCGGCGCATAATTTCACTTGCCATTTGGTCAAGGGCGACAATTTGATCGGCAAGTCCAGCATTGACAACAAAACTAGGCATCCCCCACACCACACTACTAGCTTTGTCTTGTGCAAGCACTTGTCCACCCGCCTCGCGGATACACTGACAGCCATGTAACCCATCTTGCCCCATCCCTGTAAGGATGACTGCGATCGCTCCCGCACCATAAACCTCTGCTACCGAGCGAAACAGAACATCTACTGAAGGACGACAGGAATTTTCGCTCGGTGCTTGATGAGTAGCAAGTCGAACCACACCTTTGTCGCGTTGCACAACCAAATGAAAATCTCCCGGTGCAATCCAAGCTTGTCCAGGTTCTAATACCACTCCGGGAACCGCTTCATTTACTTGGATTTGACATTTAGAAGATAATCGTTCAGCTAATAGTTTCGTAAACATGGGGGGCATATGTTGCACAATCAAGATGGGAACTGATAAATTGGCTGGAAGCTCTCTAAGGAGTACAGCAAGAGCATTAGGCCCTCCAGTAGAAACCCCAATTGCGACAACATCTACCCGCTTTGGATTGGTGGAAACGGGAAAAACAACTGGACGAGCAACCGTGCTAGGTGTTGTCAATGTAGTAGTTCTTGCACCAAATACTTTGATTTTGGGAATTAAATCTGATTGAATATGTTGATTGCTCGCCTCTACACTTCCTAAATTACTGGGTTTGGTTGCATAATCGGAAGCCCCTAAAGAGAGAGCTTCGAGCGTGGCGATCGCCCCAGTCCGTGTAGAGGTACTGAACATAATCACTGGTAGGTGGGGATAGATTTGTCGAATCGCAGACAGAGTTTGTAAGCCATCCATTTCTGGCATTTCGATATCCAAGATGACAATATCGGGATTGACCTGGGGAATTTTGGCCAGGGCAATGCGACCGTTAGCAGCGACTCCTACCACTTCTAGTTCTGGGTCAGTGGACAAAATTTTACTGATTCGACTCCTAACTACTACCGCATCATCAACAACTAGCACCCGGATTTTGGGCATTGGGAATGGGGAATGGGGAATGGGACAGTGAAAAAATTAGTACGTGAATTGAGTGACGACTTTTTGCAAATCTACTGCCATGCGGGATAATTCTGTAGCTGCTTCTAACGTATTAGTGGTTCCAGTCGTTGTACTTTGAGTATTCAATGCCACAATTGCGATATTTTTGGCAATATCAGATGTTCCTTTGGCAGCCTCAGCAATGTTGCGGCTAATTTCATTTGTAGTTGCTGTTTGCTCTTCAATCGCACTAGCGATCGTGCTTTGAAAGTCGTTGATTTGATTGATAATATCAGTAATCTGAGTAATGGCTTGAACAGCAGCTTTTGTATCTGTCTGAATCGCTTCAATGCGCTGGCTAATATCTTCAGTAGCATTTGCTGTTTGTTTGGCTAATTCTTTCACCTCATTTGCAACGACAGCAAATCCTCTTCCTGCATCTCCGGCTCTTGCGGCCTCAATTGTCGCATTAAGCGCCAGCAAGTTTGTTTGTCCAGCGATCGCAGTAATAACTTTAATTACTTTGCCAATTTCAATGCTGCTTTGACCAAGTTTATTAATTGTATCATTCGTGTGGTCAGCAGTTTTAACTGCTTGAGTCGTGACTTTTGCCCCTTCGATGACGGTCTTAGCAATTTCTTGAATGCTGGCATTCATTTGTTCTACCGCAGTCAAAATTGTACTGCTATTCTGGCTTACCTGTTCGGCAGAGCTAGATGCAGAGGTTGCCTGTTCAGCAGTTTGTTCAGCGTTTTGAGTCATTTCTTTGCTGACTGCGGTCAATTCTTCTGATGAAGAGGCAACTGCTGTCGCCACTTCTGCCATCTGTCTGATGGAAGACCTCAAGCTGCTAATCATCTGATTGGCATTATTTGTGAGCTGCTGAAAATCTCCAGCATTGCTTTCTTGTATTTGTTTGGCTAAATTTCCTTGGGCAACCACAAGGGTTACTTCATTAATACTTTTTATCTGCTCTCTTAAATTTGTAGACATCTGGTTCAAGTTATCAAGCAATCCTTGCCAACTCCCCTCTGCTCCTTTGACGACGGCTTGAGAGCCAAGCTTCCCTTCTGTACCAATCTCGCCAGCCAAGCCAGAAACTTCTTTAGCAAAGTTTTGGTTAAAACTTACCAATTCATTAAAAACCAAGCCAATTTCACCTAGTTCATTGTTCTCGACAGGTAAACGGACGCTAAAATCACCATTTTTTACAGCTTTCAATGCTAATAGTAACGCTTGCAGTTGCTCTTTTGTTACACCGTCATCAGTAGTTGAAGCTACACTATCCTCAGAGGAAGATTTAGAGTTGGCTGTTTTTGCAGCCCGATTCGTAGTCATTGCCAAGCGCTCCTCAATTACTCGTAAGGTGATTTATGAAATTAACATTTAGGATTTTTTCTGTATCTAAAACTAGCAAAAATCCCTCTGGGAGGGGGTAAGCTCCTGCTAGCATCCAACGAATTTTCCCTTTTAAGGTTGTCGGTGGGAGTTGAAAGGTGTTCTGTGTAAACTCTAAAACATCGCCAACATTATCGACCAGCAAACTGACTACTTCATCGTCAAAACGGACAATAATATTAAATCCCTGGGCTTCATCTACAAGTTTTATATTTGATTCCCTCTGCGGCTCCCTCATCTCTAATCGGTCTTGCAAATCGATTACAGTAATAATTTGTCCACGTAAATTAATCAAGCCACAGATATCTGGTGGGGCTAAAGGTATACGAGTTATTGCTTGTGGGCGAATCACTTCTTGAACGTTTAGCACGTCAATACCAAAATAAACTCCTTTGAGAAAAAATGTACAAATTTGTTGTTGAGCCATGAGACATATCCCCAAATTAAATATGCTTTATCCCCAACCCTTGTAGAGACATATAGGAATCCGGTTTGATTTCTGAAAAAAATTAAGTATTTGTAGGGTGCGTTATGACTTGAGTCTAACGCACCAAACCCTTGAAAATGGTGCGTTACGCTTCGCTATAACACACCCTAC
>Ga0116226_10003578_pt1 | contig 13691 bp, 11 predicted proteins | sample S1TSphfallax_FD_89692 | JGI IMG/M metagenome (GOLD analysis project Ga0116226, IMG submission 89692) | Host-associated microbial communities from peat moss isolated from Minnesota, USA - S1T2_Fa - Sphagnum fallax MG | ecosystem: Host-associated > Plants > Peat moss > Unclassified | place: USA...
ACATGGCATTCACTATCAATGGATAAAATCAAAGACATGGGTGCATCATGCATTATCCAATGACCTACACAAGGTCATGTACATGTTCATCCATCTTAATGAGACCATTGAATCCTTCAAAGGACATTGGAAAGAAAAGGTGGTTGATAATTTTGAATGACATAAGTTCAACAATCATGGACTCAATATTTTTGGATTTATTATTGTCAATTTGGTATGCAAGTTCATTTTTAATTATCTTCCTCATACCCCATTATCATACATATCCAAAAAATAATAATTTTATGAGTTATTCCAACCATGCCCAAAGCATTGTCTTTTAATGCATTTTACAAGTTAAACAAACTTGTGGATGGTAGGTTTTTGATGAGTGCCACATTTTAACCAAGACACACAAGCAAGCATTAAATATTACTATGGGGCATTTGACACAATAAGAAATTTTGTCCTTTTGAACCTTTTTCTCATATAACTAACATATGTTTAGCCTTGATTAACATAGGTTTAACATAGGTTTGATTTTAATTAGCCTAGGTTTAATGCAAATTAATCTAAATTAACTTAAGTTTAACCTTTGTTAGTTTAGTTAAAGTTAGCCTAATAGGTGTAGTTTTTATTAGCTTAAAATTGACCTAGGTTAAGTTTTGGAAAACGTGTGTTTAACCAAAGTTTAACCCTAAATTAACCCTTGGTTAACATAAAATTAGCTTTGGTTAACTAATGTTTAGCCAAGTTGTTTAACTTAAGTTTAATGTAGGTTTAACTTTAGTTTGCATTTAGTTAGTTTGTGAAGTTTAGTCTAGTTTAACCAAGTTTTTAATTTAGTCATGTTTAACCTTGGTTATCTTAGGTTTAACTTAAATTTAACTTTGATTAACTTAGATTTAACTTGAGTTTAGGCCTAGTTAGCCTAGGTTTAGGCAAGTTTTAGCATTAATTTATTTTAGGTGAATTTAAATTTAGCTTAAGTTAACCTAAGTTTAGCCAAAGTTTTGCTTTAGTTAGCATAGGTTTAGTTTTGATTAATTAATGTTTAGCCTTTATTTAACCTAGGTTTAATTTAGGTTTAACGTTGATTAGTTATGTTTAGCCTTGGTTAACCTAAGTTTAATTTTTTTTTAACCTAGGTTAGCCTAAGTTTAACTTTGGTTAGCTTTGGTTTATTTTTAGTTAAGCTAAGTTTGACTTTGGTTTAGTCTTGGTAAACTTAAGTTACCCTAGGTCAACCTAATTTAACCTAAATAACTTTAGGTTATATTAGGTTAACCTTAATAGCCTTGGGAGGTCTAGGTTAAATGAAGGAGGTTTAGGGTTAACTTAGCTTAATTCAAAGTTAATTTTATTCAACCTGAGTTAACCTTGGTCAACCTAGGTGTTATAGGTTGTCCTAAATTAAACCAATGTTAACTTAGATGGACTTAACTTATCCTAAGTAGCCTAAAGTAGTTTATGCTAGCCTAAGTTATCCTATGTAGCCTAGATTAACTTATATATGTTTATGTTAATTTAGGTAGGCCTAAGATAACTTAAATTAACAATAGGTCTACTTAAGGTAGGTTAAGCTAGGCCTACCAAGCTAAGTTTAGCTTGACTAGGTACATAGGTTTTGTTACTTAGGTTGTAAAAAATTATAGTTTATAGTTTTATTGTGGTTAGTTTTGTTACCCAAAATAAGTTGCGGTGCAATGATTAAAAACTTAAACCTTCAAGATGGTGGTGAGGGGTTCAAATCTTCACAATTGCAACATAAGTAAATGATTTAATTAACCTAGGTTCCTTGTGTAAATAGCCCACCTAGACTCTTAGCCCAAATTTTTTTTAACATAGTTTAGACCTCATAGATTAAATTGTTTAGCTTAAGCCTCCTAGACTTAGGTCATTTAGCCTTATTTGACTAGGTTGTTACTATCATTTGACAATTCATAAATGAACAATAAGTTATTTAATGACTTAAATTTCCATGTGAAATTTTTTTGTTCGACTAAAATGTGCATTAATTTTAGAATGGAAAGTCACATTATCATTTTTGTGACAATTTTCCTTATTGCACCATCACATCATCTATTTTGGAACTTAAATTTTTTCATTTTTTAAATAATATCTAAATTACCTATTGGAACATGCCATTTTTCAAACATGGTTTCATTTTTAAATGTTTTTTTGCACTAAAACCAACTGGAAAAAAAAAGGAAAATATTCATTTTATCTACTATTTTACCAGATTTTGATTGTAAGAAAAATAAAAAAATTTGTTGTGAATTTTGACATTATTGCAACAAAAAATTCACAACATTTAGTTTTTGAGAGGTCTTTACATTCTCCTTTGTCCTTTTTAGTTCCCTTTTTATCTCTTGCACAAACTCGTCCCGACTATTTTGATTACATTCCTACAAGAATCAAAATTAGTCTTTTATATAGTCTTTTGTTGGCCCTCTTATGTCACTTGCTTTCCATTTGGATCCCTATATTATCAATCAAAAATGGTCCTCAATAGTATTCAATTGTAATGAAAAGTCATCTATTGTTGGATGTTCTCCATCCATTCCTAAATGAATCTTATAAACAATCTTCAATAGTCCCTTGATACTAAGGTTTGGTTAGTAAAGAATGACTTTTCTTTGATGTTCACCCTTTTGCAATATTCATAATGGTTCCTTCATGGGGCTATTGTTTATAATGTCCTTTGTTTTGTGCAATAAAGACCTATGTCATGAATTTTTTATTTAAAACAAATTGAAAGACAATTATTGTCTTTATTATGCAATCATTTGAATCACACAAAATTTTGCTTATGGAATGTGAATTCCCAAAGCCAAATAAGAGAGTTATGTTGAATATGCTACATTTTATAGGATATATAAAACCACAATTTTTGAACCTTACACCTTGTTTCAATTACATGCAGAACTAGTTTATAGTTTAGATGTTTGATACAAATGATTTTGCATTTTGATTTTTGTCTCAAGAACATCCCCTAGAAGGCTTGGTATGAAAATCACTTTATGCATTTTATAATTGACCTTCAACTATGCGTGCAAGATAGCCCATAAATCCTTCCAAATTAACAAGTTGACAATTGTAAACCAAAATTTGAAACCAAATTGGGAAATAATGTGGACCAAGAAGGGATTAGGGTTTAGGGAAATCACAACTTAGTCATTGAAGTAATTATATGTGATTTCCAAGCACTTGAGCCTTTCCAATACAAAGATTTCAAGTGGCCTATATTCGATAACACCAAACTCAATAATTTTGTTGCAATTAAGTGCATTGAAATTCACAAAATTAATTAGAATGAAGATTACTACTAAAACAAGTGGTTTTGCCATGAGAGGCTTTGTCCTAAAAATAAGATATTACATTTAATGTTTTTTATGAACTCAGGTTAGATTGGATGAAAGTTTCTTGGCTTTATGAAAGACCATGAATTTGTTTTTCACATTTGTATTAAAATAAAAGTTTTCTAATTTGGCAATTTTATTTTATTTTTGTCGCATTTTGGGTTTAGGTTTTCCATTAAAGGTGTTTTATTATGATGTTTGATGGGTGTACATGTGGATAAAAAAATTGTTCAAGTTTTTAAAAATCTTGTCATTGATATTTATGAATTTTTTTTGCACACAATCCATGAAAGAAATGTAAAAATGAAAATTCAAACCTGGAGTAATTAATTAGGTGGAAAATGCAACATTGACATGCATATTTTCACAAGCATTGCACTTTAAATAAATGGAAACATTAATGGTTTTTTGTTATACATTGGAAAAGTGTTTGATAATTTGAATGAAATATAAATTGGTTTGTGAAAATCTAACCAATATGCTTCTATTACACCAAATTTGCAATCATTCCCAAGGACATTTGCCCATATATGGTCTAATTGAGATTTAGCTTTGTGGTGTTTTCAGTAAATTGTGATTTTAATTGGATTTTATCCATGAAATATTTTATATATATATATATATATATATAATGCTTGGTTATTGTCTTTTAGAATGTCAACATTAAAATCTCCTAGAATGATGATTGGAAAATGTTTAGGAGATTGTTGAATTATATTTTGAAGATTGTTTAAAAATGTAGAAATTGAACATGAATGAGTTTAATACACACATACAATATGTATTTTTTTTGTGTATTTATATTAAATTTTATTATATAAATAATAGTAAAATTGTTGGGTGGTTGTCCATTACAAATTGAATTTATAAATTCAATATCCTTTCTATTTTATGTTACAATACGAAATTTGTTCAAATTTTGTATAAAAACCATATCAAACCATCACATAACTTTATTTAGTGCATAACATTGGACATATGTTTGCCAAAAAATGGTGCTAGTATATTAACATTATTTTCGATATTTTAAAAGATCGAACTATTTTTCACATGGGATGTTTGGTAGAAATCACTTGTCATGATAACATCAACACCAACAACGAATTTGTTTTGAATGTGTTTTATGAACCTTATCTTATTATCTATTAAATTAAACGTTATAGCATCAATAAATGATATTTCACCTATCACAACAAATTGTAATTTTTCATATTTACATGTAAGCCTAATTAATGAATCTAATGATAGGTTTGGTAAACTGGATAATGATTATTGGATAGGTATGTTCAATGTTGAATGTCTTGTTAAATCATCAATATTGAATGCAACTTTATGTATTGATGTTGTAAATAAAGCTTTGGTTTTTGTTAAATCAAAAGATATGTCTCTATTGTATAATCGTAATAATCCTTTAATTATGAATTCAATATAAAAGTTTTACCAATTTCAACACCCCTTGTCAAAAATAAACATATTGTTGTATCAAAGTACAATTTTTTTTTATGCATAACATCATCAAATATTATTTTTTCTTCATTTAATTTGTTTAAATAAACTATAATATTCAAATTCTTTCATCATCATGGAATATGATGATTTTGTAAAATTGTCATATTCTAAAAATTATGATTTTTGGTTTGATCCATTACATGATTAAATGACAAAATCAAATTGTTAATAATTTTTGGGTTGCAATGTTTTGAAATCTTTTTTTTAATTCTATAAAAAGAATTTAAAAAATTTATTGACAATAATTCATATTGATTAAAATGATAAATATATTTGTCTATGATCAATGAACACATTGTATCAATTGAATTTGGTTCTAATTCATTTAATGCAACTTATGATTTTAACACAAAAGCATGTTCTTCAAAAGGAAAAATATTTATGAATTGAAATGTTCAAAATGAATGATATAATGGTAAAGAAAGCATAAGGTGAATAGTATATTGAACAACCATTTATTAGGCATTAATAAAAACATTACCTAATTTTTGAATATTTGTATTTGCATCTATATTATTTGGGATTTTTTAATATAATAGAAAGTAGTTTTAATATTTATTTATTTGTGTCATATATGATGTGCGATATGTTGTTTTGCACATGGGTCCAAAATAAATTGAATATTTGTATTTGCAAATCACATATGAATAACATGTATACTAAATGTATTATTTTACAAGTTCATTTTTTAAAAAGTGTGATATTGTTAATTTATTTTTCAAACTTAATATATATGTACTTTCATCAAGGTTTAAAGAATTTAAATATTCAAAATATATATATCATCATTTTTAAAAAAACCTTTTAAAGATTGAAATATTTTGTTTACTTGTGTATGGAGGTATTGTTCTGAAAATGGATCATTTCCATTTATTTGAAAAGGTTTTTAGAACAAAAATTTATGCATAGGAGGCAATGGGAATGAAGTCTACAAACAACATGGTTTTTTCCTTATATGTATGTGTGTGTTGATGTTGTTATGCATTTTGTAATGGGTTTGGTAAAAATGTTACTTCATAAGAAATCTACATGTTCATAAACTATTCGATTGTTTCATTTGTGTGCATTCCATATTGGTCTTTTGTGATAAGTTTGAAAAAACAAGATGTTTTATGATCGTAATATTTTACACGTGATAGGTTCAATTCATATCAAATTCTATTATATGAACAAATTGGAGCTTTTTTATTTTATTTAAAAGATTTAATTTTGAAACATGTAATGTGTGTAAAACTTTAATGAGAGGATCCCATAATCTTTCAGCAATGTAAAATGACAAAGAACATTGGAAGACCAAGTTGTCGAATCATTACAAATAATTTTTTTGAAACCCTTTAAAATAATTAAGTGGATTACGTAAACTTTCTAAATCACGATAACTTAAGTATGATTTGAAGATATTATTTAAATTTGGTTCATTTCATATTTGATAAGTTTTTCAAGTTCTACCACATAATTTTCCTTTTCATATTCACACCTAACTATAACCTATGATTTTTTGAATGGAAATTTTAACAACTGAAGAAAAAAGGTTTAAAATATTTGTTAAAAATCCCTAGATTTATCAAATAATTCCCATTAAACTATTTGTTGATATTAAAAATGTTCAAAAATTTGTTGACATTGCCCTTAAAATAATGTTGGAAAATTAATTCTTTTGAATGTTGATATTTAAATAAAAATAAAGGGCAAAAGTTTTGACTTGGGGCAATATAATATATAATATTTTCATAATCCATTATTTTTTGAGCATTTAAAAATTCATGTATCATTGACTTTGTTGGTGTACAATGTATTTTTTCATTGTCAAAATCAAAGTTATCAAATGATATATTATTATAAGTAAGAATTTGAGATTTTGAATTCATATGTAAAGCAAACAAACTTGCCCATTGATGATGAACATTTAAATCTTTGTATAATGGTGTTTCAATTAAATTTCATACACCGACCATCACCATATTTGGATGAACATTTGCTAACATATAAGGTGATCTATATTCAAAATGTCGTTTAAAAACACACCTATTATTGTACCATTATGTGGTAAACATGGTAGTATTGATTGAATTGGATCCACACTTGCAAGCATATTAATAACATTATGGCAAACTTATCCTTGGGGTGGTACCATTAAAAACATCACACCCTAAAATTTTGTGACCCATCCAACTTTAGAATAGCATAGGATTCACATAAAGGAAACTTTTCATTCCAAATTATTTATCAAAATGCTACCCAAATCATGTAGAATTCAAAAATTTAATTAAATTTACCAAAAAATGTGTTTGATGTGAAAAAATGAATGCATAAAGAATTTTTTTTAAGAATGTCACATGAAGGATTTTTTTAATTTGGAACACAAAGGGAATTTATTTTTGGAGAATTGTTTTTGGATGTTAATTTTTTAAAATACTTCAAATGCTAACCTATTTAACCTCTTGTATAAATAATTGATGGAATAAATTTTGATGTAGTTATGACTTTTTGAAATCGAAATTATGGAACCCTAAAGGGCATTGATGTCAAGAACACAAATGATAATTATTTTCATTTTTTGTTGTTTTAATAATTAGTTTGGATCATTCCCTTGTGCATGTACTAAATAAACAAGAAAAAATATCTATTGTGTAAATGTAAGGACACAATAAAAATAAAAAGTTAGGAATTAGGTCAAAAATGGGTTAGGAATGGTTCATAAATTAAAATATTAATGCATATTATACATCTTTAGGTGTTCATTATTTTTCACGAGGGTGTGCGTAAATGGGGAACACATAGCCCACCTAGTCCAAATAAATAAACTAATGTATAAGTAGATGAAATTTTATTTCTTAAATTGAATCCAACTTTCCTTTGATTTTGGTAAGGTAGTTCCTAATGGTACCACCCAATGAAAAATTTGCCAAATACCATGCATCTTATATTGCCCATACCCTTGGAGTTTATAAATTTGAGAAAAATCAAAACATGGTGAAATAATTTTTTAAAAAATTGTGTTAATTTTTGAATTGATAGAATGATTTTGTTTCTAAAAATTTTATTTAGTAGTTGAAGTGAAGGTGGTTGATTTTCACTAATATTATGTAAAAACCTTGTACAAATGTATGATGTTGAATTAGATTATATTTGAATTTTAAAATAAATAAAAAGTAGTTTTGACAATTAATTTTTAAAAATTAAGTTGTTTTAAAAAATATAACCTTTCACAATTAAAACATGGAATTATGGGAACATCTTGGACTTATTTATTATAAATGTCAATTTATATTAAATTATGTGTATTTTCATTATATTAACATTATAATCTATTTTATTTCATTGACATTATGTTTTGCAAGAAGTTGTTGTGTGGGAATTGGTTATTTAATTTTAATATTTGGAAACATGTTAATGAATTGAGATTTTTCTACGTAATAAGTTAAATTTGGACAAACCTTCAATAATTCAAAAATATTATTATCATAAAATGTTCAATAATAAATGATAAATAAATGATATATATAATATTTGTAGTATAATAAGGTTGAACAATGAAACAACATATTCCAATGGTGAATCCCAATTATCTTTCAAATTGTCCATAATCAAAATTTTCATTATAGCAAAAACATGTAGTTAGTTGCAATAAATGAATACAAAGTTGTTGCACCACTAATTCTTAAAGAGATGGAAAATCATCTAAATTTATGGTAACTTTGGAATTATTAACTTGAAAAGTAGGCAAAGACCTAGATAGACCATTAACATATTGAAGTGGTTCAAAATGTTGAAAATTACATGTTATATGTAAACGGATGGATTGAAAATCCATGCCGCATAAAATCATAATGCGTTTTGATAGTTTATTCCAAATGTAAAATGGCGTGTCACCAAAAAAAAAAAAAAGGTAGAGAACCCAGACAGCAACCCGACCCCCCTGTTCAGACTCGCTCTGACAGAGCGCACATAGGCAATCACAGATCTAAGAGACAACACACAGCAAAGGAGTAACACAGCAATCGCCTTCGCCCAGACTCCAAGTGGGGAACCCACACGATGGCTCCAAAGTCATCCCACCCGAACCTCCACAAATGCTACTCCTACTCACACGAATCAGACAGACAAAACTTCAATGATCAAAATCCATAGCTCATATTTCACAAAGTTCCTCGACAGTACAAGCCCTCTTTTCTCTTCAAAATGCTCTGTCTGCAACATTGGTCCTCATTTTGACTCAACCCCACCAGATGTAGAAGCTAGACATTCACTAACCACTAACGCAGCGGAAGAAATCAGCGACTAGCAATGTCTCTAAGCTCCCCTGTCTACTCTGCTCCAACCTGTTTGCCTCACTGACTACTCCTTCTTGAATCTCCTCCTCCTTTTTCCTCCAGCCGCCGGTCCCTTGGCTTCCTTCACAAGCCTTCCTCCCTTCTTTTTCTCCGCCGCCACTCTTTCCTTCACAACCCATCAATGCAGCGCCGTTCCACTCCATCAATTGCGCCATCATCTTCCTGATATCCTATCCCACATAACCAGACAGCACTCCCTCCATGCATCCCATGCACATTCAGCTTTTCTCTTCACACAAACGAAGATAAAACCAGCCGCCACTGATCAATAAAGGCGGCTAGATTAACCCTGATCAGTGATGCTAGTGTTCACACAAATTGCACAACCACAGAGCTCTTGTTCGGTCACCCTATGTTCGGCCACATGCCTTTGTAGATATTCAGTTATCCAAAATATTACAATGAAATCTCCCCACAAACCTCCCATACTAACATTTAATGTCATTTTTGTCACATATTGATGTTCATATATGACCATGCTTTGATACATATCAAACAAAAAACTTAGATTTAATTTTTGAATACAACATTGTTGGGCTTTTATATATTCAACAATAAACATTGATTTAAATGTGCCATGTTATTTTGCTTCAATTCAAAAGATGATAAATGATTATCCAATAAATAAGATATATATTCAAAAAGAAAATTACTTATTTAATATTTGTATGTTGAAATTAAATGAAGGCCATATGAATGTAATTCTTGTTCAAATGATGAATCAATAAGATTTAATAAAGGCACTTTCCATTATTATGGAAAATTACTTAGATGGAAAATTTGTTAGCATTAAAAAAAAGATTAATCAGAAAAATATTTATATTAAAAATTTGCATGCATTGAAGAAAAAAAATTCATTACAAATTATTTTCATTGAAACACTCCTTACATTGAAAAGTTATGTGCATTAAAAATATATACATATTAAAAAATCATTTGCATTGAAAAACTACTTGCATCAACAAATTGTTTTCATTTAAAAAACTACTTGGATTGAAAAACTATTTTCATTGAAAAAATTGTTTGGATTGAAAAACTACTTGCATTAAAATTTTGTTTTCATTGAAAAAACTTCTTTCATCAAAAAACTATTTTCATTGAAAAAATTATTCATATATAAAATGTTGCATTTAAAATTATTTTTGGCACTTGATGTAAATTGATGTATGAGGACCATTTTTTCCTCTAGAAAAAAAAACTATGAAAATGATTATATAATATGGGTTATTTAAACTAAATTTTTCAATATAGGGAGCTTGCACATATATAGATTATTCGTATACTAAAGGTAACTATAAAAAGGTCACATAAAAACTATCAAGAACCTTAATGCCTTTAAGAGGGTTTTTGTTTAGAATTTAATTTTGATTCATCAAAATCAAGATTGTGTTTCACACTACGTTGGACATTATCACCAAAAATAATTTTCGAAAGAACAACAAACCTTTGCCTTTTAAACTAGTTTCCATTTGTGTGATGAATTATTGAATGTTTTCTTGAAAGCCAACAAGGGCAAATGTGGTTGACAATTGAAAGTTACAATGAATGTGAATTGAAATGAGGAGTTGAACTTGTTTTGGATGAAGTAAATCCAAGAATTTAGATTTTGTCATATGCACAATTATTTAAAGCCATTTGCACTCAATAGTTGATAACACATGTTCATCATTGGTTGCAATGGAACCATGAAGAAAGTGTAGTTTTTGAACCATTGATTTTGAAAAATAGGTGTTATATTGAACACCACTTGTTGGAAAAATGATGACATCTACTACATGACATTTTCCATATACTTTTTCAAATGGAGTTGTAACAGGGTTGGCTATGGAAACACTCTAGTCATCTAAAAAAAGACAATATATTCAAACAAAAAATGGATATAAACATAGGGAAAATGTGGAAAAAAAACATTCAATCAAAAAAGTAATAAAACCATGCACACACATACACATAATATGTAAATGAAAAGAATGAAATGCATAAGAAGTGCATAATAAAAGATGTTGTGGAAATTTAATAATTAAAAAAATTAATATCTAGAGAAAAGACAAACAATAGAATAAAAAATAATAATAATAAAATAAATATCAAGAAAAAATGGTCATTCAAGCATCAAAAAGACACATTATACCCTTTTCTTTCAACCATACATCTCTTTTGTTTCTTATTTGTTTTGAGTGATTTAAAAAGTCATGGGTGTGAAATTTAAAACTTTACAAATGATCTTGGAAGTGCAAAAACATTAGACTAACATATATGTTTCTTAAGATTTAAAACAAAATTTGATTTTTTTCTACTTAAACCTTACAATTTCACCGCCTTCGTTTCCATAAGCCATATCTTGCTCATTTTAAAACCAATTTCAGTGTTTTTGTGACATTATATGTGCCAAGAAAGGGGCTACACAATCCTTTCAATGTTCAATGACTATTGACCAATGTGGAGAAAATTATAAAATTTTATTTACAAAAGTTTTTCACATACTTGTCTACCTTAGCATATTAAAATTACAATATGTTTTTCTTTGAACAAACACACTCCAAACATTTTATCGCATATTCCTTACCCAAAAATGAATTCCATTAGATTACATAAAAATATTTTTTCACTTTTAATATCAACATTGTATTTTATGTCTAGTATGTAATGGAACATGGATTTTGTTTTTTAGACAATTTTAATATAAAAAAATTCATCTCAATGTAGTTTTATTTTCTATAGGCTATTATCGAAAAGAAAATTATGTCACTACCTGGTTCTCCCTTCCTCAAAGAGGGAAAAATCAAATTGTTGTTGTTGTTTTACATTAGATTTGGGTGGCCACTAAGTGTTCTTTAGGTGGGGAAAAAAAAACCCACCTAGTGGCCACCATATGGTGTTTCGTAGTCCAAAGTCGAACATTTTTTTTTCACTAAGAAACTTGGTGGCCACTAAATCGTTTTGATTATAAACAAGGACCACCTAGTGGCCACAAATTATTTATTATTTATTATTATTTATTAGTTTTTTCGTTTGGAGACCACTTGGTGGCCACCAAGTCTTTTTTTTTTTGCTTGGAAACCTAGTGGCCATTAAGTCGTTTCGACACTAAACTACTAGGGACCACTTGGTGGCCACCAAGTGATTTTGACCCTAGACTGTGAATAACCACCTAGTGGTTTTTTTCCCTAGAAACCACTAGGTGGTTTTGATGTTGAATTGTTAGGGAACAACATGTGGCCACCAAGTGGTTCCCATCCTATATGGTTAATGACCACTTGATGGACCACTTTAGAAAATTAGGTGAACATTTGATTTTTTTCAAAGTTCATAAAAAAACACTTTGAAAAATTATTTTTCATTACATTATTTTTGTATTTTTCATTTTTTTTAATAAGTTGATCATGAGATGAACAGTAGGTTTTATTTGATGCTTTGTGTCTAAATTTGGAAAAAACATTGAATGATGCAAATGAAAGGAAAAGAATGTACCTCTTTGAATGCAAATCAAACACTTAATAATTTGTTGTGTAATTACATAAGGCGGGCTTGAATAGCTTCGTCAACAACCTTTGTTAAAATTGTATAATAATATTAACCTCCTTTTAACGTTGTTGTCACATTCTTGATTAAAATCATAACACTTTGGCTTCGATTGTACGCTTCAAGAAGTTGTTCATATTTTGTTTTAAAATTGTTACCAAAAGTATATAAGAATGTTTTGATCAAATTCACCTTTTCCATTTGCATTCAACAACTTTTTTCACCTTTGCTATCCCCTATTCCCTTTACACCAATGATGATGACAACAATAGTAGTAGACCTACAATTTTGAATAAAACTTTTGAATTCTTTAATGGAATACCTGTGAAAAAACATGGGAACTAACTTAGGTTGGAATGCAAGAATTGATGACACAATGGTTATCAACTCAATCGTAATGACAACATGCATGTCACCTTATTCAAAACCCTTTTTGAACTTTGACTCAAAGCCAATAAATTCACCTTCATAAACATGTTTTTGTAAATGTTCTTCATACATCTTTATATGAAGCAATTTCACTTTCAAAATGATTGTGGTTAGAGTTGCCATGTCCAACAAATCATAATGAAAATATGCATAGCCTAGATCTTCCATGCTCCTATTTGTAAGTTGATCAAAGGTGCCATACTTATTGAACACCTTTGCTTCAAATGTAACATTTCTATTCCGAAATCCAATTCATCCATCGCAACAACTAATTTAACTTCCTTCATTAAAATAATAACCATTGTGCAAAAACAAAAAAAACTTACCATAATGAATTTGACAACAAACAAATGAAGTAGAACTTGGCAAAACTAACACACATTTGGCAAAACATACACTTGTAGAAACACAAACATGCAAAGGAAATTTTTAAAACAATTAACAAATGGTGAAAGTTTAAACCAAACACATTGTTCTTGCTATGAAAAAAGAAAAACAACAAACATACAATGTTACATTTATATGGGATAAAATATTTAATTTAAACCTTAAACCT
>Ga0116226_10003579_pt1 | contig 13689 bp, 9 predicted proteins | sample S1TSphfallax_FD_89692 | JGI IMG/M metagenome (GOLD analysis project Ga0116226, IMG submission 89692) | Host-associated microbial communities from peat moss isolated from Minnesota, USA - S1T2_Fa - Sphagnum fallax MG | ecosystem: Host-associated > Plants > Peat moss > Unclassified | place: USA...
CGACGGTCCCGGGACTGCTCGGTGGCTGACGGAACCCGAGCGAAACGCCGTCCTCTACCGAATCCAAGGGCGCGCCTTACCTGATGTGCCAAGGCAGACGGATTCGATTGGTCCAATGCTACGCGATCGCCGCGTCTGGCTGCTCGGTGTTTTCAATTTCTGCATGCTCGGTAGCAGTTACGCCTACAGCTTTTCCGCACCGACCATTGTTCAGTCGCTCACGGGCCTCGGCATCACGGGTACGGGATTCGTCGTTGCGGCCATGTACCTGTTTGCCGCCGGCGCCATGTTCGTCAATGGGATTCTGTCGGATCGCGGGCGCGACACGTTCTGCTACGTCATTCCAGGTTGCTTGATGATGTGCGCCGGCTTCCTCACGGTGTCGGTCTCTTCGAATTCCGCCGTCGGACTTACGGGGCTGCTCGTCCTCATCGTCGGCCACATGTCGATGCAAGGGCCGTTTTGGTCCATCGCCACTCGCTTTCTCAAAGGCCGCGCCGCGGCAGCCGGCATCGCCGTCATGAACATGATCGGCATTTTGGGCGGATTCGTCGGCCCTTACTGGATGGGAATTGCCACGGATATGACCGGCAACTATCGACGTGGCTTGCTGACCATGGCGGTTCCCGCGCTGATAGCCGCCGGCATCATGTTCTACTTGCGCTGGCAATCTCGGCAAACGGCTGTCCGCATTGGCGAGTCAGTCGCCACCACCGCGTAGTTGTTGAGCCGGTCGAACTGCCCAGCGCGGTATGTGCTTATAAGTATCTGGTATCAAGCCGCTCGCCAGAACGCGTTATCTTTACCTCCGGGCCCCGCGGGCCGCACACGCGTCGGACTGTTTCAACCCCCGTCCGCCTTACTCCTCTCGTGTCGCGGCCCGCGGATGCCCACCAATTCTTGGCGATTACGCCAAATTTCTCGGCGAGTACGCCGCACCCGCCGCTGGATCATTGCCGCGATGACCCTTATCCTGCCCGTCGCATGACTATCGCACGAAGCGGCAAACTGAATCTGATCTCGGATGTCCCGGGCGTCCTCGTTGGGCACGCGGGCGACCCCCGATCGCGCTCGGGCGTCACGACGGTGTTATTCGATACCGCCTGGGTCGCGGCGGTCGATGTGCGCGGCGGTGGCCCCGGCTTACGTGAAACCGAGGCGCTGGCTGCCGAGAACCTCATGGGCCGCGCGCACGCGATCGTGCTCGCGGGCGGTTCCGTGTTTGGCCTCGCCGCGGCCGATGGTGTCGCCGCGTCTCTTTCGGCACGCGGCATCGGCGTGCGCTTGCGCGGCGACTCGACCGCCATTCCGATCGTACCCTCCGCCGTGCTCCACGATCTCGGCAACGACGGCGATAAAAACTGGGGACTCTCCCCGCCCTACCGCGATTTAGGAATGCGTTCGCTCGCCGGCGCCGCAGCCGATTTCTCCCTCGGTTCGGTCGGCGCCGGCACGGGCGCCATGGCGGGACTCATCAAGGGCGGCATGGGCTCCGCGTCCTCGCTGGTGGGTGAGGAACTCGTCGTCGGCGCGCTCGTTGCCGTGAATTCGGTGGGCTCGGTCCTGATGCCGGACGGCAAGACCTTCTGGGCCTGGCCCTTCGAGCTCAATCGGGAATTCGGCGGTGGCGGCGCGCCGACCGACGCGATGGATTTGGGCGATCCCATCCCGCAGGAATCTCGGCTACGCGAACTCGGTCGCTTGCAGCCCGGCGCGAACACGACGCTCGGCGTCGTCGCCTGCAATGCGGCGCTCTCGAACGTCGAATGTCAGCGCGTCGCCATGATGGCGCAGGATGGACTGGCGCGCGGCGTGCGCCCCGCACATACGCCCTTCGACGGCGACACGGTGTTTGCGGTCGCGAGCGGTGCGCTGTCGTTGCCGAACACTGAGGTGCGCGCCGCAACCATCGCGCGCATCGGCTCGGCGGCCGCCGATTGCCTCAGTCGCGCGATCGCGCGCGCGGTCTACGCGGCGCGCGCCTGAACTGTATGCAGCCCGTGGATCATAGGGCGCGCGCGAGATCGCTCTGCACGAGTTGCACCGTGAACGGATGCTGCGGCGATTCGAGCACACGCGGCGTCGGCCCTTCCTCGACGATGCGGCCGGCCGCCATCACGTAGACGCGGTCGGCAATCGCGCGCACGACCTCGAGATCGTGGGTGATGAACAAATAAGAGACCTGAAAGCGCCGGCGCAGATCCGCGAGCAGCCTCAAGACCTGCGCGCGCACCAGCACGTCGAGCGCGGAGACGGCCTCGTCAAAAACGATCAGCGCGGGAGAGACGATCAGCGCGCGGGCGATCGCGATGCGCTGGCGCTGGCCGCCGGAAAATTCGTGTGGGTAGCGCGCGGCATCGCTGGCGGCAAGTCCCACGGACTCCAGCACGTCGGCGACCATGCTGCGCCGCTCGGCCGCAGACGGCGGCGCCTCCAGCAAACCTAAGGGCTCGGCGACGATGCGCGCGACGGTCCATTCGGGGTCGAAGCTGCCGTAGGGATCCTGAAAGACGATTTGAATCGCGCGCCTTAGGCGGCGCAAGGAAGCCCCGCGCGGGGTCGAGAACGCCTCACCGAGCAAGCGTACGCTGCCGGCCTGGGGCTGATCGAGGGCCAGGATCAAACGCGCGAGGCTCGACTTCCCGGAACCCGATGCCCCCACGAGGCCCACGGACTCACCCTGATAGATCGACAGCGAGACTGCATCGACTGCACGCCTGGGAGCCGCTGCGCGCCACAGATGGCGCCGCGGCGCCGGGTATTCGCGCACGAGATCGCGCACGTCGAGAATAGGCTCGGTGCGAGGCTGCGGCGGCAGGCCGAGCGGCGGCCCACCGGAAGCGTTCGGTACGCCAGGTGTGCCCAAGGGTGCGAGCCGCGAAGCCTCGAGCAGTTGGCGCGCATAGGGCGAGCTCGGCGTCCGCAAGACTGTGTCGGTCGCGCCTTGCTCGACGATGCGTCCTTGCTCCAAAACGATTACGCGACTCGCCGTCGCCGCGATCACGGCAAGATCGTGCGAGACGAGCAGGAGACTCATGCCGCTGGAGCTGACCAGATCCTCGAGCAGCCGTAGAATCTGCGCCTGGGCGATCGTGTCCAGGGCGGTCGTCGGTTCGTCGGCGATCAAAAGCGCGGGCGAGAGCACGATCGCCATGGCGATCGCCACACGCTGCCGCTGACCGCCCGAGAGTTCGTGCGGATAGCGCGCCAGCGAAGCTGCATCGCCGTCGAGACCGACCCGCGCGAGCGCTTCGCCGGCGAGGCGTCTCGCCTCGCCGCGGGATGCATTCGTATGCAGCAGGACGGTCTCGGCAATTTGCGTGCCGATGTCGAGCAAGGGACTGAGGGCGGTCATGGGCTCTTGGAACACGATCGCGGCTTCGCGGCCGCGAAAATCGCGGAGCTCGGCTGGATTCTTGGCCGTCAATGCCGCCCCGCGCCACGCGATCCGGCCCGAGAGCCTCGCGCGGCGCGGCAGCAACTGCAGGAGCGCCAGCGCCGTGAGCGATTTGCCGGATCCCGAGGCTCCCACCAGTCCAAGGATCTCGCCGGGCTCGAGATCGAACGAGACGGCCTCGAGTACGCGGCGTCCTTCGATCTCGAGACCGAGAGACTCGACGCGCAGCAGCGGCTCGGTGTTTATCCCGGCGTCCTGACTCATGGGGACCGCCGTGCGGAGAGGCTGCTGCTCAGCAGATGCAAACCGAGCACGAAGATCACGAGCGTCACACCGGGGATCACGGCTAGCGCCGGCGCCAGCGCGGTCAAGGTTTGCGCGTCGCCGAGCATATGGCCCCAGCTCGGCGCGGGCGGCTGGACGCCGAGACCCAGATACGAGAGGGCCGCCTCGGCGACGACGCCCAAAGACAATTGGATCGTCAGCTGCACGCTCAAGTTCGAGCGGATATTCGGCAGCACGTGCGCGAAGGAGATGCGCAGCGGACCCTCGCCGGCCACGCGCGCGGCGAGACAAAAATCGCGCTGCCAGACGCCGAGCGCAGCGCCACGCGTCACGCGCGCGAAGACGGGGATATTGAAGAGTCCGATCGCGGCGATCGCGACGAACGCGCCCGGCCCGGACACGGCGCTGATGAGGATCGCGAGCAACAGCGCGGGGAAGGCGAAGAGCAAGTCGTTGCCGCGCATGATCAGGTCATCGAGCCGCCTGCCACGCGCCGCTGCAATCAGACCCAAGGGCACGCCGACGCCGACACCGATCAGCACCGCGGCCAAGGCGATGCCGACAGAATTCTTGGCGCCCGCCATCAGCATCGACAATTCGTCTCGGCCCAGCTGATCGGTCCCGAGCCAATGCCGCAGGCTCGGCGCCTGAAGCTTGTCGACGATCGCGAGTGCGCCAGTGTCGTACGGAGTCCACACCAGCGCGAGCAGGGCCGTCGTGACGAAGACCGTCGTGATCATGGCACCGGCCCAGAACGCGCGGCCTCGGGCCGTGGTCCTCATGAGCCGGCGTAGCGCGCGCGAATGCGCGGATTGACGAAGGCGTAGCCGAGATCGACGAGGAAGGTCACGCAGACGACTGCGAACACGAGCACCATGACGACACTCTGCACGACGATCAGATCCCGTTGGGCGATCGCCTGGAAAACGAGGCGACCGAGCCCGGGCAGGAAAAAGACGTTCTCGATGATCACGCCGCCCGCGAGCAGGAACGAGAGCTGCATGCCGACGATCGTCAGCACCGGAATCAGTGCGTTCGGCAGCGCGTGACGCCAGAGGATGCGCCACTCACCCGCTCCTTTGGCGCGCGCCGTGCGGATGTAGTCCTCGTGCAGCGTGTCGACGAGTGCGCTGCCCAGCACGCGCGCGAGAATCGCCGCTTGCGGTATCGCGAGCGCAATCGCGGGCAAGCTCAGCGATCGCAGACCCGGTCCAATCCCGCCCTGCCAACCCGAAAAGCCGCCGGCCGAGAACCAACCGAGCTCCACGGCGAAGACGAGAACCAGTAGAAGGCCCAGCCAGAAGTTCGGGATCGAGAGGCCCAGCTGAGTTGCGCCGGCGAGCACGGCGGCATCGAGCCGCCCTCGCCGCCAGGCCAACAGCAGGCCGATGGGCGCCGCGACAACGATGGTGAGCAGCAAGGCGTACAGTGCGAGCGGCAGCGAGACCTGCAGTCGGTCCAAGAGCAGGGTGCCCACCGGTATGCGATACGTGTAACTGGTGCCGAAATCGCCATGCAAGAGTCCCGTGACCCAGGCGAGGTAACGCTGCCAGAGGCCGGCGTCGAGACCCAACTGGCTGCGCAAGCTGGCCACGGCCTGTGGGTCGGCGTTCAGACCCAGCATGAAGCGGGCTGGATCGCCGGGCGCGACCTGCACCAGGGTGAACACGACCAAGGTGGCGAACGCGAGGGTCGCAACGAGTAATAAGAGTCGGGCGCCGAGATAGGCGGACCCTAGGCGCCGCGCACTCTGGATCATGAGCGCGAGGGCGGCCAGCAACGTGAGCCCGGCGAGTACGCGAAGACCACCGGCCTCTACGGCCGGCGGCCGGCCCGCCTCGCGCACGGTGGCAGCCGTGTCGACATAGGCGCCACGAAAATCGAGCACGTCGAGCACGCCGCTCAAGCCCAGGTTCTGCACGTGCGCATTCGCGACCACGAGCCAGGGCAGCTGGAACAGAAAGCCATTGACGGCATCGTCGGCGAGCTGGCGTTGCACGGCGTGCAGAAGCTCGAGCCGCTGCTTGGCATCGATGCTGGCTTCGAGCGCAGCGATCAAGGCTTTGAACCGGGGATTGTCGTAGCCGAAGTAATAGTCGTCGCGCGCGTAGATGTCGTAGTCGGCGGGCTCGGCATGCGCGACGATGCTGAGGTCGAAATCGTGGCGCGCAAACACCTCGTCGAGCCACTGACTCCATTCGAGGTTCAAGATTCTCACGCGAATGCCCACTTGCGCGAGCTGCGCGGCGATGATCTCGCCGCTGCGCCGTGCATAGGCGGGCGGCGGCAACTTGAGGGTCAGCTCGAGGCCCGGAGCGATGCCGGCTTCGCGCAGCAGGGTTTTTGCGGTGGCGATGTCATGGGGATAGCGCGCCGTGAGATCGAGGTAGGCAGGATTCGCCGGTGGGAAGTGGCTGCCGATCGGCGTACCGTAACCGTACATGGCCCCATCGATGATGGCGCGCCGGTCGAGCGCCATCGCAATCGCACGGCGCACGCGTACGTCAGCGAGCGGCGCACGACGGTGGTTGAAGGCCAGGATCGTCTCGCTCTCGCTCGGCGCGACGTAGACGCGAAAGCGGGCGTCGCGCTTGAACTGGGTGAAGCTCTCGGGCGCCGGATAGTTCGAAAAGACATCGATGTCGCCCGCCATGAGCGCAGCGTATGCCGCGCTCGGATCCGCGATGAAGCGAAACTGCAGATGCGCGAGTTTCGCGGGCTGCCCCCAGTAGTCGGGATTGCGCTCGAGTTCGATCGAATCCCCACGGCGCCAGTCGACGAAACGAAACGGTCCCGTGCCGATCGGGTGCAGCGCATTGCCCGCGGCCGAGTTCGGCGCCACCATGACGAAAGCCGCCCAGGCCAAGGACTGCAGGAAGCCGCTGGACCTGCGCGCCAGACGGATGCGCAGCGTCTCGGGCGCCACGACCTCGATCGCGGCGATCGCCGCGAGGCGCGTGTGCTGTGGATTGACCGAGTCCGGCGCGATCGCGCGATCGAGCGCGAACTTCGCGGTCGTCGCGTCGAACGGCGTACCGTCGGAGAAGCGCACGTGCTCGCGCAAGTGGAACGTATAAATGAGTCCGTCGGGCGAGATCTCCCAGGACTCGGCGAGCCCGGGCTCCGCGCTGCCATCGGGCGCGAAGCGGGCCAAGCCTTCGAACACGTTACCGTACAGGACCTCGGCGATCGCCGCAGCGGGGCTCGCACCGGGATCGAGGATCGGCGGTTCGAGCTGCATGCCCACGACCACGCCGGCTCGCGGCGACGCCGCGGTCGCGCTCCCCCATAGCGGCAGGAGCAGCAGCAACGGCACGAGTCGCAGCAAAGCCAGCGTCGCCCTGCGCCGTCGGGGCCCGCCCATGCCGGTCGGTCGACTCATGCCGTCGGTCGACTCATGCCGTCGGTCGACTCATGCCGGTCGGTCGAGCAGCTCCCAAGCCGCCGTCGCCATCACTTTCGCCGAATTCACCAGATCGTCGATGCGCACGTATTCGTCCGGCTGATGCGCAAGATCCAGGATCCCGGGTCCATAGGCGATGCAATCCTTGAGTTTGCCGACGCGATCGATGTGCTTTTGATCGTAGGTACCCGGCGAACAAACGAACTCGGCGTCGCGACCTAAGATCAGGCGAATCGCTGCGGCGGTCGCGCTGGCGACGGGTCCATCACGATCGGTGAGCGTCGGTGCGACCTCGAACAGATCGCGCAGGCTATAGCGGAAGCCGGCACGCTCGCGCACCAGATGCTCGAGCAGTTCGCGCATCTCGGCTTTGACGTCCGCGAGGCTTTCTTCGGCAAGCAGGCGCCGGTCGATGATCATGCGGCAGGAATCCGGTACGCAGGCCCCGGGAAATCCCTCGGCAAGCTCGGCATGACCGCCATGAATGGAGTTGATATTGAGCGTGGAGCGGCGCGCGGCCACGGGGACCACGGGCATCTCGGTGCGTTGCGCGGCAAGCCGCGGGTACACGTCGCGCTCGAAGCGGTCGAGCACGGCGTTCATGTGGCGTACGGCACAATCGCCGAGAAACGGCATGGAGCCATGCGCGATGCGGCCGTGAGTTTCGATCTCCGCCCACCAGACGCCGCGATGTCCGATGCATACACGGTCGACGTTGAGCGGCTCAGGAATGATCACATGATCGACGCGCGGCGGCGAGAACCAACCGCGCTCGGCGAGGTAGTGCACGCCGCCGAAGCCGCCCGACTCCTCATCGACCGTGCCCGAGATCTCGAGCGCACCGGGCAGATGCGCGCCGCTATCGATCAGCGCCTCGACGGCGACGATCGAGGCGGCGAGTCCGCCCTTCATGTCGCAAGCGCCACGGCCGTATACCTTACCGTCGCGCACGATGCCGGCGAACGGGTCGAGCGACCAGCCGGCACCGACCCGCACGACATCGAGATGGCTGTTGAAGTGGACACAGGGCCCGGGTCTCACACCCTCGCGCCGCGCCACGAGATTCCAGCGCGGATAGCGCTCGCTATCGCCGGGCGTGCCGAGCGCACGGATATATTGCGTCTCGAAGCCGCGCGCCTGCAGCCGCTTACCGATGAACTCGGCGCAGTCGAGATAGGCATCGCCTGGCGGGTTGATCGTCGGGAAACGCAGCAAATCGCGCGTCAGTTCGACGAGTTCGGCCTCGCGTCCTTCGATGTCGGCATAGAGACGATCGCGCTCAAGCATGCCGCGCCCCCGTGGCCTCGGCCCGTTTGCGGGCCTGGGCCGCCAGCGTCGGCAACTGCAGTTGCTCGTAGACGAACGCGAGTGCCGCGTTGACCGGCACGCCATCGCGATCGCTCAGCCGGCGCAGTTCGAGCCGTTGTTGCGCTTCGACCAGACGGCCGCTTTGCAAGGCCGCGTCGAGCAGAACCTGTTCGAATAAATCGCGCTGTGCATGACTGCCGCCGATCTCCGCCAGTCGCGGCAAGGCACGCGACAGTTGCGTCCAAGCCGTCTCGTAGTCGCGGCGCGCGTGCGCCAGCATGCCGTGCGCCGCCGGCACGCCCACCGCCCTCCAGGTGGGCGCGCTGAACGCTGCGCCGCGTTCGGCTTGCTGCTCGATCGCCGCGAGCAGTCGGTCCGCCTCGGGACGCCCGGCGCGCGCGAGTCCGTACAGGTATTGCAAACTGAGAAAGGGTTGCAGCGTATCGACCGCGCGCGCCGCCAAGTGCTGCCCGAGATCCTGCCAGCGAGTCGCGACGTCGATGCCGGCGAGTTCGACGCGCGCCAAGAGGGACACGGCGCCGATCTGGTCCTGCGAATAATCCTTCGCGACACCCCAGCAATGGCGATCGTAGATCTCGAGCACGGCCGCGGCGCGACCCTGACTGAGATAAAAGAGCGCCAGATGCCACCACAAATGCGTCCACATGAACGAGTTCAGATCGGTCCAGGTCGAGCGGCAGGATTCGAGGAATTCAGCGCCGGCATCGATCGCGCCGCGCGTCAGCAGCACGTGTGCAAGTGCGTGTTGCGCCCAGGGTTCCTTCGGCAGGAGGGCCAGCGCCGCGCGCGCCTCGGCCTCCGCCTCCTCGAGCAGGTGACACTGTTCATAGGCGAAGGCCGCCATGCCGTGCACATATGGCACCTCGGGACTGTGCGCCAGCGCTACGAGCGCGGCACGCAGCATTTCTGGCGCATTGCCGCGATTGAACTCGAGATACTGATGCAGCTTGAGCGCGACGAGATCGCGCGGAAATTCGTCGCCCACGCGCTTCGCGACGGCCAGCGCGGTGGCGGGATCTTCGTCGGCCCAGGCGCCGAGCAAGTCGAGATTCAGACGCTCGCGCGCATTGGCGCCGGCGCTCGCGCGCGCGGCAATCGCAAAATAACGGCGTGCGTGTGTGCTGCCCTCGGCAGCCTCGAGCAACATCCACAGGAACCCGGCGTAGACATTGACGAGGCAGCCTTCGGGATCCCGGTCGGCCGCGGCGAGGACACGCTCAGCGCGCCTCTCGTACGCCAACAGTCCGACCCCAAAGTCGTCGATCGCCGCGAGTGTGCTTGCCTCGCCGCCCGTCACCGCATTCCCGAAGGCGTCCTGCTGCATGCCACGATCATACCGGACCCGCGCCGGGCAGCGTTGCGAGGAACGTCGCCACATCCGCCGCCGAACGCTGCGGCAATTCGATTTGCGGCAAATGGCCCACGTGCGGATAGAAGATCAGCTTCGCGCCGGGAATGGCCGCCGCGAATTTCCGGGCGCTCTCCGGCTCGATGATCAGGTCCTCTTCCCCGTGCAGGATCAGGGTCGGCAGCTTGATCGCGCTCAGGATTTCCGGAGTCGCCAGGCCCAGGCTGCCGAAATTGATGTCCATCAGAATTGCACGATGTCCCGGCGCCCGTTGAAACTCCGCCCAACGGTCGACGAATGCGGGCGTGATCAGGGCTTTGTCGTAAACATCGGTTTTCAGCCCCTCCTCGATCAGTGGTCGATTATCGATGTTGCGCAGAAACGCGCGGCCGATCGGGTACTGGAGAATGCGAAACGCCAGCGGCACGGAACTCGGCGGCTTCGAGGGCGGAAAGCCCGCTGCATCGACCAGAATCAAGGCATCGAGGAGCTCCGGATGCCGCACGGCCAATTGCCAGGCGGCGTCTCCGCCCAAGGAATTGCCCGCGACCGCGAATTTCGGCAGCGCCAGCTTGGTCGCAAATGCTGCGACGAAATCAGCGAGCCCCGGACCGCTCAGCTGATAGCCGACCGGCGCGCGCGTGAGACCATGACCCGGGAAATCGAGCGTGATCACATGAAAGCGGCCTTTGAGCTCGCGCACCCAGGACTCCCAACTCGTGAAGGAGTCGCCGAAGCCGTGCAGCAGCACGAGGGTCGGCAACTGCGGGTCGCCGTCCTCCTGATAGTGCACGTGAAAGCCGCCGGGCAAATCAACGAACCGCGACGACGCGTCCGTATAGCGCGCTTCCAGTTCCGCATAGGGGATATCGGGGCCGCGCAGCTTGAGCCACGCAGCCACGAGCAACACGACGACGACCGCGATGACGATGCCGAGAGCCTTCAACAAGGGACGATCCTCAATACTTGTAGCTGAAACGAATTCCGAACGTCGCGGGTTCCCCGGCCTGAGCGACCTCGGTCCCCGGGAGGAAGAAGTTTCGCGTCACATCATAGTACTTGTTGAAGATGTTGCGACCCCATAACGTCACGGCCCAAGACTTGCCAGCCGCCGGCGCGAGCGTCAGGTTCGCGTTTGCCAGCCAGTATTTCGGGACCGTGAAGTCGTCGCTGCCTAACAGATAGAACTGGCTGTAGGTGTCGTGGAAACTGTAGTTCGACTCGACGGTGAGCTTGTAGTCACCCGCATTCCAGGAATACGCCGCATCGCCGCCATAGCTCCACTTCGGGACGCTGAGCGGCCGGCCGTCATAATTGACGTTGCTGCTGTCGAGCAGCGTGCTGGTGTAATAGCCCTCGACGAAGCCCGCGTACTGGGAGATCGAGAGGCCCGCGAGCGGATGCCACTCGATCTCGGTCTCCGCGCCGCTGATGCGAGAGTCGGCGTTCACGAAGCGGCCGATGTAGCCCTTCGACTGCTCGTCGAAGACCTTGCCGAGGATTTGCTGGTCGCGATAGCGATAGTAGTACAGCGCCGCATTGACGCGCAGCGTACTGGTGATGTCGGACTTCGTGCCTAGTTCGAAGGCGGTCAGCTTTTCCGGCTCGAAGGGGTCGGCCGCGGGTGCCGTCGTCGTGTTATGGGCTGTGAAGCCGCCGGACTTCACACCGCGGCTGATGCTGCCGTAGTAAAGAATACCGGCCGTGGGCACGAAATCGAGTTCGAGTTTGCCGGAGGGAAGGTTCGACGTCGTCGAACGGTATTGCGGGCCGGTGAACGAAGGGATCGGCGGCAACAAGAAACCCGTGTTCAGATCCTTGAGCTCGCGGGTCTCGTGGTCTTCGCGCACGCCGATCACGCCCTTCCAGGCATCCGAGAACTGGTAGTTGCCTTGTGCGAAGACGCCCAGGGAGTTGGCGACCTGCTCGTAGCGGGTTTGCGCGATCTGTGGAGTCGTTCCGGCGGGAAAGCCAAGATTCGCATCCGAGAAATCCGAGTAGAAGTTCTCGACGAGATCTTGGTCGGAATAGAACAAGCCGCTGACCCAGGTGAAAGGTCCCGTACCCGTCGAGGCGAGGCGCAGTTCCTCGGAGAACACATCCAAGTCGCTGTTCAAGAACTCATCCGAGTCATAGTACGAGGTCGCATCCCAATCACTGTATTCACGGCGAATGAGCTTGTTGTACGCCGTGATGCTGGTGAGCTTTGCGCCGCCGAAATCGGCGTTCACGGTCAGATCGACGCCATCGTTGCTGTTGTCGAGACCGGGCTTGGCACCCGGTGATAGGCCGACGTATTTGGCAAATGTGGGGTCGAGTTTCCAGCCGGTCACATAAGGCGAGGTATCGGCGGGAATCGTGGGGCCACCCAGGCCGGTGTTGTAGGGCGTATAGGGCCGGATCAACTGCAGGCCAGTTTCATCGGACTTGTCGAGCCCCAAATGCACGCCCAGATGCGCGTTCACGGCATCGGACAGATTCCACTGCAGCTGGCCGCGCAGCGCGATCTTGTCTTTCTTGCCAAGACTCTGGCCGGTATCGCGATTGTATTGCCAGGCACCACCCTGCTCGGTCGCGAGCGACAAACGTCCGAGCAGCCCTTCCGTGATGGCTCCCGATACATAGGCCTGTGCGTTGACCTCGTTATGCGAGCCATACTCGACCGTGACACCGGCATGCGTCTCCTCCGTCGGCTTGTTGGTGATGAAGTTGATCTCGCCGCCGGTCGTGTTGCGGCCGTAGAGCGTGCCCTGCGGGCCGCGGAGCACTTCCACACGCGCGAGATCGAACAGCTGGCCCTGTGTCTGAATCGGCAAGGCGTAGGCGACGTCGTCGAGACTCACGCCGACCGGCGAAGCATTATTAGAAGTGTAGTCGAGAAAGCCGACGCCGCGGATGCGGAACTGCGGCTGGCCGCTGCCGAAGGCGGGTTCCACCTGCAAGCTGGGCACGGCATTCTGTAGGTCGTTGACGACCGTGATCGACTTGTCGAGCAAGCTCTCGCCCGAGATCACCGAGATCGCGATCCCCACGGCTTGCGCGGATTCCTCCCGGCGTTGCGCGGTCACGACGACCGGCTCGAGACCATCCTCATCCGCAAAACTCAGCGAGACACTCAATAAAGCGGCCGAACCAAACGCCCATCGGGCAAAGCGCGAAGACATCAAATACTCCTCAGTGGTACGAGCCCAACAGGGCATGCAGGAGTACATGATCGCGGCGCACGACGGCTCTGTGAACTGCCGTGATTGGATGGCGTTATGCGAGTTTTGGTATCAGCACCGAATCAGGGCAGATCATGGAGCAACGGCGGGTCAGTTTCCTGACCCGCCCGGCCGAGCACCTAGCACCTCGGCATCCACGATTGCGCTATTGCGCGACGCCGTTCACGCCATTCGGCGAGCCTGGAATCGGCGTGTTCAGATACGGAAAGCTGTCGAGATAGGTATCGCCCGCATTGATTGCGCCGGAGACGCTCGAGTGTGCAAGGTCGGGACCGGCTGCGCGCGCGCCATCCGTATAGGGAGCGCCATGGTTCGGATCGCTGGTTTCCTTACCGCAAGGACCAATCGCGCCGCAGAGTGCGCCTTCGGCGACGCGCAGCGTAATGTCGACGACGTCGTCATAAGGTCGGCGTCCATTCGGAAATCCGGCCAAATCACCGCCGAGTACACCCAAGTCGTTTTGTGCCGCCACCGGCGTTGGCGCCGTGCTCGTGTTGAGACGCAGCATCTCGCTGGGCGTCGGCTTCGCCGGCTGGTTGATGCCCTTGACGCCCGTCAAAAATGCCGCAACCAAGTCATCACGGGGCATGCCGGGCACGGTCGCCGCGCTACCGAACAAGGCATTGAGCAGAATCGGCAAGCTGGGATTCGTGACGTACTTGAGAAACTGCACGTCGCCGCTCGGACTGCTGGCGTTGAACGC
>Ga0116226_10003580_pt1 | contig 13689 bp, 10 predicted proteins | sample S1TSphfallax_FD_89692 | JGI IMG/M metagenome (GOLD analysis project Ga0116226, IMG submission 89692) | Host-associated microbial communities from peat moss isolated from Minnesota, USA - S1T2_Fa - Sphagnum fallax MG | ecosystem: Host-associated > Plants > Peat moss > Unclassified | place: USA...
AAGAACCTGCTGGGCGGCAAGGGCGCCAATCTCGCCGAGATGAGCCATCTCGGCCTGCCGGTGCCGGCGGGCTTCACCATCACCACCGAGGTCTGCACCTGGTTCTACGACCATGGCCGCAGCTACCCGGAGACCCTGCGCGATCAGGTCGCGGCGGCCCTGGCCCGGGTCGAGGCCGCCATCGGCGCGCGTTTCGGCGACAAGGCCAATCCGCTGCTGGTCTCGGTCCGCTCCGGCGCCCGCGCCTCGATGCCGGGCATGATGGACACCGTCCTCAATCTCGGCCTCAACGACCAGACCGTGCTTGGCCTGGTCGCCCGCAGCGGCGATGCCCGCTTCGCCTATGACAGCTATCGCCGCTTCATCCAGATGTACGGCAATGTCGTCCTCGGCGTCGATCACCACCATTTCGAGGACATCCTCGAAGAGGTCAAGCAGGACCGCGATCTGCGCCTCGACACGGATCTCTCCGCCGAGGATTGGAAGGGCGTGGTCGCCCGCTACAAGGAGAAGGTGGCCCAGGAACTCGGCAAGCCCTTCCCGCAGAAGGTCGAGGACCAGCTGTGGGGTGCCGCCGGCGCCGTGTTCGGCAGCTGGATGAACAATCGCGCCATCACCTATCGCCGCCTGCATGACATCCCGGCCAGTTGGGGCACCGCCGTCAATATCCAGGCCATGGTGTTCGGCAATATGGGCGATGATTGCGCGACCGGCGTCGCCTTCACCCGCAACCCCTCGACCGGGACGAAGGAGTTCTATGGCGAATTCCTCGTCAATGCCCAGGGCGAGGATGTGGTGGCCGGTATCCGCACGCCGCAATATCTGACCAGGCAGGCCCGCGAGGATGCGGGGGCGACGGCTCTCTCGATGGAAGAGGTGATGCCCGAGGTGTTTGCCGATCTGTGCGCCGTGCGCGATCGGCTGGAAAAGCATTTCGCCGACATGCAGGATCTGGAATTCACCGTCCAGCAGTCCAAGCTGTGGATGCTGCAGACCCGCTCGGGCAAGCGCACCGCCGCCGCCGCGCTGAAGATCGCCGTCGATATGGCCGATGAAGGCCTGATCGACAAGAAGAAGGCGGTGACGCGCGTCGATCCGATGGCGCTTGACCAGCTGCTGCATCCGACACTCGATCCCAAGGCGCCGCGCAAGACGGTGTCGCGCGCTTTGCCGGCCAGCCCAGGCGCCGCCTCGGGCAAGGTGGTGTTCACCGCCGAGGATGCCGAAGCCTGGGTTCTGCGCGGCGAGAAGGTGATCCTGGTCCGCGTCGAAACCAGTCCCGAAGATATCGGCGGCATGCATGTCGCCCAGGGCATCCTGACCTCGCGCGGCGGCATGACCAGCCACGCCGCCGTGGTGGCGCGCGGCATGGGCCGCCCCTGCGTGGCCGGGGCCGGCGATCTCAGGATCGACGGCCGCGCCAAGCAGATGACCGTGCGCGGCGAGATCATCAAGGAAGGCGACGTCATCACGCTCGACGGCTCGACCGGCGAGATCATGCTGGGTGAGGTTCCCACCGTGCAGCCTGAGCTGACCGGGGATTTCGCCAAGCTGATGGAATGGGTCGATGAGGTGCGGACCTTGAAGGTGCGCGCCAATGCCGAGACCCCGCTCGACGCCCGCACCGCCCGCAAGTTCGGCGCCGAGGGGATCGGCTTGTGCCGCACCGAGCATATGTTCTTCGATGCCGACCGCATCGTCGCGGTGCGCGAGATGATCCTGGCCAGCGATGAGGCCGGCCGCCGGGCCGCTTTGGCCAAGATCCTGCCCTATCAGAAGGACGATTTCGTCGAGCTGTTCGACATCATGCAGGGCCTGCCGGTGACGATCCGCCTGCTGGATCCGCCGCTGCACGAATTCCTGCCCAACACCGAAGCCGAAATGGCGGACGTCGCCCGCGCCGCCGGCGCCGACCTCGCCACCTTGCGTGCCCGCAACGCCCAGCTGCACGAATCCAATCCGATGCTCGGCCATCGCGGCTGCCGCCTCGGCATCACCTATCCGGAAATCTACGAGATGCAGGCGCGCGCCATTTTCCTGGCCGCGGTCGAAGTCTCGCAGAAGACCGGCAATCCGGTGATGCCCGAGGTGATGATCCCGCTGGTCGGCACCAAGAAGGAGCTGGACCTGATGAAGGACGCCGTCGATCGGATGGCCGAGGCGGTGTTCAAGGAAGCAGGGACCCGCATCGAGTATCTGGTCGGCACCATGATCGAGCTGCCGCGCGCCTGTCTGCAGGCCGCCCAGATCGCCGAGACCGCCACCTTCTTCAGCTTCGGCACCAACGATCTGACCCAGACCACGCTCGGCATGTCGCGCGACGATTCGGGTCCGTTCCTCGAGATCTATCGCCAGAAGGGCATCTATGACCAGGATCCCTTCGCCAGCCTCGACCAGGAGGGTGTCGGCGAGATGATCAAGATCGCCGTCGAGCGCGGCCGCAAGACCCGCCCCGACATCAAGCTGGGCATCTGCGGCGAGCATGGCGGCGACCCGGCCTCGATCGGCTTTTGCCAGAAGGTCGGGCTGAACTATGTGTCCTGCTCGCCCTATCGCGTGCCGATCGCCCGTCTGGCCGCGGCCCAAGCGGCTTTGGCGGTTTCTGCCGCTGAAGCGGCGGGGGCCAACGCGCCGGCCGAGTCCTAAGCCGCCCTGATGGGCGCTCTGGCCGAGCTTCGGGCCGGCGGCAAGCCGGCCCTGGCGCGGGCCTTGGCGCGTCTGGAGAGCCATCCCGACGACGCGTCCCTGCTCGGCCTGCTGTCCGAAGCCTATGCGGATCCGCGCGCCGAGGTGATCGGACTGACCGGACCGCCCGGCGTCGGCAAATCGACGCTGATGGATGCGTTGATCCGCCGCTGGCGCGGCCAATCGGTCACGGTCGGCTGTATCGCGGTCGATCCCAGTTCGCGCCGCTCGGGCGGCGCGCTGCTGGGCGACCGTACGCGGCTCTCCACCGATCCCGAGGACCAGGGGGTATTCGTCCGCTCGATGGCGGCGCGCGATCGACTGGGCGGCTTGGCGGCTTTGACCGTCGGCGCCATGGTGCTGATGCGGGCCGTCTATGACCGGGTGCTGATCGAGACGGTCGGGGTCGGCCAATCCGAAACCGACATTGCCGACATCGCCGATCTGGTGCTGTTCTGCGTCCAGCCGGGGTCGGGCGATAGCTTGCAATTCATGAAAGCCGGCATCGCCGAGATTCCCGATCTCGTCGTCGTCACCAAAGCCGATCTCGGCGCCGCGGCCCGCCGCGCCAAGGCCGATGTCGAAGGGGCGCTGGGTCTGGCTGAGTCGGGCGACCGACCGGTGCTGCTGGTCGCTGCCGCCGATGAGGCCAGTCTTGCCGCGCTCGACGGAAAAATCGCCGCATCGCTCGTCGCCCTGGCCCCCGCCCGAGCGGCGCGCCGACAATGCCAGGCCGAGCACTGGCTGCGCGAGGCCATACGGGAACGGTTCGGCCGCGAGGGTCTTCTCCGTTCAGGACCCTTGACATTGGCGCCAGGAGTTTCACCTTTTGCTGCTATGCACAAGGTGGCGGAAAGGTTGGTTCGGTGAAGAAGTTCTTATGTGTCGTGGTGCTGGGGCTGGCGTTCTGTTCCGCCGCGCAGGCCCGCATCCTCTATTGGCAGAGTTTCGACACTCTGGCCGAAGGCGACCGGGACCTGGCCGAAGCGGCGCTGGCCGAGGAATTCGGCGCCGACCCCAAGCAATGGCCCGACTGGATCGACCCGATGGCGCTCTATGCCCCGACCGGCCATGTCGATTTCGTCTTCATCGTGCGCCGTCCGGTGCACGAACCCTGCGGTCAGTACAAATTCACCATCTATGGCACCGTGACACCCGATTTGCGGCGCGACAAATGGGGCGAATTCTGTGGCGGGACCATCACGCCGATCCGGGTTTCGGGCAAAGATCTGCCCGATCTGATGCTCGAAGAAACCCGCGAACAGGACGCCAACGGGATCTGGCAACGGGCGGACCAACGACTGCGCTGGACCAACGGCCAGTGGTGGCGGATCCTCAGCGCCGCCGAATAGCACGATCCGGCCCTTCCCTGCGTGCCTGGAAGGGCCGGACCGGTTCATCGATTACTTCTTGGCGGTGGAACTCGCGCTGGTTTCCGGCGCGGCAGCCTGCTTGGTCGTGGCCTTGACCTTGGTCACGTGGCTGGTCGGCTTCGCGGTCGCCTTGGCCGGCGTCGCGGTGGTGCCGCTGGTCGCGGTAGCGGCGACGGGCGCGGCGCTCGGGGTCGCGGCGGTGGCGGGAGCGGTGGTCTGGTCGGCGGCGAAGCTCGCGGTGCCCGCCACAAGGGCGACGGCGGCCAGGGCGGAATACACGGTCTTCATCATGGTGCTGCTCCATTTCTGTGTCGTCGGTTCATCCCGTCGACGCCTCAAGATTTAGAAGCACCCGATGTCTTCTTTACGATGCAACCAAGGTATTTGCGCCGCAACTATGGCTTTTCCGCCTTACTATGGCGGCCGGGTCAGCCGCCCCCAAGCTTGCGATAGAGGGCCATAGCCTCAGCCTGCTCGGAAAAAGCGGGAGCCTTGGCGAGCGGAGCCAGTAACGCCAGGGCCTGGGCGCGGTCGCCGGTTTTCTCGCAGGCTGCAGCCAAGTGATAGGCGATGAGGGGATCGGCGCTCCCTTGATGGGCCTGGCGCAGCAGGGGCAGCCCCTCCTGCGCCGCCCCGCGCCCGACCAGAAGCCAGCCCAGCGTGTCGGCCACGGCGGCGTTTCCCGGCGCGATCGCATGAGCGCGACGCGCCGTCTCGATCGCCGGATCCTCCTGGCCAAGCCGGGCTTGAACCAGCGCCAAATCATTCAATGAATTCACATTGTTGGGATCGCGCGCCAGAACGTCCTGATAGGCAGCCGCCGCCTCGGACAGCCGTCCTGCCGAGAACATCAGATCGCCGAGCGCCTCCGCCGCGCTGAGATCGGCCGGATGCCCGGTCAACCAGGTGCGGATGGTCTGGGCGGCATCGTCGATGCGGTTGGCGCCGACGAGTGCTCGCATCAGCCGTTGCAGCAGGAGATGGGCATTGGCGGGTCCGCCCGTGTCAAGGGCGGCACGGTAGGCTTTCGCGGCCTCGTCTGGCTTCCCCTGATCCATCCAAAGATCTCCGATCAAGGTATCGGCCAAGGGCCCTGACACGCTGCGCGCCGTCTCCGCCAAGGCCAGAGCGGCCTTGGCACCCCTACGCTGCTTCTCGTCGGCGAGCCGCATCTGCCAGAGGACGAACTGCGCCGGCACTTTGACAAGACCGTTATCGATCGCCAGGCGGGCCTCGTCACGGCGGCCCAGGCTGAACAGCAGCTTCGCCAGCTCGATGTCGCCCGCGCCCGGCGCCTTGTGGGCCATCAGGCGCAAGCTGGCAACCGCACTGCTCGGCTGGCCGGCCGCCACTTGAACCTTGGCCAGGACGGCCATCGCCTCAGGGTCCTGCGCCAGGTTGCTCTGCAGCCGGGTCGCGACCGACAGCGCCTGCGCGATATCATTGTTTCTCATCAGCAGCTCGACAGAGGCGATACCGATCCCGAACGAGGTCGGCAGTGCCTCCATCGCGGCGGCCGCGGCGGCGGCGGCGCGCTTGGCGTCACCGCTTGCGGCGATGGCATCGATCAGTCCGACCTGGATCGATTCATTCGTGGGATTGCGCTGCGCCGCCGCCTGGTAAGCGCTGATGGCGAGATCGATCCTTCCCTGCTGCTTGTCGAGGCTCGCCAGGCCCTGCAGGGCCGGGACGAAATCGCGCGCCTTGGCCAGAGCGGCCTCGAAATGGGCCTTGGCCTTGACCAGGTCGCCGGCCGCCAGCTCGACCCGGCCGAGCAGCGTGTCCCCCATCGGTGATTTCGGATCGCGCGCGGCGAAGTCCAGCGCCTGCTGGCGCGCCTCGGCAATGCGCCCCTGTCCGAGCAGGACGGCGGCCAGCGCCCCGGTCGCCCGGGGATTGGTGGCCGACGCGCTGGCCGCCAGCAGGGGAATGGCCGAGGTCGGATCGCCGGCCCGGATCTGGGCCAGGGCCATGGAAAACTGCAGCGTCTGTTCCTTGGGGAGGCGCATGGCGGCCGCTTCGAACAATTGCGCCGCGGCCTCGCTGCGGCCGAGTATGCCGTATAACTCGGCAAGATCGGCCATGATCAGCGTGTCGGCCGGATGTTGGCGCAAGGCCGCTTCGAGCAGGGCGGCCGCCTTGTCCGGCGTTCCCTCCCGCTGCTCGACCGCCGCCATCAGACGGGCGGCCTGGGAGTCGTCGGGAATGAGCGACAGGGCGGTCGCGGCGAAATCGCGCGCCTGGGCCAATTGATCTCGCTGCAGGCTGAGCCGTCCGGCCAAGATCTGCGCCGCCGCGTTATGGCTGAGATCGGAAATCACCGGCAACAGAGCATCCCAGGCCTGGCGGCTCTGTCCGGCATCGGCCAGGAGCTGGGCGTCGAGCAGCCGAACTTGCGGATTTTTCGGCAGCGCGCTCCGCAGGAGATCGACCTCCCGGCGCGCCTCGTCAGCGCGCCCCATACTATAGAGCAGCACGGCGCGGCCGATGCGGGGACCGGCAGCGGCGGAATGCGCGGCCAGGGCCTTATCGTAATAGGCGAGAGCCCCTTGCACATCCTGCCGTTTCAGGCTCAGCGTGGCTCTCAGCATCAGCCCTTCGAGATCGCCGGGATCGCGGGCGAGGATTGCCGTCAAGGCCTCGTCCGCCTTGTCCGACTGATTGGTGGCGACATAAAGCTGGGCCGCGGCCGAGGCCAGCTCGGGCAAATCGCCTGGGCCGCTTTTCAGGGCCTCGGCGAGGGACTGTTTCGCCTCGTCGAGCATCCCAAGCCCGATCTGGGCGCTGGCGCGCAGCGCCAGCAGGCGCGCCCGCAACTCGGCCGACGCGGCTTGCTGCGGGTCGAGATCGCGCAGCAGCTTGACCTGGTTGCCTTCGGCCAGCCACACGGCCCCCAGAACCGGCTCGACCTCTTCGGCCGCGGCGCCCCGTTCGCGCGCCAGGTCCAGCTCAACCTCGGCATCGCTCAGCCGGCCCATCTGCAGATGGATCCTGGCCAGTTTGAGACGCAGATCGCTGCGTTGGGGGGCGGCGACGATCGCCTTCTTGGTCTCGATCTCGGCGGTGCGGAACTGTTTGTTCGCCAGCAACCCGTCGATTTTGGCAAGCGTGACGTCCCCTTGGGCCTGCGCGCAAATCACCCAACCCAGGGCCACCAGCGCAAGGGCCAGACGCCGCGGCAGAGACGGGAAGATCGCCATGGTGATTTTTAGGATTTCACGATCTCCCGCGTCGCAATAGCTGGATCCAAATCAATGCGATTCCATTCAGGGCGATTACACCAATCAAATGATCAAGGATAAAATTTACTATAGCTTGCGAACATTTATGTATAAACGCCAACAATTCTTGGACCCACCCAACCGATTCCATCATCGGCAGAGCGTCTCCGTCTGTGTAGTGAATTTTATTTTTCCAATAAGCTACTTCCGCTAACGATCCTTTGTACTTATCAATATCGGCTTTTATCTCGGGCACGCCGGGCGTTTCGAAGTCATAATAGACCTCTTCGAGGCCGAACGGGTCCTCGAGACTGGTGATGGCGTCCCCTTCCCCCCAATGCCTGGCAAGACCGGCCGGGCTCAGACCAATCGCCGACAAGAAGGCGGCATCGACGCGAGACCGGGACGGATCATAGTTGTCCGGGCGCATGACGCCGAGATTTTCCTCGGCCGGGCGCACGGCGACCGCCAGCGCCGCCGCGGCAAAGCCACGCCCGAAACGCGGCAAGTTGCGCAGCCTGATGGCCGCCGAGAGCGACGGACCGGATTTGAGCGGCAGCGGCAGCGCCGCGACATCGACAGAGGCCGCGGCGGCTGGCTCTGCGTCAAGGTCGGTGTAGATCGGACCGGCCGAGCACATGCCAGCGATCAGCCAAAGCAAGAGGGCAGTCCGGCGCATCTCACCCGATCTCCCGAACGATGGGAGGACCGAGCAGAGCGGCCACCGGCAGCGGCAAACGTCGCCACAGGGCGATGAACAGCTGGAATTTCGGATTTTTCGGGGTCAGATCGGGCGGCGCCTTGCCCGGCGCCATGACGAATTCGTGGACGATCGGCTCGGGCTCGAAGCCCCAATTATGCTTATAGGCGTAAGGCCCGGTTCCCAGCTTCGAGCGGCCGAAATCGAACCGGGTAAAGCCATGGGCGCGGGCCCGGCGCATCACCTGCCAATACATGAAATCATTGGCCCCCAGCTTGCGCGCCTGCGGTTGGCAGCCGGTATAATAGGGCAGGACCGCGTCGCGGAAGTAGAAATTGAGCACGCTCGAGATCGGCTCGCCTTGGTGGTAAATGGTCTGGCAGTCGGCGCGCGCGCCGAACTCGGCCATCAGCAGCCCAAAATAGCGGGTTCCGAAGACAGGCGTGCCATGATCGCGCATGGTGCGCCGATAGAGCGGCAAAAAGCGATCGGGCGAGCGCTCCACCGCCGCCTCGAGCCCGCCGTTCTCGATCGCCTTGCGCAGAACGGCGCGCTGCTTGCGGGGAATTTGGCTCAGGCAGGCGGTCTCATCTTCGGCGATCGGGCGCGAGAAATTGGCATAGATGCCGGTCTGTATCCGCCAGCGTGGATCATCCGGGTGCGCGCCCGATCGGCGATATTCCAGGCTGTCGACCCCCAACTCGGCCATCAGCCGCAGAGCTTCGGCGTCGAGACTGGCCCTGGCCTCGTCATCGAGCGCGGCAACCCCGCCGCCGACGGTAAAACCGTTTGAAATCAGCCGGTCGCCAAACAGGCGGCTGCGCACATGGACCAGGGGCAGCACGCCGCAGATCTGGCCGTCGCGTTCGGCATAGAGAAAATGGCAATGCTGACCGAAGCCGCCCTCGATCACCGTTTGCCAGCCGCTCAGATGAAAGAAGCTGGCCTCCGGACACGCATCGAGCACGAACCGATCCCAGGCGGGTCGGGCGACTGCGTCCAGCCGCTTGACGACGGTCATTGCCGACCGATCGGGCCCGGATGTCTGAAATCCGCGGCACCAAAGACAGTGTCGAGCCGATCCCAGCAGAACCGTCCGGCCAGATCGGCGAGGCGTCGCTCGGCAATATCCAGATTGAGGTAATGGCGAAAGCGCGATTTCAGCGGAACGCCAGCCGGACGGGGCTGATCGGGATCAAGCTCCCACGGATGAACATAGAAGATGCAGGCGCGTTGGTCGTGCCGATTGACCCAGGAAATCGCCGCCGAGGTCACCGTCAGCGGCAGGAGACGAAAGAAGCCGCCGCCCCCGGCGGGCAGATTGCGCCCGGCCAGGCGGACCGTGCTGACCGGATATTCCTCGATGGCGTGGCTCGCGCGCGGATAGAAGGGAACGCGCGGTGCAGAGGGCATGCCATAGAAATCGCGCCGCACCGGATAGACGCTGCTGGAATAGCGATAGCCGGCCTCGGCCAGCACGTCGAACGCCCACAGATTGCCTTCGGCGATCGAGAAGCTCGGCGCCCGATAGCCAAGCACAAGAGTGCCCGAAATATCCTCCAGCACCGCCTTGGCATCCCTGACATCGTCGAGGAACTGCGCCGGGCTCTGGGCATCGGCCCGGCGATGGTCGCTGCCATGGCTGGCGACCTCGTGGCCCTCGGCCACCATGCGACGGATCAGCGCCGGGCAGCGCCGCGCGACCCAGCCGAGGGTGAAAAAGGTCGCCTTGACGCCGCTATCGGCAAAAAGATCGAGAATACGCTCGGTATTGCGCTCCACGCGCTGCGGCTGATGCGGCCAAGTCTCACGCGGGAATTGAGCCTCCAGCGCCTGGACCTGGAAGTAATCCTCCACATCGACGGACATGGCATTGACGATGCGCCCCTCGCGGCGCGGCGCGGTCCACATCTTTTCGTCGAAGCCGACAGGCCGGGGACTGGTCATTTCTGCTCCTCCTCCGCCTCCAGTCGATCACCGAGCTGGCTGGTCAGGAAGCTTAGTGCGCGGCCCTGGCGCTGAACCAGCTTCTCGAGCCGCTCCAGCCTGTGGTCCAGAGCCGCCAGGCCCGAACCATTCGCCGGCACCGGCACCGGCTTCTCATGCATGACGCCGCTCGAAGCCGGCACGGTCGCTTCGATAACCCGCGATTCCTCGAGCGCTTCGGCCTCGACCCGCTTGACCATCTCGACGTCGATCACATGCGAATCGTCGAGAAAGGCATGCAGCAGGACACGACCGCTGAACCAGTTGATTTTACGCGGTATCCCGCGCGTCACCCGGAAAATTTCGGCGAACACCCCGTCTTCGTAGCGCGGATCGTCCTTCCAGCCGGCGACGCTCAGCCGGTGGCGGATATAATCGCCGGTTTCGTCCAGATTAAGCGCGTTCAGATGATAGGAGGCGATGATGCGCTGGCGGAACTGCTCGAGGTCAGGACTGACCAAGACCCGGGCGAATTGCGGTTGTCCCAGCAAGACGCATTGCAGGGGCACTTTGTTGTCGAACTGAAAATTCGACAGCATGCGCAGCTCTTCGAGCGCCGGCGGCGGAATATTCTGTGCCTCGTCGACCAGCAGCAGGATCCGCTTTCCCTTGGCCCGGCTGGAGAGCAGGAAATTCTCGATCAGATCGAGCAGGCTCGCTTTGTCGAGAGACTGGTAGGGCAGCCGGAACGCCGCGGCCACGGCGCGCAGCATATCATCGGCGGCCAGATGCGTGCTGACCACCTTACCGGTCAGGTAGTCGTTCGAGTCCAGCGTGGCGAGCAGATGGTCGAGCAGGGTCGTCTTGCCCGACCCGACCTCGCCGGTAATGACGATAAACCCCTCCCCCTGCTCCATCCCGAAAACCAGGTTGGCCAGCGCTCGCCGGTGGGTACCGCTCTCGAAAAAGAAGCGATGATCCGGGGTCATCTGAAAAGGGAATTCTTTAAAGCCGTAATATTCGAGATACATTTAGGCCCGGACTTACTAGAAGAGGTTGAGGAGACATTACATTAAAACGACTTCTTGACCCCAATAAGCACATAATCTTCTTTGACGCGGCCGAATGCAACAGTTTGCACCGCGGGACCACTTCCGGCTATTCCTGGCTGGAGGGTCTCGCTCAGCCGGTAACTCATCTGTAGCTGGCCGGTCGGGCTCACGCTGTAAAACCAGTCGGCCGCGATCGAATAGGTTTTCGCTTTGGTCTGGCCCGCACTGGCGCTCAGCACTTCGGTATCGCCCATAGACATCGAAACGCTGGCATCGCGCGTCAAGCGGTGCGACCAACGCAGCGCGACGACGGCGTTGGTCGAGTTGCCGCTATTGTCTTCGAGCGCGGTGGTCGTCTGCTGGCCGGCCACAGCGGCCGTGCCGAGAATGGTTCGCCGGTCGAGTTCGGCCGTCAGACTGAGGGAATCGGTCAGATCGGAGTGGGACAGGGCCAGGGCCGAACTCTCCAGGCGGTAGACGGAATTGCTGAGCTGATAGGTCGAGCCCAAAGCGGTGGTGGGCAATCCGGAGAAAGGATCGACGAAATTGCCCTGATCGTCATGCTGAAGATTATTGAGGCTGGAAAACAGCTTCTGCTGATCGTCGGTGACCCGCACGCTCTGGGTCGCGCGCAGCACGGTGCGCGGACCGATCCGCCAGTCGATCAGCGCGTTGAGGTCGGAGGCGTCGGCGCGATGGCCGTCGGTGACGCGCACCTCGAGGTTGGGCGACGGCCGCCAGTGCAGGCCGGCATTGAAGAACGGGCCGCTCAGCGAGGGGGACAATCCGCTGCCGCGCAGATGCTCCTCGCCGGTGGTGGCGAGAATGCTCCAATCGTCATCGACGCGCAGTTCCGAGGCGAACTGGTCGACCACATCGGCGAGCAGCGTCCCGCCCTGGTGTGACTCGCTGGACTCGCTCGACAGGATCCATTGCAGAGGGGTGCCGACCGGCAGCTGACGGATTTCGACACGGCCCTGGTCGGTGGTGATATTGGTCAAGTTGGTGGGGGTGGTGGCAGGGGTGGCCTGGACCCCGCCAAGCGCATTGTCCGAGGTCTGGTTCCAGGTTTCCCCGCGCGACGCAGTCACCTGCAGGACGATGTCCTCGGCCAGTTCCTTCTGCCAGCGCGGCCCCGCCTGATAGACCGTCGACTGGTTGCGGTTGGTTCCCAGGGTCCGGGTCGTGACGGCGCTCGCCGCGCTGGGATTGACGGCCTGTTCGCTGATCAAGGCCCGGCCGTCGAAATAGAGTTCCTTGTCCAGCAGCTCAAGGGTGGTGGCGGCGACGCCATTATGGTTGACCCCGTCCAGCCCGGGATTTTCGCGGTACCAATCGATGTTGGCGGTATAGTTGGCGGTGAAAGAAACGTGCCGGGTGGCGGTCACCATCACCACCGAGGGGACCAGGGCGGTGATGGTATCGGTATTTTTCCTGCCCTGCAGATCGGCGCCGGTACCGACCAGATAGACATTGTCGGTCCAGCCTTCCTGGAGGCCGCCGGCGATGGTGGCCTGGAATGGCGGCGGCGGGACCGGCAGGGAGTCGCCGGGATTGGAGAAGACCGGCGCGGCGAGGCTGGAAGTCACCGGATAACCTCCCAGATTGGCCAAGGCCGCGGCGGGCTGGGCGCAGGCCGGACGCGCCGCCAGCACGCCGAAGGCGACGCCGATCGCGAGATCCCGGCGGCGCGAGGTCATCTCGCCTTGCCGATACTCTTGCCGGCTCCATGATCGGAATATAGGACACAACCGACCTCCGGGCAGGCCCGCAGCCGGTCTAGCGCCTGATTCAGAGCCCGCTTGGTGGTCCGATCTTTTTCGACCACCACCACGGCCTGCCCGACATGCGGTGCCAGCACCAATCCTTCGGTGCTGTTGAGCAGCGGCGGCACGTCGATGACGATGATGCGGTCCGGATAGCGCTTGGTCAGGTCATCGAGCAGACCCGCCATGTTCTTGCTGGCCAGAATTTCGGTGCCGTTCGGACGGGGACGGCCGGCCGCGATGACGCTGAGATTGGCGATCGAGGTGCGGCGGATGATATCGCGCATCTGCAGGTCCTGATCGACCAGCACATCGACCAGACCAGCCTCGCCCTTGGGCAGCCCCAGATAGGTGGAGATCTGATGGCGATGATTGTCCACATCGACCAGCAGGACATAGAAATCGAGCTCAAGGCTGAAACTGATCGCCAGATTGAGGGCGACGAAGCTTTTTCCTTCACCCGGCAACGCGCTGGTCACCATGATCACGTTGCCGCGCTCGCGCATGACGCGGTTGTCCTCGTCGAAGGCCGAGCGCATCAGTTGGCGCTTGATCAGGCGGAATTCCTCGACCACGCCACCAGTTCCGCTGTTCGGTGTGATGAAGCCGGCGGCCCTCAGCTTGTCGAGGGGGATGTCGATGACGTTTTGCGGCGGCGGTGGCGGCGGCGCGGCGGCAGGGGCTTCGGCGGCTGGCGGGGCCGCGGCCGGAGCGGGAGCGGCGGGAACCGGAGGCGGCGTCGGGGCCGGCGCGGGCCGCTCAAGCGCGCTCTTCGGCGCGACCGGCGATGCCTTGTCCTTTCCTTCGGACAATTTACGCGCGACGCGCTCGGCCAGGGATTCCTGACTGCGGCCCGGTGCCTCCTGATCAGACAAGATCGAACAACCTCTTCAGGAAATAGGGCAGATGGACGCGCTGGGTCAGCTCGGACAGCTCGTAGATCTGAGTCGCGGCCAGAAACAGGGC
>Ga0116226_10003581_pt1 | contig 13688 bp, 7 predicted proteins | sample S1TSphfallax_FD_89692 | JGI IMG/M metagenome (GOLD analysis project Ga0116226, IMG submission 89692) | Host-associated microbial communities from peat moss isolated from Minnesota, USA - S1T2_Fa - Sphagnum fallax MG | ecosystem: Host-associated > Plants > Peat moss > Unclassified | place: USA...
CGCCAAGCTGCCCCGCCAGCGCGCGGTCGCCTACAAACCGCGCTACGTACCAGCAGAAGAGCGCAAGCACGGTCAGCAGAACCGCCACCCCAAGCCAGCGCATTCCTTGTGCCGGCCGGGGGTCGTCGCCCTTGCGCGCGCGGCCGACATTCTCCGCAAACTCCATCCACGCTACATCGTCGTCCTTGATCTGGCCGCTCTGGTGGTACGCGGAGAGATACCGGCTGACCCACGCCTCTTCGTCGAGACCCACGACCCTGGCATAGCCGCGCACAATTCCCTTGCTCAGCACCCCTCCGGGCAGCGCATCAAAGCGCTCTTCTTCGAGCGCCACCAGGTGCCGCTCGCTGATCTTGGTCACACCCGCAATGCGGTCCAGACCGATCCCACGGGCCTCGCGTTCGGTGCGCAGTTCGTGGCCAAACTGACCCATAGTCATCATCCTGACAAAAAGACGTAAAAGACGGATTCGGGCTCTACTCTTACCTTAGTATTCCCGATTCGAATGCGTCAAAGGAAATGGACGATCGGGAGTATCATTCGAGTTCACCTCTCCGGGAAATCGGAGCGACGCCGTACGCTACACTTAGGTGGCAGAATCTCGCCCCGGAGCAACGGAACGCAAGTGGCGTGAGCGGTTCCGGGAAGCTTTGGCGGCCGGCAATGCCACTGGCTTTTCTTTTCCTATCGTCTGGATAAGACCGCGCATGAGCCACAATTGCCCTTTTTCTGCTAGAACGCCACACGTTTTCTGTAGAACACACGCCGGCTGGCGCGTGAGACCGAGCATCGGAAAGGCTCAACCCAGACCCGCATGAACAAGCTAGTCCTAGGCAACCTGCTCTACCGCCCCGTTCGCACGCTGATCAGTGTCTTCTCGGTGGCGATCGAGGTGGTCATGATCCTGTCGATCGTGGGCCTGTTGATCGGCGAAGTCTCGCACCAGAAGACCCAGACCAACGGCATTGGCGCGGACATGATCGTGCATCCGCCCAACTCGAGCTTCTTTTCCGCCGTCGGCGGAGCCCCGGTGCCAGCCAGCATCGCCAGGGTTCTGGCGAAGCTGCCGCATGTCGAGGTCGCCGCGCCGGTGATCAGCGACCTGGCCACCGCAGGCACGATCGAGACCATCTGGGGCATCGACTTTGCCAGCTACAACGCGCTCAAGCCCTTTGTTTTCCTCAAAGGAGGCCCATTTACTGGCCCCGATACCGTCATCGTCGACGACGTCTTCGCAGGTAACAATCCCGCGCACCAGGTGGGCCAGACGATCCAGATCAAGGGCCATCCGTTCGTCATCTCGGGTATCTTCGACCACGGCAAGGGCGGCCGCAAGTTCATTCCCATCCACACCCTGGGGGCGCTGATGGGCAATCCCAACAACGCCTCGCTCTTCTATATCCGCTCCGACGACAAAGCGAATGAACCGCTGATCCGGCAGGAGATCCTCGCCACCCCCGGCCTCGGCCAGTACGAGATCCAGACGCTCGACGAGTGGATGTCGCTGATGACCCCGGCGCACCTGCCCGGCTTCACCGCATTCCTTGACAGCGTCATCTCGATTGCGGTCATCGTCGGCTTCCTGGTCATCTTCCAGTCCATGTACACGGCGGTGATGGAGCGCACGCGCGAGATCGGCATCCTTAAGTCGCTGGGCGCCTCCCGGACGTATATCGTGTCCACCGTACTGCGCGAGGCGGCGCTGATCACGGTCGCGGGCATCCTGGTCGGCATGCTGCTTACCGAAGTACTCAAGCTGGTGCTGCACTATCGCTTCCCGACCCGGCCCTTCGACGTACCGTCTCTGTGGTGGGTGCGTGGCGCTGTGATCGCCTTCGTTGGGGCGATCCTGGGCGCGACCTACCCGGCGGTCAAAGCCGCCACCAAGGATCCGATCGACGCGTTGGCTTACGAATGAAGTAATGCTGGCGTGGCGGGCCCCGCGTCTGGCAAGATGCATCTAGATGAGTGCAGTTACCGGATGGAATCCCCGGTCCCCATCAGATACTGAAGAGCCTCTGCCCGTGCCCAACTCCGTCAGTGGCTCGCGCCCATCCGCAGGACGGATGGGGCGCTTTGCTGCGCTTGGAAGACACTGGCCGGTCCTCTGGTGGGCCGCCATCGCCGCACTGTTTGCGCTGCACTTTGTGCACCTGAGCGCGGACTTCCCCAACTACTCCCCGTGGATGGACTACTCGAAGTACACCGATGAGGGCTGGTACGGCAATGCCGCTGTCCGCCAGGCGCTCTTCGGGCACTGGCGCGTGCCGGGTGACTTCAACCCCGCTGTCGCTCTGCCGGTCTGGCCGGTCCTGCTGCGGCTGGCCTTCGCTATCGGCGGGGTGAGTCTGGCGGTCGCGCGGGTGCTCGCGCTCGCGATCTTTGCAGCGAACCTGCTGGTGAGCTACGCCCTGCTGGGCCGGGCGGCGAATCGCACGGCAGCGCTCGCCGGGGTGACGTTTCTGGCTGCCAGCGCGTATCTGTGGGCGTTCAGCCGCCTGGCGATCCTCGAACCCCTGCTGATTCTCTTCCTCCTGCTCAGCTGGCTGCTGGTGCTGCCCGCGCCTCGTAATGCGAGCCGGCGGCGATGGCGACTGCTCGGCGCCGGCCTGCTGCTGGCGCTGGCCGTGCTTACCAAGACCACGGCGATCTTCCTGCTTCCGTCGACGCTCTATCTGGTCTGGCAGGCGAACGGATTTGCCGTGCGGCGCACCCTGCGCGACGCCGCGCTGCTGGCAACCGGCAGCGTGGTTCCCTGGGCGAGCTACTACCTGCTCGTCGTCCGCCCCCGCCTGACGGTCGACTACCAATATCTGTTTGCAGCCAACCACTGGAACCAGCCCTCGACGATCATGGGCTGGTTCTGGGCGTTCTGGTGGGCGGCGCATGGCTCGCTCTGGATCGACCCTACCCTCTGCGGACTGGCTTTAGCGATGTTGGTGCTCGGCATGGCGGCCCGCCCGGGCATCTGGCGGGAGCCGCTGGTCGCCGCCTCCCTGCTCGCTTCCGCTGGGTACATCTTCTTTACCGGCTGGCACAACAACCCGCAGCCGCGGTACTACGAGGTCGTCGCCTACCCGCTGGTCTTTGTCTTCTGCGTCGGGGCGGACCGGCTCTGGCGGGCTGGCCGCCTTCCCGCAAGAGCTCTGGCCGTCGCAGGCTGGGCGGTCTTCGCGGTCACCACCGGCGTCAACCTCCGCCAGAGCCTGATCTTCGCCCGCCATCCGGACTACTCCCTGGTAAGCGCGGCCAAGGGGATTACCAGCTATATCGACCGGCACCCGAACGGCAACCGCCTGCTGCTCTCGATCTCAGGGGATGAGATCACGCTCGTCACCCACCTGCCGGCGATCTGCGACGACTTCGGCACGGTGGACCTGCCCTTCCGCATCCACCAGTACAGGCCGGGCTGGTACGCGGCCTGGAACGAGGTCGATCCGGAGACGCTGGTCGACCTGCGCACGCAGTATTGGCTCGAAGAGGTCGCACGCTTTCCCGCGCTCGACGATGACGACCGCGACGTGCTCATCCTCTACAAACTGCACCCACTGCCGCCCGCGCGGCAACAGTACAACGCGGAGGAAGAGCTGGCCGCCAACCAGAGCCTGGAATAGCTGAGCCCGGGGCAGGTCAGGGGCAGCGCGTATCCTCGGTGCCCGGCCGCCAGGCTACCCGGCCCGTCTCGTCGTAGAAGGTCTCGACCAGGTCCGGTCCATTGAGCTGCACGGTGACGAACCCGTTGAAGACCCGCAGCGTATCGTCCGGGTCGCCCGCATTGCACTTCTCAAACCACTGCACACTGCCCGCAGCATTAGCCGCAACCAGGTCCGAGGCGAGACCCCATGGCAGCGCCGCGTGGCCGAGGCACCGGCAGAGCATGCCGTTCGCCAGCGGCTGGTAGGCGACCCCGATATGGATGTGGCCGAAGTACCAGTAGGCCGGGGGCGCCTGCCCGGTGAACGCATCCATCACGTCGGTGTAGAGCTGCAGTGGGGTCGCTCCCGGCACTCCGCTGATGGGCACGCCGTTGTGGTGGGTCAGCACGATGACCTTCTTGCCCCGCTTCGCCACCTCCTCGAGAAAAGCGGTCTGCGTGTTGTTCTGTCCCAGGGTGCCGTTCAGGTACAGACCTTTCACGTCCGAGTAGTAGGCCGAGTCGAGCCCGACGACGATCCAGTGCTCGTTCTCGAGCGCGAAAAAGCTGTACGGCGACTGGAGCTTGTTGAAGACCGGGCCGCCGACCGCCAGGTTGAAGTAGGGGCCGCCGCCCGAGTACATCTCGTGGTTGGAGTTGAGGGTGAAGGAGCCCTTCGAGCCCTTGGGCCACATGTTGAGAAAGTTGCCGGTCTCCTCGCCGCTCGTGCCGGCGTAGTAGACGTCGCCGAGATGAATCGTGTAGTCGGGATTGAGGCTGGGGATGAACTTCGCGATCTTGGTGCTCGGCGAGTCGCCCGCGCCGAAGTTGCCCGTGCCGAAGTCGCTGACCAGGGCGAAGGTCACATCGTCAGACATGGGCAGGATCGCCGGCGCGCCCTTGGGAAAGGGATGCTTGTGCAGCAGGTTCTCGAGCCAGACCGTGCCGGCGACGAGCTCCCAGCGCGGGTCAAGCTGCTGATACTTGCCCGTTCCGAGGATCTCGCCTTCGCTGCCGACCTTGACCTGAATGGCCCGGGTGACGACCGGCTCGGCGAGCGGCTGTGCGACGGCCTGGTTGAGCGGCTGGTGCAGGTTCGACAGATGGCCGTCCCAGTCCCCGGTGAGGTAGCTCTTCATGCGCAGGGTCTGCTGGGTGTCGTGGGCGGGCGGCGCGCCGGTTGCGAGAAACTGACCGAGCTGCTGATGCGCCGAGTCGAGCATAGGCTTGAGCGCGGCCTGCTCCCCGGGAGGCAGGTTCTTCCACGCGGTCTGCAATCGCGTCACCAGCGCGTCCCGCTCGGCAACCGTAAGTGATTCACCCTGGCTTACTTGCATCTCGTCCGGCATAGGCCTCCAATCGTCCGGTCAGCCGTGCCACCGGAGAAGAGCGAATCCTAACATACGCCTGTTGACGGCACCAGCGGGGCTGCCTGCTGAACGGATGCCCGGGTGGTAGAGCGACCCGCCTGGCCAGCAGGCGCCAGACAGCGCGGTCGCTGCCGGAACGCTGCCGCTCGCGTACTCCGGCGGGCGCACCGGGGGTTACTTAAGGCAGGCCGCAGAGAAATCATCCCGTGGAAAACCTGGGAACCCCCTCGTCTCAAGTTGCAGGACGTAGGCCACTGCTTCCATAACTATGGGGACGAGATCCTTGCGCGACAGGCTGCTAGCCTCGTGAACACGCCTGCAGAAGCCCCGGATAGCCGTGCGCCCGGCCTCCCGCCGGACTTCCCTCCGGACTTCCCGCCGGAGTTCCGGCCGGAGTTCCGGCCAAACCTTCAGGCGATCTTCGACCAAGCGCTCGCCTTTCATCAGCAGGATCGGCTGGACGAGGCCGCAGAGGCTTACCGGCGCATTCTCGCGATCGACGCCAATCACGCCGACAGCCTGCACCTGCTGGGCATGGTGGCGCACCAGCAGGGCGATGACGATACCGCGGCCGAGCTGATTCAGAAGGCCATCGCGATCTATCCGGGCGCCGCGTCCTATCACTCGAACCTCGGCAACGTGCTCTACGAACAGGGCAGGGCGCGGGACGCCGCAGCCAGCTACCTGCGGGCGCTCGCGATCAAGCCCGGCCTCGCCGAGGTCCATATCAACCTGGGCAATGTCTTTCTGGCCGCCGAGATGTTCAAGGATGCGACCGCCTGCTATGCGCGCGCGCTCGCCCTGCAGCCGGAGAGCGCCGAGGCCTACAACAATCTCGGCAACGTGCTGCGGCTGGAGCACAAGCTCGAGGAGTCGGCGGGGGCTTACCGCCGCGCCCTGGCGCTGAAGCCGGACTACGTGCAGGCTCACTATGACCTCGGGCGAGTGCTGAAGGCGCTCGGCGATCTGGATGGAGCGGTGGCGCACCTCCGGCGTGCTGAGGCGCTTCAGCCCGGGCACCCCAGCGCCGGGTTCACCGAGGCGATCGTGCTGCTGCTGCAAGGCGAGCTTGAAACCGGGTGGCGCTGCTACGAGCGGCGCTGGAGTTCGATCGAACACGCAACCCCGATGCGCGAGTATCCCGTACCTCTTTGGACTGGGGAGCGTCTTGAGACCGGGACCCTGCTGCTGTGGCCGGAGCAGGGGGTCGGCGATGAGATCATGTTTGCCGGCCTGCTGCCCGAGGTGCTGCGGACCGGGAACCGCTGCGTGCTGGCCTGCGATCCGCGTCTGCAGCCGCTCTTTCGACGGTCGTTTCCGGGGCTCGTGGTGGTCTCGGGCGAGGAGGATGCTCTGGCGCCGGGTGATCTCCAGGGTGGGAGCGAGATTCGGGCGCACCTGCCCATCGGCAGCCTGCCGGGCTTGTTCCGAAACACGCCTGCATCGTTTGCGACTCATCCTCGGGCCTACCTGCAGGCCGACCCGGCGAAGACGTCGGAGCTGCGGGCCCGGTATGCCGACGGCCGCCCGCTCGTCGGGGTAGCCTGGTACACGAGCGCGGTGAAGACCGGTCAGGACCGGTCGATCGATCTCGGCATCCTCAAGCCGCTCCTCGATCAGGACTCGGTCCGCTGGATCAGTCTGCAGTATGGCGAGTTCGACTCGCTCGAAGAGCAGGCGCGGGCCGCCGGTGCGCCGATTTACATCGATCGATCGGTAGACCAGCTGGCCGATCTGGACCTGTTCGCTGCGCAGATCGCGGCGCTCGACCTGGTGATTACGATCGACAACTCGACTGCACACATGGCGGGCGCGCTGGGAGTGCCGGTCTGGGTCATGCTGCCGTTTGTGCCGGACTGGCGCTGGCTGACAGAGGGCGCGAGCAGCGCCTGGTACCCGGGAATGCGCCTCTTCCGGCAGCCTCGACGGGGCGACTGGTTGCCGGTTGTCCGGGAGATCGCCCGGGAACTGCCCCACGCACTCCCGGGGGCCGGTCTTTGATCCCAAAACGTGACCGGCCGGCCCCGCGAAAGTCGCCATCACAGCAGCGCCAGGGCATTCTCGCGGTAGACCTTCTTGAGCACATCCTGCGGCAAGGAAAGGCCATAGATATTCCAGCGGCCCTGGCGTGAGGCGTGCGAGGGATACTCGAAGTACTCGTCCGCGGTTTCAAGAAATCGGAAGTGGGCGCGGTACATGCTGATGTCCGGCAGAAGATCGGTGCCGAAGAGGATGCGGTCAGCGTAGCGGAGAAAAAAGTCGCGTGCCGTATAGGGCTGGCGGCCAAGTTCCGCAGTGCGTGCGCCGATGTCTACAGACACGTTGGGATACAGATCGAGTGTCTTTGCAGCACGGCTCAACTGTTCACTGCACTCGCCCACGTGGGCGGCGACAAAGCGTGTGGCGGGATGGCGCGCAAACACTCGATCGCGCTGATCGAGCAGTTCGGATTTCGTGGTTGTCGCATATTGCACGCCCCACTCCGGGTGCGCGGCCAGCTCTTCGTAGCGTTCGTTCCGGCCGTCGACCGGCAGAAAGAATGCGTCCGGGTCGGCGGTATGAAACATGACGGCGACCCCTAACTCGCCGGCCTTTTCAAAGATGGGGGCGAACCGCTCATCGTCGATGCGGACCAGATTGCCCGCGCTGTCCCGGAGCAGCAGGCCAAAATCCTTCCAGAATTTGATGCCCACCGCGCCATGCTCGACCAGCCGGCAGAGCCTGTCGAGCGATCTCTGCACAAACTCCGGATGATTGAGGTCGCTCCAGTCCATCCATCCGATCGTGGCGAAGCGGCCTGCGGCTGCATCGGCAAAACGCCGCATGATCGTGAGCGCTTCATCGCCGGTCCTCATCGTGATATTCACCACTCGCTCGATCCCGCAGGCGTCCATGACCGCCAGCACGTCGAGCGGGTCCATCGAGTCGAGATGATTGTGGTAGTCGATGGCGGGCAGCAGCGCGCGCTCCGGTTCGTGGACGGCCGCCTTGAGCATGGAGACGGGCTGATAATCCTGCAGCCGCAGATCAATATCGGCCTTCGCGGTCACCATGGAGACGAAGCGGTCTGCATGCCCGTCGATGGCTGCGGCCTCAGACTTTCGCACGGGATTGCTCATGATCTTTAGAGACTCCAGGCACGTGTGAGTTGCGGCAGTCTGTGAAAATGCTACACCTGCGAACCAAGAGTCCGAGGATAACGCGAGAGCTCGCCAACGATCGGACGAACATAGTCACGAAATGCATCAGTAACGGCAAGCGGGCCGTCCGATAGCCAATGCGCAGGCAGAGAGCGGCTGGGCCCTGCGGGCGCATGCAGCGGGACCAATGCAAACGCCGGCGCGGCGGCATCGTCGAGCGGTCCCAGCGCCACCATCTTGTCTGTCTGCCCCTGCATCAAGGCGCGCACGGCCTCGCGGCCAACCAGTTCCGCGTCTGCACGATCCTGGGGTGAGATCAGTGCGGTACAGGATCTGCCAATCAGCCCCGGCTTTTCGCTCCGGCAGCGGATCCCGAGCTGTTCTGCCACCACGCCCGATAAGTACTGGGCAACCCCGCCGATCAGGGGACGATTGACAGCGCCGGTTCGGGAAGGCATCCGCTGCTCGAAGACAGGTCTGCCGCCGGCGTAGGCCGTCCCCTCGGAGACGACCACGCTGGCCCAGCCAATCCGGCTTACTACATCGTCAAGACGTGCGAGGAACGTCTCCTGCGAGAAGGGAATTTCCGGCACATATACCAGGTGGGGAGCGTCGTCCGGATCGAGTTTGGCGAGCGTCGAAGATGCAGCCAGCCAGCCTACATCCCGGCCCAGGGTCTCAAAGATCGAGACCGGTTGCGGGAGCGCCCGGATATCCATCGCAAGATCAAGCGTGGATTGCGCGATGAAGCGGGCCGCACTACCGAAGCCGGGGCAGCGGTCGGTCGCGGCGATGTCGTTGTCGATCGTCTTGGGAACGCCGATGATCTGGACATCGAAGTTGAGCCTGCGGCAAAACTCGCGCACAATTTCGGCGCCTCGCATCGTACCGTTTCCACCCATAAAGATCAGGTGGCCGATCCCCATGCGTCGAAGGCAGTCAACCGAGCGTTCGAGGTCCTGCTCCGCCGGCTTGAAGCGAGAAGAACCGAGGGCCGCGCCGGGGCTGTTCCCGATTGCAACAAGTTCGTCAGGCTGCAAGTTGGTGAGGTCGAGAATCTCCGCCTCGGCGAGGCCCCGCATGCCGGAGCGCGCGCCAAATATCTTGCCGATGCGCGGTTGACTGAGAGCCTCCGTGAGAATGCCGGCCAGGCTCGCGTTGAAGACAGCCGTCGGTCCGCCACCCTGGACGATCATCAGATTTTCAGCCGGCATGCACTATTTCCTTGATCCCTCAATCGCTACAGGCGAAAGGATAAGCTCAAGGGTAATGCATTCTGTGATCCATCGCTTAGAGCATTTTCACCCGGATTACACCTACTGTGAAACCGCTCTAAATCCCTTTGAGAATCACGTCTGCGGCCTTTTCCCCAATCATGTACACCGCGCTTAAAATAAACAGCCCCGGAATACGCGGAAATACAGACGCGTCCACCACGCGCAAACCGGAGGTGCCATGCACCTTGAAATCACTGGTGAGCACGCCTCCCTGCGCCGGGTCGCCAATCGGGCAGGTGCATGAGGCGTGATGGCCCCAGGCGTTGTTGCGTACATATTCGCGAAGCTGATCGTCGGATTGAACCTGCTCGCCGGGTAACTCTTCCTCGGCGATAATTCCCTGCTCGCGAAGCTCGCGCGTCATCGTCCGCACAAACTTCACTCCATCTACCACCGCATCCAAATCCTGGCTCGCTACGCCATCTGTGCCTTCCTGAAAGTAGTGGAAATTCACGTTCGGCATATCGAGAGGATCACGCGAGCGAAGAGTGACCTCGCCCGCCCGATTGACGGTGTGGCCCTTGAGCACCGCCCAGGTCAGATAGTTCAGCTTCTGCGCGAACCACGCGGAATAACCCGGCACATAGCCTTTGAAATATCCAAGCAGCGCGAAGCACAACAGATCCGGAACCGGCTGTTCGCTGCTCGACTTCTTGATCACCCCGAGCACCGCGCCGTTTGTCGTGTAAACTCCACTGCGCTTCGTCGCCCATTCTTCGTATTGCCGATCGCCCGGAGCAAACGTGGCGCCGTTGAGCACCTCCCACTGTTCGCGCATACGATTGACGACGCCGACCTCATAACGGTCCTGCAGATTGCGGCCCACGCCCTCGAGCCCTACGCGCACAGCGATGCCCATCTCTTGCAAGTGAGCAGCCGGGCCGATCCCGGATAGCATCAGCAACTGCGGCGTATTGAAGGCGCCTCCGGCCAGAATGACTTCACGCGACGCCCGCACCTCGCGTAATTCGCCCGCCTGCGTGCCGGGCGGAGTGAAAGCGCGATAAAGCCGTGAGCCCTTCAAATAGCGCACTCCCACGGCGCGAGTCGTTCCGCTCTCGAAGATCACCTCTGTCGCCAGCGCATCCGTTTCAATCTTGAGCGGATACTTCGCCGCGACTTCCAGAACGCGTTCGCGAGTTCCGCAGCGCTGATGATTGCGAGTCATCAGAGGCGTGTAGCGCAGGCCTGCTGCGTTCTTTTGCACCACTCGCCAATCGTTAGGGTCTAACTGGCTCTCAATCAGTTCGCCGACCTCTTCTAGCGGGTGCCCTATTTCGGCAAACGCTTTGAAGGCGGAGGCAGCAAGCGTATGCAGCAGATCGGCGTCCCCCAGAGCCGCTGCAGGAATTGCCTTCTCCGTTTGCAGCCAGCCATTCCAGCCGTGCCGCGACGGATTGAGTCCTGTGCCCTTCGCCAGAGCCCGGTCGAGAGGTCGATATTCGCAGTTCTCCAATCGCTCGAAATAGACGCGCATCGCATCCGCTTTCCAGGAATCGTCGCCGGTCAATTCTGCCAGCGCATCCCAGTCCTCATTATGCGGATAGACCACGATCATCGCATTGTGAGCCGTGCATCCACCGAGGGTACCGGCGCGAGGATAAAAGATGCCATTGTGCTCCGCGACGAATTTCGAATCTTTCTCCTGCTGCATCTGGTCGCTGTAATGGCGAACGAAAAACTCCCACTTGGTAGCGCTGTTTTCACTCGACAGCCCGTGAAAGACAGGAACATCATAATCGTCCGGCATACGATTGCTGCCGGGGCGATTCGGGTCGTCGCCCGGCAGCAGCCTGGGATCGCCGCCGGCTTCAAGCAGGATGACGCTGTGACCTGCCTCGGCGAGTCGCGCCGCTACCGTGCCGCCGCCTGCGCCCGAGCCTACGACGATATATTCGCAATCCGGTGGATTTGTCTCGGCCATAATTGTTCCCTGTTCGATCATCAAAACGTCTTGAGAAACTCGATAAGCGCGTTCTTGTCCGAGTCGCTCAAACCAGGCTCGTCCGGCAGCATATCCGTCCCGAAGTAATGACCCTTGTTCACGACGAAGTCGGGGCATTTGCTGAACTTCATCAATGCAGGTTCGACATTTGCGAAAACCTGCCGTACCTGCTCATCGGTCGGGTTCGCCGGAAGTTTCTCAAGATCGTGCTTGATGCGGATGATCAGCCACACCACCTCGAGATTGTGTTCGAGCCGCTCAAGATGACCTGTGCTGTCGCTCATCAGATCGAGGTTTGCGAGCAGGTCCACAGGAGTGCCCGCTGGAATCGGCCCGAGTTGAATGCCGTCGTCACCGAAGAGCCACGGAAATATCATGTGCTCGAATTTGGTGCCGCTGGGCAGCGGCGCCGGTAGATAGCCCGTCGCGATGCGCAGATAACTGCGCTCGGTCGTGCGATCGATCAGGCTTGGCCCCGGTCCGCTCAGCAGGAAGACCCCAGCCGGAAGTTTGCCGGCCTGGTCGCTGTCTCTGTCGCGCGTCTCCGGCCACAACATTTTGTGGATCGAGTCGTTAAAGCTGTCCATTCTCGCGTCCACCGATGGGCTGGCGTTGAATTTCCCGACCGTATTGTTGAGCAGGAATGGCGCCGTGGACCAGAGACTGATGAGACTCGGAACCCGCGTATAACCACGCCCGCCGCCCGGCATCCGGTATTCAGTAGTCGCGCCGGTGTAAGGGTCACGCACCGGAATTGTCCCCACCGAGGGCAGGTCTTTATAGCTCTGCGATGAGAAATTATCCCAGATATTATTCGCCAGGGCGTTGGTGGCGAGCGGACTGCAAGCATTGGTGCGCAGGAGCGTGACCGGAATACGCGCGTCCGTCGAAAGGTAGTTGTCTTTCAAAAAATCATCCTTGAGAACGATCTCTCGCATCTTCGCCTTGAACTCATCGGTCTGCGTCAGCTTCCAATAACGCTCAAAGCAGGATAAGTAGTCCTTGCCCGCGCAATTCGCCAACCCCTCTCCGGGAGCGAAATCAGGCAGCTTGCTGGAGTGGCATCGCGCACACCGCTCGGCGAAAACAATTTTGCCGCGCGTCAGCTGGCTCTTATCTTTGGTAAGATACGCCGCGCCACCCGGGGCATCGGCAAGATGCTGGGGATCGGTGCTCTTCAACATGAACAACGCAAGATCGACGGTCTGATTCTCAGTCGCTTTCCAGTAGCTTGAATTCTTTTCGTTGACCGCAATCTCGATCGGCGTCACCCTCTTGCCGCCGACCAGCGCATTGAAATGTTGCAGCCACTCTTCGCTGAACAGACCGATATTGAGATACACCCGGTTAAGCGCTCCGAGCGCACCGACTGAATCCGAGCCGTCCTTGAGAACGTGCGGCGTATCGACCAGATTGGGCGCAGTAAAGTACTTTGCGAGCGGGTTACCGGGAGGCACAAAGTCGTTGAACTGCTTGTTATTCAGTTGCCCTCCGGCGAGTGTCTCCTGCCCCCACTGCGACGCCATCGCGAGCCGGGCGTTGAGCCCATAAACGGCATTCATCGTGCGCGGATTATTGATGTTGTCGGTCGAAATGAGCGAAGTGTCGAGCGACCCGGGACGCGAGGCATGAAATAGCTGAAAGACGAAATTGCTCTGGTCGCCGCTCCAGTCGAAGATGCGATCGATCCAGAAATACTGCGCCCCGACCATCGAACTCAGGTTCTCCCACTTCGGGTTGTTCGGATCGGCAGGCGGCTTGAGCGGGTTCGGCCCGACATGACAAAACCCGCACGACATGCCGACCCGGTATGGCTTCACCAGCGATCGGTCGTTGTAGTAGTTCGGATCCGTATAGTAGCGCACCGGATCCCAGCGCTTCTTCGCAGCCTCGTCAAAGGCTGGGTTAGGAAAAAGTCGCAGTCCCACCACGCCGGTTCCCCAGCCATAAAACGACCCGGCATCGACGGTGACCCCGCGCGCGCCGATCCTGACCCCGGGATACTTATCAGCATTTTCAAATGGGTCGGGCCCGCACTCAGCCTTGCGTTTGTCGAGCCAGAGGCCATACCGCTTTGGATCGGGCGCAGCCGCCTTCTCATAGCAAGGCTCATTGACCAGCCCTAAGTACGGCCAGCGATTATCACGGCTCGCCGGCAGGCCTGGATACGAAGAGATCGTCTTGAGAAAATCGAGCGCGCCAAAGCTCTTCGTGGAGATCAGGTCCCAGAAGCGGTCGTTGCCGCCCGTCCAGACGATCCAGTTATTTCTGCCTTTCACCTCGTCCGCGGTGAGCGGCACGCCGCCGTCCATGTCTTTGAAG
>Ga0116226_10003582_pt1 | contig 13684 bp, 11 predicted proteins | sample S1TSphfallax_FD_89692 | JGI IMG/M metagenome (GOLD analysis project Ga0116226, IMG submission 89692) | Host-associated microbial communities from peat moss isolated from Minnesota, USA - S1T2_Fa - Sphagnum fallax MG | ecosystem: Host-associated > Plants > Peat moss > Unclassified | place: USA...
AAACACAAACCAGACGCTGTATTATTCGTCACTGGCTTCATGACCAATATCGGCGTGCTGTCTTCTCTGGTCAAGGCCGGTACGTTGGCGCGCATCCATGGTTATCGCGCCAAAACGCGTCACAAATTCGCCTACTATTCCGACGAATTTAATCACATCAGTATTCGTGAGGGCATTCAACTGTCAGGTGCAGTTCGTCACAATTATCGTCATTGCGATATGAACCACCTGGAGTCGCTGCTGAAAGCAGGTGACGGCACAACCCCGATCATTGTAAGTGATGGCGTTTTCAGCATGGAAGGCACGATTGCCCCCTTGCCCGACTTGGTGGCGTTGGCGGAGCGATATGGTGCAATCTTGTACATTGACGATGCGCATGCCACTGGCATACTAGGCGAACATGGCGGTGGCACGTCGGAGCATTTCAATTGTTACAGCAAAACCATCATGCAAATGGGAACCTTGAGTAAGGCGCTTGGCGCGATCGGTGGCTTCGTCGCCGTGGAACGGGAAATCGCAGACGTGATTCGCTTGACGAGTTCGGCTTACGGCTTTACCTGCCCACCACCACCGGATCAAGCTTGCGCCCTAATTGAAGCCTTGGACTTGCTGGTGGAAGAGCCTCAGCGGCGCGAGCGTTTGTGGGAAAATCAGCGCTACTTTGTCCAGCGCATGCAACCACTCGGTTATAAGCTGATTTCGACGGAAACACCCATCGTACCCGTACTGATCGGCGAATCCGAACAATGCCAGATGCACGCGCAAGCTCTAGACAAAGAGGGTATCCATGTTGACTCGATTCAGTTTCCGGCTGTTCCGGTTGGTCAAGCGCGATTGCGTTTCATGATGAATGCCAACCACACCAAAGAACAGATTGATCATGTGGTTAACGTGATGGCTAAAATCGATGGAAAGCTTACCTAGGTCGTAATCAACAGGACGCTCATGTAATTTGGGGCAATGGTGTAACAGACAGACCTGGCCCCACAGAAATCTTGTATCTACGAGCCAAGTTCTCAGCGCTTCGCCTTCTTCATATCCCCTGCCATCACCACCGTCATCTTGCTTGGATCAATGAACTTGCGGAAAGCAGCATTCACCTGCTCTACAGTCAGCGCATTGATCTTGTCCTCAAATTCCTTGCTCCATGCATAGGTACGGCCCAGATACAGGTAGGTCGTCCAGCCGCCCGCCAAGGCACCGTCATGCGCACGGATTTGCATGCGCTCTTGCAGCATGCTGGATTTCGCACGTGCGACTTCCTGTGCGGTGAAACCGTCCTTGAGAATCCGCTGCAACTCTTCACGCACATCAACATCGACTTTCTTGAGATTCTGCGGCGCGGCAATGGCGTTGATCGTGAAGCTACCTGAACGGTCGATCACACCAGCGTCGAGCGAAGAATCGCCGCCATAAGACAAACCATCCTTATTGCGGATACGATTCATCAGGCGCGAATCCAGTCCAGCGCCGCCGCCGAAGATGAAGTTTGCCAGCGTCAATGCAGGATTATCGGCGTCGGTATCTGCCAGATCGAGGTTGATGCGTGCAGTGTAAAAACCATTTTCCTTGTCTGCTGCGTCGATGCTTTTGTGTTCGGCTGCAATTGCCGCGAATTCCGTCTTCACCAGTGCATAAGGTGCCTGGCTTTGCCAGTTGCCTAATGTGTCGTTGATGATGTGTGCCACTTGCTCAGCATCGAAATCGCCAATGATCGCCATCTCGCCGTGCGATGCACCATAGAATTGCTGATGGAACGCTTTCACGTCGTCGAGCTTTGTCGCCTTCAGTTCGGCGATCTCTTCATCCAGGGTTTGCGTGTTGCGCCAATCACCTGCTGGGTATTGATTGAAATGCACGCCGATTTCCTGCTCGGCTATCGCTTTCGGGTCATTGCGTGTCGCTTCCAGCGCGACCAGTGTTTCATTGCGCAATTGCTCGAACTCGCTTTCCGAGAAAGTTGGCTCCTTCAGCACTTTGGCGACCAACGCCAATGCTGCAGGCAGATTTTCGTGCGTCGTGTCGAAGTGGTAGATGTCACCATTGATCTTCAGCTTTTCAAACTCATCGGCGAGTTGCTGGCGTGTATAGCCTTTGCAGCCGCGCATCAACATTTCCGCAGTCAGGCTGGATACGGTTTGCTTGCCGAACAGGTTCTTCTCATCACCCCAGTGCAACTGCAAAGCGACCGATACTGTCTCGCCGCGATTTTTCTTCGGCAGCAACGCGACTTGCAGGCCGCCGATCTTTTGCAGTCTGGTGCGGGCGACGATGTTGTCCTGCGTGGGCTCGAAGGCTTCGGCATTCGATACAGCCTGTGTCGGCTTGAAGTCTTGCATCGCCTCGGCAGCAGTTGGCGATGGCGGCATTTCGGCGCGATGCGGCTCATCGTCGGGGATGAACAAGCCTAAAGTGCGGTTGTCGCGACGGAAGTATTTTTCTGCGGCTTGCGCAACCTGCTCGGGCGTGATGCTCGCCAGTTTATTTCGCCCCTGGAACATCAAGCGCCAATCGCCGAGCGCAATCATGTCGGACAGCGACACACCGATTTCCTGTGGATCGTTCAGCAGCTTTTCAATTTGATTGGTGTCACTGCGACGTACGCGATCCATCTCTTCAATGGTCGGCGGATGCTGGTAAAAATCTTCGACGGCTGCAATCAGCGCATCACGCACAGGCTCGATGGGGGCATCCTTTTTCAGGATAGCACCGATCATCTGCAAGCCGGGTGCCATGCCGCTCAAGTCCTGGCTGAATACCTGCGCAGCCAGACCTGTCTCAACGAGTTGTTTATGCAAGCGGCCATTCGGCGTATCAGCCAGAATTTCGGCAGCGAAGCCGAGCGCGTCGCTGTCAGCATGCAGAGCGCTTGGTACCTTGTAGCCGAGTTCGACGATTTGTACGTCGCCCTTGCGCCGCACGGTGAAAGTACGCTCGCCGTCCTGTGTCGGCTCGACTGTCCAGAATACCGGACGCTTCGCCTTCGGTTTAGGTAATGCACCGAACGCTTGCGATATCCATTGCAGCGTATGCGTCGAATCGAATTTCCCGGCAATCAGCAGCACGGCATTATCCGGCTGATAGTAGAGATGATAGAACCCGCGCAGGTTATCGATGCCAACGTTTTCGATATCGCTGCGATTACCTATCGTTGCGCGACCATAGCTATGCCAATCGTAAGCGACACTTTGCATGCGCTTCATCATCACGCCAGCTGGCGAATTTTCGCCATTCTCGAATTCATTGCGCACGACTGTCATTTCGGAGTCGAGGTCTTTGCGCCAGATGTTGGAATGCAGCATGCGATCCGCTTCCATGTTGATCGCCCATTGCAGGTTATCGTCACTGGCTGGGAAGACTTCATAGAAGTTGGTGCGTTCCAGCCAGGTACTGCCGTTTGATTGCATGCCACGATCGTTAAATTCGCGATCCAGATTCGGATGCTTGGGAGTACCCTTGAACAGCATGTGTTCCAGCAAATGCGCCATGCCGGTTTCGCCGTAGTTCTCGTAACTGGAACCGACGCGATAAGTGATGTTGACGGTAATCGTCGGCTTGGCGGAATCAGGATACAGCAGAATCTTCAAACCATTCTGCAAACGATATTCGCTGACGCCATCGGTCTCGGTGACCTTGGTGACGCCCTTTGGCAGCGTTTGCGCAGACACGCATTGCGCAAAAAGTAAGAACGCGCATAGTAGAAAAGAAGACCGGCAGATTATTTTTCTCATACTGGATTTTTCCTTAATCTTAATGTTTGGCACCGCAGACACTGCAATCGGGATTACGTGGCACTTTGATGCTGGTCCATTCCATCGTCCGAGCATCGAGCAACAACAAGCGTCCTGCCAGCGATTGCCCAAGCTGTACGATCAGCTTCAAGGCTTCCGCCGCCTGCATCGCGCCGATGATACCGACCAGTGGCGAGAACACGCCCATCAATGAGCATTGCACGTCCTCGAACGCTTGTTCTGGCGGGAACAAGCAACCGTAGCAAGGTGCATCCTCCCGACGAGGATCGAACACGCTGACCTGTCCATCCAACTGGATCGCCGCACCTGAGACCAGCGGTACGCGATGTTCAACGCAGGCGCGATTGACGGCGTGGCGCGTTGCGAAGTTATCGGAACAATCGAGCACCACGTCCGCTTGTGCAACCAGTTCGTCCAGGCGCGCCCCTTCGAGACGTTCCTGCAAAGCGATCACCCGCACATCCGGGTTGATGCGTGCCAGCATGGCCTTGCCTGACTCCGCCTTCGGCAAGCCGACGCGTTCGGTGTCGTGCATGATCTGACGTTGCAGGTTGGTCAGATCAACGGTGTCGTTATCGACCAGCGTGATCGTACCCACGCCAGCCGACGCCAGATAGAGCGCAGCAGGCGAACCAAGGCCACCGGCGCCGATGATCAACACATGCGCGGCCAGTATTTTCTCCTGCCCTTCGATGCCGATATCGTCCATCAGGATATGGCGCGAATAGCGCAGTAGTTGATTGTCGTTCATAGCTTTACGATAAACTTACGATTAACGAAAAAGGCCGCATCACTGCGGCCTTGATTTCTGGCAAAAGCTAGCTTACTTGGTGACTGGCGCGGATTCTGTCTTGGCGTCAGCCACTTCCTTCGCCATCTGCACCGGCTTACCCTTCAGGTAGTTCAGCGCTTGCGACAATTGGAAGTCGTCCTTGCTGCCGTATTCAAGCGGCTTGTGTTTCTTCTCCGCTGCTGCAATGCGCATTTCTTCTTCCATCTCATCCTTCTTCGGATGAGCGGCGTCAGTGGTGGCAGCCGGGTCTTTATCCTTGTCGTTGATCAAGTGCTTTTGCAGGTCGGCTTCGCGCACGCGGAATTCGTTGATGCCATCGCCATCCGCATATTCATCTACCTGCACATCCGGCACGATGCCTTTGGCCTGGATCGATCTGTCGTTCGGTGTGTAATAACGCGCGGTAGTCAGCTTGACAGCGGTATCGTCAGGCAATGCATGGATGGTTTGCACCGAACCCTTGCCGAAAGTCTTGGTGCCCATGATGGTGGCACGTTTGTAGTCCTGCAGCGCACCAGCGACGATTTCCGATGCCGATGCCGAGCCAGTATTGACCAACACTACCATTGGTACTTTCTTCACGGCATCCGGCAACTTCGCGAGTTGTTCGCCCAGGGTACGCGAACCGTAGGCTTCGCTGGCGTAGAAAGTAGCGTTCGAGCCGGGCAATTGTCCCTTGGTCGATACGACTGCAACATCCTTTGGCAGGAATACTGCGGATACGCCAATTGCGCCCGGCAGCACGCCGCCCGGATCGTTACGCAGGTCGAGCACCAAGCCCTTCAGCTTTGGCTCTTGTGTATAGATCGTGGTGAGTCGCTTGGCCAAATCAGAGACGGTCGGTTCCTGAAATTGCGATACACGTACCCACGCATAACCCGGTTCCACCACCTTCGCCTTCACGCTTTGGGTCTGGATTTCCTTGCGGACGATAGTGAAGACCAGCGGTTTTTCTTCTCCCTTGCGTATGATGGTCAAGACGATCTTGGTATCGACTTCGCCGCGCATCTTCTTGACCGCCTCTTCCAGCGTCAAGCCGCGTACCGATTCGCCATCGAGCGCAGAAATCATGTCACCAGCTTTTAATCCAGCGTGGTAGGCAGGGGAATCTTCAATCGGGGAAATGATGCGCACGTAGCCGTCATCCATACCGACTTCGATACCGAGGCCAACGAATTTGCCTTCGATAGACTCGTGCAATTCCTTGAACGCGGTTTTGTCGAGATAGGACGAATGCGGATCGAGCGAAGCAACCATGCCGGAGATGGCATCGTCGAGCAGTTTATTGTCATCAACCGACTCAACGTAATCGGACTTGATCAGGCCGAACACATCAGTCAGCTTACGCAATTCTTCGATGGGAAGCGGGGAGCCCGTATTTCGCTGTGCGACTGCATCGAATTGCATGGAACCGGCGACACCGGCAATCATTCCCAAGCCGATCAGGCCGATATTCTTTAACTTGCTACCCATGGATGCTCACCTACTTTATAGTTACCCAGCCTAGCGGATCGAATGCACGACCTTGATGTCTCATTTCAAAGTATAAACCCGATTGTTCATTACCGCCGCTATTACCTGCGTTGGCAATCACTTCTCCTGCTTTTACAACATCCCCCGCCCGCTTCAGCACCGCCTGATTGTTGCCATAAATGGTCATGTACTGATTACCATGATCGACGATGATCAAATTGCCAAACCCGCGCATCCATTCCGCAAAGACAACACGGCCACCGGCAACGGCGCGTACTTCCGCGCCCTCGTCAGTACGGATGAAAACGCCCTTCCAGCTTGGTCCGTCGCCATGCTTGCCGCCGAACTTGGCAACCAGTTCCCCCCGTACCGGCAGACGCAATTGCCCACGCAGGGATTCGAAGTCATGCGGAAACACTCCCTCTTCGACTTTCGGAACCGGCGTGAGTTCCACCTTGGTCGGTGTGCCAACATTGGCAGGCGGCTCATCGGCATCGATGGCGTCGGCAGGATTGGGCATTTTCACTTCTGGTGTTGCTGTTTTCGCAGCAGATGCGATGGGCGGAGTCGCGGTATTTGCAGCATTTGCCGCCTTGGCAGCTTGTTGAGCCTGCCGTTTGGCTGCCAGGGCTTGGGCGCGCTTTTCCGCCTCAAGCTTGGCGCGTGCCGCCGCTTCCTCGCGTTTGCGCGCTGCAGCAGCCTCTTCCTTTTGTTGTTCCTCGATCAATTTACCGAGCTTATCGACCAGTTCAGCCAGCCTTTGCTCGTTATGCTCGACGTTGCCGACTTCCTTGCGCTGCGCAGTCAACTTGGAGGACAACTTGGTCAGCAATTGCGCGCGTTGTGCTTTTTGCTTCTCCAGCTCGGCCTTTTGCTTCAACTGCTCTTGTGCAATCTCGTCCAGTTCGTCCTTGGCTTCCTGCGTTTCCTGCTTGTTGGCTTCCAGCGCTTGCAGATTACCGCGTAATGATGTGATTAATTTCGCCTGTGCCTGCGAAATGTAACCCATGTATTGCAGGTCGCGGTTGATGCGATTCGGATTGTCGCCGGAGAGCAGCAACTTGATGCGGTCTTCGTTGCCAGAGATATATTGCTCACGCAATACCTTGGACAACTTCTGCTGTTGCAGATCGACGGCCTGCTTCAAGTCTTCCTGCTGCTTGATGATTTTGGCGAGCTTGGCTTCGACGCCTTGTTGCTCGATGTTCAAGTCATGCAACTCACGATCAGCATCCGATATCGCTGCTTCCGATTCTGCCAGCGCATCAGAGGCTTGCGTCTTGGCGGCTTCGGTATCGTCGATCTCGTGCTTGAGCTGCGAGAGCTTTTCCTGCAAGGCCGCGCGTTGCGCTTCAGCTTGCTTCTTTTGCTTGGCGCGCTCGGTGGCAGCATCGGCAGACGTGCCGACGCCAAACAGCGCGAACACCGACAGCAGCAGCGCCGCCAGGCGCATGCTGCGTGTCACTTTCCCGTTGAACTTCACAGGCAGGCGCAAATCGTCTGTGCTTATTTCGATTTACCTTGGTTGGCAACAGCCTTTTGTGCTGCTTCAATTGCAGCAGCGTCACCGAGGTAGTAGCTCTTGATGGGCTTCAGGTCAGCGTCCAATTCATATACCAATGGGATACCGTTCGGGATATTCAAGCCGACGATATCGGCATCCGAAATACCGTCCAGATACTTGATCAATGCGCGCAGGCTGTTGCCGTGTGCCGAGACAATGATACGCTTGCCGCTCTTGATTGCAGGCGCCAATTCTTCATGCCAGGCAGGCAAGACGCGAGCGACGGTGTCTTTCAGGCATTCGGTCAGCGGGATTTGCTCGCGCTTCAGCTTAGCGTAGCGTGGGTCGTTGAACGACGCACGTGGATCGTTCGCATCCAGTGGATTCGGCGGAACGTCGTAGCTGCGACGCCATACCAGCACTCGCTCGTCGCCATACTGGGCAGCGGTTTCCGCCTTGTTCAAACCTTGCAGTGCACCATAGTGACGCTCGTTCAAACGCCATTCATGCACGACTGGTAACCACATCAAATCCATCTCATCGAGCGTACCCCACAGCGTGCGGATCGCGCGCTTCAATACCGAGGTATAGGCAACGTCGAAGGTAAAACCGGCTTCCTTGAGCAGCTTGCCTGCCTGGCGGGCTTCGGCGACGCCTTTTTCGGTCAGGTCCACATCAGTCCAGCCGGTGAAGCGGTTATCCAGATTCCAGGTCGATTCACCGTGGCGCATCAAAACGATTTTGTACATGGTCGGTCAGCAGTCTAATGAATAAAAAGGTTGTTGCGAAATCACCGTAGTCGGTCATGACAGTAATGCCACGATCATTTCGCAACAGCCTGTTGGGCTTTAAAAGCAGCGTTCAGGCTCAATATAACACTTGAGACAGCAAGAGGTTACACCAAGGAAACATCGAGCAAAAGGCCGCAAACTGTTAGAATCTCGCCGCTTTCGCCGTTGAAAGCAGGGAGAATCGGTCTCGTTTTTCAGCCAGCCGAGGGAGCAAACGCGGTTTTTCCGCATCTAAACCCTTGAAGCCGCAGGCTGCGAGCCTTCTATTTTATAATGCGGACATTGTTCAAAACCATTGGATGCACGTGAAATTCATCATTGATAACATTTTGCTGTTTGCGCTGGCCCTCGTTTCGGCTGGCATGTTGGTCTGGCCCAGCCTGGTGCGCCGTGGCGCAAAGGTCTCGAGCCTGCAGGCCACACAGATGCTCAACCAGGGCAAGATCTTGCTGCTGGACGTGCGCGAAGATACTGAATTTGCCAAAGGCCATATGCGCGATGCCAAGAACATCCCGCTGAAGCAATTGGCTGAACGCATCAGTGAGCTCGACAGGTTCAAGGGCAAACCGGTGATCGTCGTTTGCGAAAGCGGCGTGCGTTCATCCAAAGCTTCCGGTCAATTAAAGAGTGCTGGCTTTGACGACGTACACATCCTCGAAGGCGGCATGGCCGCATGGCAGGCACAAGGTTTGCCGACCGTTAAGGCATAAGAGTGTAAGAGAGTCGATATGAATGCCCATGTGATCATGTACACCACCGCCGTCTGCCCATATTGCATCATGGCGGAACGCTTGTTGAAAGCCAAGGGCGTGGATGTGATCGAAAAAATCCGCGTCGATCTGGAGCCGGAACAACGCGTGACGATGATGCAGAAGACCGGTCGCCGCACGGTGCCGCAAATCTATATTGGCGACACGCACGTCGGTGGCTTCGACGATCTTTCCGACCTCGATCGCGCCGGAAAACTGGATGCATTACTACAGGCGACCTGATACAGTATGACCCCTGACACGAACGGTGCCCACGCCGTTCTTTATTAACCAAAAGAAAGTGCCTCATGGCTGACGAAAACAACCAACCAGTATTTCAAATCCAACGCGTTTATCTGAAAGACATGTCGTTGGAGCAACCGAATTCCCCGGCCATTTTCCTGGAACAGGATGCGCCAAAAATGGAAATCGGCGTGGCTGTTACTGCACAAGGTTTGGCTGAGGGCATCTACGAAACCACAGTGACTATCACCTTGACTGCTCGTATCAACGACAAGGTGGCATTCCTGGTCGAAGGCAAGCAAGCTGGTATCTTCGAAGCACGCAACATCCCTGAAGAACAACTCGACCCGCTGCTGTGCATCGGTGGCCCGAACATCATCTATCCGTACTTGCGCGCGAACATGGCCGACATGATCACCCGCGCTGGCTTCCCTCCAGTGCATTTGGCTGAAATCAATTTCGAAGCCTATTACCAACAACGCGTGCAAGCTGCAATGGAACAAGCCCAAATGGCGCAAGCACAAGCGAATGGCGCATCCGGTCTGGTCATGCCTGACGGTTCGGCAGCAACAATCAACTAAGCATCAAGCTGCAATATCGCTGGTTGAATCCGGGCGCTCTGACGCCCGGTATTTATTTTGCGAAGAGGTTATTTCACATGGTTTCAATCCGTCACATCGCACTGAGCGCCCTGTTGTTGGTTGCTGCAAATATCGCCAGCGCTATCGAATTCAAGTCGGTCGGCTCCGACCCGGCTGTTGCCTATGATGCGCCGGGCGCAAAGGGCCGCAAGGTTTTCGTCGTACCACGCGGGATGCCGGTTGAAACCATCCTGACCTATGGCGACTGGACCAAGGTGCGCGATGCAGGCGGCGACCTGTACTGGCTGGAATCAAAGGTACTGACACCGAAGCGCATGTTGTTCGTCAAGGCAGCAAATGCCAAAATTCACGCAAGCGCCGATGACAGCAGCCCTTTGGTATTCTCCGCCGACAAGGGTGTCTTGCTGGAATGGACAGAACCGGCAGCATCCGGCTGGATCAAGGTCAAGCACCGCGACGGCCAGGTCGGCTACGCGAAAGTCACCGAAGTCTGGGGCAGCGAATAAGCACCCACCTGATCTCCTGACACCGATATCACTATGAATATCAGCATACTCGGCGCTGGCGCTTGGGGAACTGCACTGGCGCTGGCATTGGCCGAACGCCACTCCGTCCTGCTATGGGGACGCGATACCCAGGTAATGGCAGATATTGCCACGACCCGCGACAACAAAGCATACCTGTCCGGCTTTGCGCTACCTGCAAGCATCATCGTCAGTGCCGATTTCGAGCAGGCTTTGGCGCATGTCGCGCCGAACGCCAATGGCGAGGAAGGACTGTTGATTCTCGCAACTTCGGTATCCGGCCTGCGTCCGCTGGTCGAACGCATGCAGGGCAAAACACCGGCCAATCTGGTCTGGCTGTGCAAGGGTTTCGAGGAAAACACGCGCTTGTTGCCGCATGAAGTCGTGCAGCAAGTATTGGGCGATACGGTTACGATGGGCGCACTATCCGGCCCGTCATTCGCACAGGAAGTCGCCAAAGGCATGCCATGCGCATTGACCATTGCATCAAGCTCGCAAGCGTTGCGCGAGCGTGTCGTCAACGCGCTGCACGCACGCAATATCCGTATCTATTCCAGTGACGACATCGTCGGCGTCGAAGTGGGCGGCGCAGTGAAAAACATTCTGGCAATTGCAACCGGCATCCTCGATGGCATGGGCTTGGGCTTGAATGCACGTGCGGCATTGATCACACGCGGGCTGGCTGAAATCACACGACTGGGCATTGCCCTAGGCGGCCATCTGGAAACCTTCATGGGTCTAGCTGGCATGGGTGACCTGATCCTGACCTGCACCGGCGATTTGTCTCGCAACCGCAAGGTCGGTTTGGGACTCGCACAAGGCAAACCGTTGGCAACCATCGTCACCGAGCTTGGTCACGTCGCCGAAGGAGTACGCTGCGCGCAAGCGGTACGCGCATTGGCGCAGGATCGTGGGGTCGATATGCCAATCACCAATGCAGTGGCGGCGGTGCTGTTCGATGGAGATTCTGCGCATGATATGGTGAAGCACTTGTTGGCGCGTGATCCGAGGGATGAGACGGCGTAGTCTGCCAGTGCCGATGCCCCCTTATTGCTTCTAAGCTTAGTCAAACTTGTTGAGGTTCGTGGGAAATCGTGACAACCAACAGATGTTGAAATCTCAAACTTCTTGGCACTAGATGAATAGACTCGAATAAAACTCGGACTACAGACAAAACCGTTCAAACAACAAAGCCCACGACGGAGCAATCCGCGTGGGCTTTGTGTTATTTCAACGTTGCGATTAGCCAGCGCCGAGATAAATAAACTTGAACAAGAAGACCGCAGCAATAATCCAGATCACAACCGGTACTTCCTTCGCCTTGCCACACAACAGCTTCAAGCCAGCGTAAGAGATGAAACCGAATGCCACGCCGTTTGCAATCGAGTAGGTGAAAGGCATAAGCAAAGCAGTGATCACAGCTGGCACGCTTTCGGTCGTATCGTCCCAGCTGATATCAACCAGTTCGCGTAGCATCAGGCAGGAAACATAGAACAAGGCCGGAGCGGTTGCATAGCCAGGCACGGCACCAGCCAGTGGCGCGATGAACAGGCAGGCGAGGAAGAGCACGGCGACCGTCAATGCGGTCAAACCGGTACGGCCACCTGCTTGCACGCCTGCTGCGCTTTCGATGTAGGCAGTGGTGCTCGATGTGCCGAGGAAGGAACCGGCGACAATCGCAGTACTATCTGCCAGGAGCGCCTTGCTCAAGCGTTGCATCTTGCCGTTGTTGTCCAACAGGCCAGCGCGATTGGCAACGCCCATCAGCGTACCGGTCGCGTCGAACAATTCGACCAGGAAGAACACCAGCACCACGTTGACTATACCAACCGACAGCGCGCCCCGAACATCCAGCTGGAACAGCGTTGGGCTGATCGATGGCGGGGTCGAGAATACGCCACCAAACTTGTTACCGCCGAAAATGAAACTCAAGATGGTTACCGTCAGGATGCCGATCAGGATCGCGCCGCGCACTTTCCATTTATCGAGAGCGACGATCATGAAGAAGCCGATCACGGCCAGCACCACCGATGTTTGGTGCAGGTCACCCAGCGTGATGAAAGTCGCAGGGCTGGCGGCGATGATGCCGCAGCTTTTCAGGGAGATGATCGCGAGGAACAAGCCGATCCCGGCAGTAATCGCCGTGCGTATCGAATGCGGGATGCCATTGACGACCCATTCACGAATCTTGAACAGAGTGACAATCAGGAACAGGCAGCCGGAGATCAATACCGCGCCCAATGCCACTTGCCAAGGCAAACCCATGCCTTTGACCACGGCGTAGGCAAAGTAGGCGTTCAAGCCCATGCCGGGAGCCAGCGCAATTGGGTAGTTCGCGTACAAACCCATGATCAGCGTGCCGATGGCGGCAGCACAGCAGGTGGCGACAAACACCGAATCCTTGGGCATACCGGCATCGCCGAGAATGCTGGGGTTGACGAAAATGATGTAGGCCATCGTCAAGAACGTGGTCAACCCTGCCAGCAACTCCGTCCGCACGTCGGTGCGATGCTCGTTGAGTTTAAAAAACCTCTCCAAAAATCCCATCTGTTGTCTCCTGATTAATCGTCTTCATTATTTGTTTGGGTCTGCGCCCCACAAATGCATCGAACCGGGAATGGCAAGCGACAAAAACAACACCGCGCGAATCTTGTGAATCTCGCGCAGTCTCGAAATGACAGCGAATTTATCCAGGTAGGAACAGCGTAAAGGCGCAAAGTGCAATCCGGGTGATGTAATGTCGTCTAATTTTCCCCGGCTGACATACCACTCGACCAAATAATCACTATTCGATCATGATGATATTGGAGCATAAGTTTATGCTTCCACAAAATATTGCTGTAGTAATTGTCACATAAAATTGAACGGCCTCAGTCATGCCCCATGCATCAATTTGTACCAAATGGGCGTTCCATGACGAGGTTTGGCAGCGTCAAACCCACTTTGGCCTTTTGAAAATCAGGACTTGCGCATGTACAGCAGCAACAAGCAACTTGTCATACTGGATGCCGACGGCACCACCATCGATGCGTACACCGCCATCGACAAGGCGTTTTCCTTGCATGGCATGGCCTTGGGCGACGAGGAACGCTTCCAGAAGCGGCGTCACCTGTTCAAGTATCTGGGTGGCTTGAAGGAGTTTCCGGCGAACCTGAAAAAGCAGCTTGGCAAGCAAAAGCGGAAGGAACTAATCGCGACGCTGACGACCGTCTATCGAGAGGAAGCCAAGTTGTATCAAGGCATTCCTGAAATG
>Ga0116226_10003583_pt1 | contig 13683 bp, 12 predicted proteins | sample S1TSphfallax_FD_89692 | JGI IMG/M metagenome (GOLD analysis project Ga0116226, IMG submission 89692) | Host-associated microbial communities from peat moss isolated from Minnesota, USA - S1T2_Fa - Sphagnum fallax MG | ecosystem: Host-associated > Plants > Peat moss > Unclassified | place: USA...
CCAGCAAAATCAAACCGGCACGGTATCCTTGAACGACTGACGCTCGGACAACTTATCGAACAGCTTCGCCAGATTCGGATGATCGGCACGCCAGTTGATTTCCGGGAAGCGCAAACCGATCCAGCCGAGTGCGCAACCAGTGGCAACGTCAGCCAGTGTGTAATGATTGCCAGCGCAGAATGGTTTGTCATCCAAACCTGAAGACATCGCCGACAAGCCAGCGACGACCTTGCTCTTTTGGCGATCAATCCAGCTTGCGCTTTGCTGTGCAGGTTGGCGTTGCAATTTTTCGAGGCGCATCAACACCGCAGCATCCAATACGCCATCGGCCAGTGCTTCCCAGCACTTCACTTCGGCGCGTTCGCGGCCATTGGGTGGAATCAGCTTACCCACTGGCGTCAAGGTGTCCAGGTATTCGACGATCACGCGCGAATCGAACATGGCGCCGCCATCTTCCATGACCAGGCAGGGTACCTTGCCGAGCGGGTTGGATTGCATGATGGTGGTATCAGGCGACCAGACATCCTCGATCACGAAGGTGTAATCGAGCTTCTTCTCCGCCATGACGACACGGACTTTACGAACGTAGGGGCTTGCGACAGAACCGATGAGTTTCATAAATACTTATAGTAATAATTCGTGGTGATTATAACATTGACACCTTTATTACCATCCCAAAGCTGCCTTGCAGACCAATTGCGACCAGCTATTTTTGCCTGCCTGCGGGATGGTAAAATGTTGTTTCATGCTGCCATTGCAGCTTTTTTGCAACACTTTCTCGTCTTCACTCCTTATCATGCCACTCACCACTCTGTCCGCCCTGTCTCCGCTCGATGGCCGTTACGCGACCAAAACCGACAAACTGCGTCCGATTTTGTCGGAAGCTGGCTTCATGCACCATCGCGTCAAGGTCGAGATCGCGTGGCTGCAAGCCTTGTCGCAAGCGGGTTTCGCCGAAATCAAACCGTTTTCCGCAGAAGCCAACGCATTGCTGAACAAGTTGGCGACAGAATTTGGCGAAGCGGATGCGGAACGCATTAAAGCTATTGAAGCGGTAACCAACCACGACGTCAAGGCGGTCGAATACTGGTTGAAAGAACAAGTCAAGGATGTGCCAGAGCTGGTTGCTGCGTCCGAATTCATCCATTTCGCCTGTACGTCAGAAGATATCAACAACACTTCGCATGGCATGATGATCAAGGCTGCACGCGACACCGTGTTGCTGCCAAGCCTGAAGGCGATCATCGAGAACCTGACCAACCTGGCACACACGCATGCCGATCTGCCGATGATGTCGCGCACGCACGGCCAACCAGCCAGCCCGACCACACTGGGCAAGGAAATGGCTAACGTCGTACACCGCCTGCAACGCGCTGCGGATCGTATCGCTTCCGTGCAGATTTTGGGCAAGATGAATGGCGCGGTCGGTAACTACAATGCGCATTTGTCGGCTTACCCGACATTCGACTGGCAGGCATTCTCGAAGAACGTGATCGAGCAACGCCTGGGTCTGACGTTCAACCCATACACAATCCAGATTGAGCCGCATGATTACATGGCTGAGATGTTCGATGCGATTGCGCGTGCGAACACGATCCTGATCGACTTGAACCGCGACATCTGGGGCTATATCTCGCTCGGTTATTTCAAGCAGCGCACCAAGGCTGGCGAAATCGGTTCATCGACGATGCCGCACAAGGTCAACCCGATCGATTTCGAAAATTCCGAAGGCAACCTCGGCATGGCGAACGCCGTGTTGAAGCACATGGCAGAAAAGCTGCCTGTATCGCGCTGGCAGCGTGACCTGACTGACTCGACCGTGCTGCGCAATATCGGCGTCGGTTTCGGTTACGCGGTGCTGGCATATGACAGCTGCCTGCGCGGCTTGAACAAGCTGGAAGTTAATCCATCCCGCACACACGAAGATCTGGATGCGACCTGGGAAGTGCTGGCTGAACCCGTGCAAACCGTAATGCGTCGTTACGGTATCGAGAATCCGTACGAGCAATTGAAGGAACTGACACGCGGCAAGGGTATCTCGAAGGATGCACTGCAAGTGTTCATCAATGGTCTGGCGATTCCACAGGAAGCCAAGGACCACCTGCTGGCGATGACGCCTTCCAACTACATCGGCATCGCAGCAGAACTCGCTCGCAAGATTTAATCCCTCCTCGCTTTCCTCTCAGAGTTATCCACTGACCCGGCAAATTTTGCCGGGTCAAGCAGCCTTTCCGATATTTTGGTAAAGTAGTTCTAATTCGGACTTCTTTCCAAAAAATCAACATGCAACCACAATACACAAAAACCGCGATGATGCTGCACTGGTTGATCGCGCTATTGATCATCGCCGCGTTCTTCCTTGGCCTGACGATGACGGATATACCGGGCATCACGCCGACCAAGCTCAAATATTATTCCTGGCATAAGTGGATGGGCTGCACCGTGTTCGCTCTGGCTTGTTTGCGCTTGCTGTGGCGCCTGTTCCATACCGCGCCGCCCTATCCTGCGGCGATGGGCAAGTTACAGCAACATGCGGCCAATGTGATGCATGCGCTGTTGTATATGTTGATCTTCGCGGTGCCCTTGTCCGGTTATTTCTACAGCTTGGCTGCGGGCATTCCTGTGGTGTACCTTGGCCTCGTGAAAATGCCAGTATTGATTGATCCGAACCCGGAACTAAAACCGATTCTGAAGTCTATTCACTACACGCTGAACATGTTGATGGCAGCTGGTGTCGTCATGCATGTGCTGGCTGCGCTGAAACATCAATTCATCGACCGCGACAACATTTTCAAGCGGATGCTGCCGTAATCTTCCCACACACGAATAAGGAACTATATGAACACTCGCTCGCTACTCCGCACTGGCGCTGTCGCTTTGACCGCCTTAGGCATCGCTGCCGCCGCCTATGCTGCCGCCCTGAAACCGGATACCACCAAGAGCACCATCAGCGCCACCTTCAAGCAAATGAACGTGCCGGTCGATGCCAAATTCAAGCGCTTCACCGCGCAGATCGACTACGACCCAGCCAAGCCGGAATCGTCGAAAGCGAACATGGATCTCGACATCTCCAGCTTCGACATGGGTGAAGCTGAGTACAACCAAGAAGTGCTGAAGAAGGATTGGTTCAATGCCCCGCAATTCCCGAAAGCGACCTTCGTCTCGACCGGCATGAAAGCAGGCGCGGCGGGTAGCCTGAACGTAACCGGCACACTGACGATCAAGGGCAAGGCCAACACCGTGACCTTCCCGCTGACGGTCAAGAAGGATGGCAACAATACGGTGTTCGACGGGCAATTGCCGATCAAGCGTCTGGCCTACAGCATCGGCGAAGGCGAGTGGAAAGACACAAGCATCGTCGCCGACGATGTCGTGATTAAATTTCACGTTGTCGCAGCGCCGTAAGCTTGTGTAAATTTGCCATCGCCGTTGCAGGAATTTGGTTACAATCGCGGGGTCATACACGAGGGCCGGATGCGGCCCCTTCGATTGCAATCATATTTCCCTCAACGGAGTCTGCATGAAAAACAAGATCAAGCTGTCCGCTGCTGTCCTCGCCCTGTTGATGGGCGCATCGTTTGCCGCCCAGGCGCAATTCGCCAAGGTTGAAGACGCGGTTGAATACCGCCAAGCATCGCTGTCCGTGATGGGCACGCATTTTGGCCGCATCGCTGCTGTTGTCAAAGGTGACAAGCCTTACGACAAGGCAGCACTGGAAAACGACGCCGCCATCGTCGAAATGATGTCCAAGCTGCCTTGGACTGCATTCCCACCGAATTCCATCGTTGGCGATTCCAAGGCCAAGCCGGAAATCTGGACGGCAGGCGACAAGTTCAAGACTGACGCTGACAACCTGCAAGCCGCAACGGCCAAACTGTCGGTTGCAGCCAAGTCTGGCGATCTGAGTGCAATCAAGGCTGCGTTTGGTGACACCGCCAAGACCTGCAAGACTTGCCACCAGGATTTCAAGAAGAAGGATTAATCCTGCATAGTAAAACGCTTACGCTCCAACACCATTGCGGGTGGATCGTAAGCGTTTCATCAAACAATATTACGCATTGACCAGGTAGTACACACCCGCCACACAAATCCCTAGCAGTACAAAAGCCAGTGCACGCTTGCCCCAGCTATCGCGCACATCGGTAGGCTCGTGCCATTCCTTATCGCCAGTCAGCATCGGCGTCACCAGGTCTTCCTTCTTTTTGAAGTAGTAAAAGGCGACAGCAGCAATATGCAAGCCGATCAAGCCATAGATCAGCCAAGCATTGACATCACAGTGGAACCACGAGAATTTGTCCGAAGTTTCCTTGCTGATGAATTTGACCAGCGGCCCTTCGCTGGCGATATCGTCATTGGAGAATAAGCCCGTGCTTGCCTGCAGCAGTACTACGATCAGAATCGCCAACACGGACAAGCTGCCGATCGGCGTATGACCGAGATAGCGTTGCGCGCGGCCTTCCTTCATCTCACCGACATGCTTGAAGATCGTCGAAGGGGCAAACAGGAAGCTGGAAAAGCGCGCAAAGCGCGTGCCGAGAATTCCCCACAGCAGGCGGAATGCCAGCAGGGATAACACCGCATAGCCGCAATAAAAATGCCATTGCATCGCATTGCCGCCGATTTTGACCGTTACGATGGCTGCGATCACCAAAGTCGCCAAGGCCCAATGGAATAAGCGGGTGGGCAAGTCCCAGACACGTACTTTCATCGATTTATTCGTCATTCAATATCAAATTGCAGCTATCAAGAAAGCACGTGTAAACGCCCTACCGATTACCGAAGCTTTCCTAAATACTAATGGTATATAATTCTCAGCGTAATCCACAGCGAGATTTTCAGTTATGAAGTGTACCCAGCAAAGCGCGTCAGAATTGGCACCGCTTCTGATGATGTACCCAAGCTTCACCGCTATGATCGGACGCCCGCCGCCGCGCTGAACGCGCCAAATGATGTCGCACATTTTGCACAATAGCAAGATGGAGTTGGCACATTTCTCACTTATTTACACTTGTAAGCAAAACATGAATAGAGGCAAGCGCTACCAAGCGATTTGCCTTATAACGCCACTAATTTCAACGTGGCAATCTATACAATGAATGATAAAGTCGATGATCAAGCGCCATCGACAAGATAAACCAAAGAAGCTGTTTCAAAATTAGTGTGGCAAGGAGCAGCAACAACGCCACGGTAATTTTGAAACAGCTTCTAACAAGGGGAACCAGATGGAAACCGATGTACGTCAACTGCCTGTCCTGACGAATCTGCTGACTGAAGACAAGCGCGTCAATATCGAGAAATTTACTGAGGCGGACCGTCGTCGCATCGTCGATATTGCGCGCTCTGCCCTGGTGCTCGATAGCGCCACCGTCACCGCGTTCGGCGCAGAACCACAACAACGGATGAATGCCTTCCTCGATGAATTGCTGCAAGGCATACGTACCGATGAGACAGGCGTTGCCGGTGAGTTGACGATAGAACTGGCGACCAGCATCAAGGCGATGAATCTGTCGAAGATGAAATCTGAAGCCGAGGGCGGCGACTGGGTTGCACGCAGTTTCGGCAAGCTACCCATCATCGGCAAGTACGCATCTGCAATCCGCTATTTCCAGTTGTCGCATAAGAAGATCACGTCGCATCTGGCCGATATCGAGTCGAAGGCGCAGCGCGAAGTGGCAAAACTGGCTGCGACCAATTCCAAGCTGGATCGCATGGTCGAAGCGAGTCTGGTCAACTTGAAGGAATTGGAATTGCATCTGGCAGCCGGTCAGCAAGCGCTATTGCATGCGCAAGGTGAATTTGCGAAGAAGCGTGACATCCTTGCGCAAAATCCTGATGCGATCGAGCTGGCGAAATTGCGCGATATGGCCGAGCAGATCAATGCATTTGAGGCCCGCCTGTTGCGCATGCATATCGCCTTCACCGACTCGCTGATTTCGATTCCGCAAATCCGTGCGAATCAGGAAGCAGGCCGCATCGAAAGCCGCAACATCATCGATACCATCATCTTCGATTTGCCACGTTTGAAGGGTGCGATCCTGCGCGTGGCCGCACTGAAGCAGATTGTCGATGCATCGAAAGCGAATGAAGCACGCCGCAAGCTGGCACGTGAAATCGGCAGCATCGGTGCGGACGCGCTGGATGAAGCTTATACCCGCGCCAAAACCAGCCAGGGTAGCGGTGCGGAAGATGTCGCCGCATTGGCGGCAACTGCAGATAAGCTGCTGGAAACGATTGCCAAGGGTGTGCGGATTGACGAAGAAAACCGCCAGAAGCGCGATCTGGCACAGCGTCAATTGGGCGATATCAAGACCAAGCTGTTGGGTGGCTTGAAGGCAAATGCCGATCAGTTGTTGAAGAATGGCATCGGCAATCCGCAAGCGACAATCGATGCGCCATCACAACCGGAACGCCTTGCATAAAGAAATAAAGAGGGACATGCAACATGGAATTTACTGCTGAAAGTTTTTTCAATCCGCACTTAAGCGTCGGCACCAAGCGTATCGACGCCGTGCTGACGATCACGGCCAATGGCAACACTTCCGGCGTCAGCTCTGCAGGCAAAGCCGTTATCTTCGTGCTTGACGTGTCAGGTTCTATGCAAGGTGACAAACTGGTCGCCGCCAAGCATGCCGTGCGTTGCTGTATCGACTTGCTGGCACCAGACACCCTGTTCTCGGTCATCACTTTTACCAACAATGCGAAGGAAGTGGTGCCGCTCGGCGTCGCCAGTTCGTCGGCAAAAGAACGTGCGCACCAAGCCGTGCAAAAACTGGAAGCTGGTGGTGGTACAGCGATGTCGAATGCGATTCGTCTGGTACGCAAGCAATTGCTGCCGATGGGGAATTTGATCGCCTACGCATTGTTCCTGACCGATGGCGACAATAGCGCCGACGATGAAGGCCCATTGAAGCATGCAGTCGAAGAATGCAAGGGTTTATTCCAATGCGATTGCCGTGGTATCGGGACCGACTGGAAGCCACGCGACCTGCGTTTGATTTCGGGTGCGCTACTCGGCAATGCCGATGCAGTCGCCAACCCAGAACATCTGCAGGAAGATTTCCGCAATTCGCTGACACGTGCGCTGTCCAAGGGTGTCGGTGACGTGCGTTTGCGTCTGTGGTCGCCAAAGACTGCACGTATCGCTGCGATCAAGCAGATGAGCCCGGAAATTGCCGATTTGCGTTCGCTGGCAAAACCGTTCGATGACAAAACACTGGAAGTGCCGCTTGGCGCGTGGGGAGCGGAATCGCGCGACTATCACGTGACCATCGAAGTCGATGGCGGCACGGAAGGTGACGAGATGTTGGCTTGTCGTCCGAGTGTCGTATTCAACGACAACGGCGTCGAGAAGAAAGCCGCCGGACAACCCGTGGTTGCAACATGGACGGTGGACGAAGGCTTGACCACGCGCATCAACCCGCAAGTTGCGCACTACACCGGTCAAACTGAATTGGCAGACTCGATCCGCGAAGGGCTGGAAGCGAAGGAACGCGGCGACGTTGACCAAGCGACCAAACTACTCGGTAAGGCGGCAAAGATTGCGATTGCAACCGGCAACGACGACGTGACGCAACGCCTGAAAAAGGTCGTCGATGTGATCGATGAAGATCAAGGAACAGTGCGCTTGAAATCCAACGCGGGCAAGGCGGAAATCCTCGAACTCGACATGGGTGGTACGCGCACGGTAAGACGTCGTCCTGCAGCAGCTTAAATAACAAGAAGCATATTGAAAGCAAAATCATGACTACTGTTTGTCCAAAAGGGCATACATCCAGCGATACCGATTACTGCTCCGAATGCGGCGCACGCATCGGCGCGCCGGGCATTGCGGCACAACTGGCAAATGCATCTGTTGCATCACCGGCTGCCGCACCAACTGCCGCTGCGGGCGTTGTTTGTTGCCCTGATTGCGGCATACCGCGCTTTGGCGGTGCGCGCTTTTGCGAAGTCTGCCGGTATGATTTCCAAACCGGTAGCGGCTCCAAGACTGCTACCGCGCCTGCAGCCGTAATGCCTCCGCCCATCATTCCGGCACCCGATGCACCGATGGCAGCCAAACTGTCGGTGGTAATCATCGCCGATCCAACATTGGTGACTGAACCTGACCCCGACAATCCCTTCCCGGTCGGCGCGCCTGAACGCGTGTTCCCACTCGACATGGCGGAAAACCTGCTCGGTCGTCGTAGTGTGTCCAAAGATAGCCATCCTGAGATTCCGGTCAACGATCCGGGCGTGTCGCGTCGTCATCTGAAATTCCTGCGTCAGCCAGATGGCAGTTTTCAGGTGGTCGATCTGAGTTCCGCCAACGGCATCAATTTCAACGGCAAAACGCTGGAACCCGGTGTGCAAACATCGATTGCGCCCGGCGACGAGATCACCATCGGTATGTGGACACGCGTCGTCATCCGCGCACGATAAAACTATCCTCACCGATTGCCACTTATTGTCTCTACCACACGAGAGAAATCGTATGTCCAGTACGCAACCAGCCGTCGCCAAACCGGTGACGCAGCCTAATTTGTCCCTGCAGGAAAAATGGTCGCAGCAATTAAAGACTGTGCCGGGGCGCCTGAAATTTTCGCGCGCGGCGGCCATCGCTGCCGCATTGTTATTCGCCGTTCTGGCTTATGTCAGCTACATCGATTTGCGCGAAGCTGTGCAAACAATAGGCCGCGATACAGTGCCATCAATCATTGCAGCGGAAAAGGTACGGGCGACATTGGCGGATGCGAATGCAAACGCAGTCAATTTCTTCCTCGCCAACGAAGCCGACGACGGCCCGTCCTGGAGCGCCTATCGTCGTGAAATGGACGAGGTCCAGGATAATCTGATCGTCGCCGCGCAAAACATCACCTATGGCGATGAAGAACGTCAGCCAATCCGTACCATGATGATGCAATTGGCCGCCTATGAACGTTTGATTGGGCAGGCACGCGCGCATCGCCAAGGCGATTTCCATTCTGATCTTGACGCCGCCGAGCAACTCATGCGCGATAAGATACTCACTGCAGCCTCTGCATTGGACAAGGCGAATTTCGATCATTTGACCGCGACCTATACTGCACATCGTGCATCGTTCAGTGGCAAGGTCGCACCTGCGATTGCTGGCGGTGTATTGCTTTTTGTGTTGCTGTTTTCGACTCAACTCTTTCTCGCACAACGTACGCGCCGCACCTTGAATCCGGGCCTGGTTATCGCCACAGCCGTACTGATCGTGTGCGCCTTGTATGCTGTGTCGATTTTTCCGAAAGTGGAAAACAGTTTGGTCACTGCGAAGGAAGATGCATTCGACTCCATCCACGCATTATGGCGTGCACGTGCAACAGCGTTTGACGCCAATGCCGATGAGAGTTTTTACCTGCTCGACCATGGCAATGATGGCAAGCAGGCTGTATGGACGAAAAAATTCTATGACAAAACAACGCTACTTTCCGCAGGCGATCCCGACCGGATGTTAGTGTACGCGCAGCAAGGCAAGCGCTTCAACGGCTATCTGGGCGACGAACTGGCGAATATCACCTTCCCTGGCGAGAAAGAAGCCGCCATGCAAACGATGCGAGCATGGGCTTGCTATCTCGATATTGATCAGCAAATCCGTCACCTGGAAGCGAGCGGTAAGTACAAAGAGGCATTGGCGCTGAACGTCGGCACGCAGCCCGGCGATTCGAACTGGGCGTTTGCACAGTTCGACGATGCACTTGGTAAGACGCTGGACGTCAATCAGCACGCATTCGACAACGAAATTGCACATGCATTCGATTTGCTGTCGCATTTTGTGTACGCGTTGATTGCCACCGTTGTCGTCATCATTGCAGCCATCGTCATTGGCATCAAGCCACGGCTGGACGAATACCGCTTCTGATCGATCACACATGAGCGATATCGACATCGAGCAAAAGCTCGCCGACTGGCAAAGCAAGTTGACCATCATCAGCCGTAACCTGATGGATTTGGCACAGGCAGCAAGCACGCAGCAGATCAGCGCACGCCTGCGCGATCCAGTGCGCCCCTATCAGGGCTTGACCGCCAAACGCGCAAAGCAAGCCATCGAAGGCCGCGACGATTTGTGGCAGGACTATTTGATGCTGGCACGCGTGGTCGAGGAAGCTTCGACGCTGTTCAATCAAAATAGCATTTTCCACAATACCGAAGATGAGGTGTTGAAGCTGCTCGATGGTGCATCGGTCAAAATGCCAACTGTGCATGTACCTCTGCCCGCACGTGATCTGCTCTCCGCTGCAGATCGCAGCGACAGTGCCACCCCTACTGAAATTCTGGATGCGATGCAAGCGGCGTTCGCAACGACTCGCGACGAATTGACAGCTATCGGCAATGCCGAGCAAAATCTTGCGCCACGTATCGCAGCAATCCGGCACGAGCAGGAAACGCTGGAACGCTGGGCCACTGCGTTGGGCAATCCTGGCCCGCGCATCGAGATGGGCTTGGTGTCGCAAATCGATACCGACCCATTGGCATATGCGATGGAGGCGGATCGCATCGAAGCTGCGTTGAACGCTGAGCGGCAGCGTATCGAAGCCTTGGAGCGCGAACACGAAAACATGCGCACTGAACTTGCGCATGGACGCGAATTACTGACAACACTGAAAGACCTGGCGCAACGCTGCAAAGCGGCTGCTGATGAGACGAAACAGAAGATTGCAATGCCGCAGAATCTGCATCAACCGGTTGCCGATGAGGTCATCGAATCCCTGACCGCGTGGCTGACGACGCTGGATGAAACCGTCGCCGCAGGTCGTTGGTCTGCGGCCAAGGTTGGCTTGAGCAAGTGGCGCGATGCCATCAATGCGCGTATCGACAGCGAGCGCGCTGCTTATGCTGCCAATCGCGTTGCACTGGACGAGCGTGCCGATTTGCGCGGACGTTTCAGCGCCTTACAGTTCAAGGCACAGGCTTTCGTCGCACGCGGCATCGTACTCGGCGAAACGCTGGAACGTCTGACAGAAGAAACCGAACAGGCGCTGAATCAGCGTCCATTCAATCTGGAACATGGGCGGCAAATGCTGGCTGCCTACGAAATCGCGCTGGCTGCGAAAACCAATCGCCCGCATTAACGCTGCGATACCAAATACAACAACACACATTAGTGCAATAACGAGGACATCATGACTGCCATCACCTGCCAACGCCCGAATTGCTCAGGCGCGATTGTCGATGGAATTTGCGAGGACTGCGGCAGACCACCAGTAGGCAAGAGCCTGCTCTCATCGGTTACCAGCAGTGGCACCGTTGCAGCCAATACCGCCAGCGTAGCAACCGCATCGACACGCACCGGCACGCAGGCAACCAGCGCCTCCAGCCGTACCGGCAGCCGCCGCGCCACCAGCCGCTCCTCCACACGCGGCAGCAGTTCGCGTCGTCAGACACTGGGCGGCGGCTTGGTTTCGCTGCCACCGCAAGCGAGTCAAGATCCGCTGAAGCTGTTGATGGCCAACCCGGAAGTACCGGAACGTAAACGCCGCTGCCCGAGTTGCGACGTGAAGGTCAATCGTACCAAGGGTTTTTGCCCGGAGTGCGGTTCAGAGTACAACTTCATGCCGTCGCTGCAGGCAGGTGATCTGGTCAATGGCAAGTTCGAGGTCAAAGGCCCTATCGCTTTCGGTGGCTTTGGTTTGATTTACCTGTCTTGGGATAACGGCCTCGGTCGTTGGGTTGTCTTGAAAGGTCTGCTGAACGCGAAGGATGAAGCGAGCGCCCAAGCTGCGGTGGCGGAACGGCAATTCCTGGCGGCGGTCAAGCACCCGAAAATCGTCGGCATTTACGACTTCATCAATCACGGTGGCGAAGGCTTCATCGTGATGGAATATGTCGGTGGCCGCACGATAGACAGCATGTGGAAGGAACGTGGCACGCTGCCTGTCGAGGAGGCGATTGCCTACGTACTCGGCATCCTGCCTGCGTTCTCTTACCTGCACTCGCACGGCTTCGTCTATTGCGACTTCAAGCCCGACAACTTCATGCTGGAGGACGACGATGTCAAGCTGATCGACATGGGCGGTGTGCGCCGTATCGACGATCCGAATGGCGACATCTTCGGCACCAAGGGTTATATGGCGCCGGAAGCATCGGATGATCCGGTCGCGGTATCGGACTTGTTCACGATAGGTCGTACCTTGGCTGTGCTGGTCATGCAGTTCAAGTATCAGACCACGTTCGAGAATTCACTGCCGACGCCAGCAGAGCAACCGATCCTCGCCGAACACGATGCGCTATACCGCTTCCTGCTGCGCGCAACGCATCAAGACCCGGATCAGCGCTTCCAGTCAGCCGACGAAATGGCCGATCAGTTGTATGGCGTACTACGCGAAATCGTTGCATTGAAGGGTGATCCCAAGCCTGCCGAGAGCCGCGTGTTCACGTCGGACAACCTGCTCGACGCCGATGACGAAGAAGGCACGCAAATGCCGCTGTTGCGCCTGTTGCCGACCTTGAAGGTAGATGCAAACGATCCGGCTGCAAACGAGTTGCTGCGACTCGCTGCGGTAATTGATCCAGTCAAACGGGCGAAGGCTTTACATCAACTGGTCAGCAAGATGAAACAATCAGTCGAAGCACGTCTGCGCCAGGCTGACGCATTGGTGATTGTCGGCGACGTCAATTCAGCGATAAAGATTTTGCAGCAACTCGAACAGGAAGACCCTTTCGACTGGCGCGTGAGCTGGTATCGCGGCAAGGCAGCGTTCGCTTCCGGGCAATATACGGAAGCGAGTACGGCCTTCGACAAGGTCTATTTTGAAATGCCGGGCGAAGCTGCACCAAAGTTGGCAATGGGGTTTGTGGCCGAAGCGGCGGGCAATGTAGATAATGCGCTGCGTTTGTATCAGCGCGTCGCCAGACTCGACCCAAGCTATACGACCGCTTGTTTCGGCTTGGCACGCTGCATGCGCGCCAAAGGTAATCTGGCGGAAGCGGTGACAGCCTTGGGCGCAGTATCACCCAGCCATAGCATGTACACACAGGCAAAAATCGCTGCAGCACGCTTGATGTTAAGCTCGGGCGCACAATTCAACGACCAGTTGCTCGACCAAACTGCAGCTGCGATTGAGGCGATTTCTGTCGATGGCGGCTTGGTGCATCAACTGGCGGCACGCTTGTTATCGCAAGCGTTGACGCTGGTCAATCGCGGCGTGACGAAGGAGGATGGCAAACGCAAGTTGCTCGGGCATCCGTTGTCGATCGGCTCGCTACGTGCAGCAGCGGAACAGGAATACCGGCAAGCTGGCCGCTTCGCACAAAGTGCAGAAGAGAAGACGCAATGGATTGATCTGGCCAACCGCGTGCGCCCGCGTACACTGTTCTGATTTACGGATAGCGCAAAAACAAGAAAGGACGCCGAGGCGTCCTTTCTTGTTGGTCTTTCTTTTTGGTGATAGGTACAGCGCTTAAACTACCGCGCCGCCAGTCGTATCCTTTTCCTTCACTGGCTTGATCAGGTCTTCACGCTTCACGCCCAGCCACATTGCAACAGCTGCTGCAACGAACACCGACGAGTAGATACCGAAGCAGATACCGATTGTCAGCGCCACCGCGAAATAGTGAATGGTTTGACCACCCAGAATCAACATCGACAACACCATCATTTGTGTACAGCCGTGGGTGATGATGGTACGCGAGATCGTGCTGGTGATCGCGTTGTTGATCGCCTCAGTCACGGTCGCCTTGCGC
>Ga0116226_10003584_pt1 | contig 13682 bp, 14 predicted proteins | sample S1TSphfallax_FD_89692 | JGI IMG/M metagenome (GOLD analysis project Ga0116226, IMG submission 89692) | Host-associated microbial communities from peat moss isolated from Minnesota, USA - S1T2_Fa - Sphagnum fallax MG | ecosystem: Host-associated > Plants > Peat moss > Unclassified | place: USA...
TGCGGTCGCCGTCAACGGTGCGACCTCGGGCAAGTACGTGACCAGCGTCAACGTCACCACGGGCGGCGCGGTGTTGATCACCTACGGCAACCAGGCGAACGCGAAGATCAGCGGCAGCACGCTGTCGCTGAACCCCGGCACCGATTCCGCCGGCGATGTCATTTGGATCTGCGGTTCGGCCGCGGTGCCCTCGGGCGTGACCACGAGCGCTACGGGTGGGACGAGCGTCTCGCCGCAGTACTTGCCGGCCTCCTGCCACGCCTAATCAGCCTGGCAACCGCGGAGTCGATCGATTGGGCATGACCCGCGGTACAGAAGCCCCTCCCAAAGAGGGGCTTTTTTGAGCGAAGAGCCTTACGGGATCAACGAGCGAAATCCGAGCAATTTTTTCCGGAGACATGGGTACCGATATGAATCGCATTCAAAAAGGCTTCACGCTGATCGAATTGATGATCGTCGTTGCGATCATCGGCATCTTGGCCGCGATCGCGATCCCGGCTTACCAGAACTACACGATCCGCGCCCAGGTCACCGAAGGTTTGTCGCTCGCCGACAGCTGGAAGACGGCCATCGCGGAATATTTCACTGAGAATGGCAGCTTCCCGACCACGTCGACCTCGTCGGGCGGCGCGGGTGCGGTCGCCGTCAACGGTGCGACCTCGGGCAAGTACGTGACCAGCGTCAACGTCACCACGGGTGGCGCAGTGTTGATCACCTACGGCAACCAGGCGAACGCGAAGATCAGCGGCAGCACGCTGTCGCTGAATCCCGGCACCGATTCCGCCGGCGATGTGATCTGGATTTGCGGCAAATCCGCGGTGCCGACCGCCGTGACGACCAGCGGCTCCGGCGCGACGAGCGTCTCGCCCCAGTACTTGCCGGCCTCCTGCCACGCTTGACAGCCGGCGAACTTTGGAATCGATCGATTGGCAATGGATTCACGCGTCAAACTGACGAGATTCAAACAGGCCTAGACGGAGACACGGGTACCGATATGAATCGCATGCAAAAGGGCTTCACCCTGATCGAATTGATGATCGTCGTCGCCATCATCGGCATCTTGGCGGCGATCGCGATACCGGCCTACCAGAACTACACGATCCGGGCACAAGTCTCGGAAGGTCTTTCGCTCGCGGATAGTTGGGAAACCCTCGTCGGCGAATACTACGCGTTCAACGGCAGCTTTCCGACAACTGCAACTTCATCGGGCGGCACGAGTGCCGTCGGCGTCACCGGCGCGACCTCAGGCAAGTACGTGACGTCCGTGACCGTCAGCACGGGTGGCGCAGTGCTGGTCACTTACGGCAACCAGGCCAACGCCAAGATCAGCGGCAGCACCCTGGCACTGAATCCCGGCACCGATACGGCGGGCGATGTCATCTGGGTCTGCGGCCTGGCCACGGCACCCACGGGCGTCACCACCAGCGGCGGCGGCGCGACCACGGTTTCGGCGCAATACCTGCCCGCGAGTTGCCATTCTTGATCCTCGACGGCTGACGCTCCGGCGATCCACGCGCCGGCACGGTTGACCGCGAATCGCGACGGCTTTACCTTCGGCGCGCGACCGTGATAATGGGACCGATATCACGCAGCCCGCACGCCGGGATGTGCGAACATAATGTGCGGGTCCCCACTTTTTCGTTGAGAAGCGCCTGAGCCCATGACTGAGAACGTGTTAGCAACATCGATCCCGGGGACGGCGCGCGCCGGCCTCGGCGGCCTCGCGCAACGCTTGGTCCAGGATGGCTTGCTCGACGAAACCGCGATGCAGAACGCCATCATCCGTGCCAAGGAGAAGCACGCGAGTCTGGTCACCCACCTGGTCGACAACAAGCTGGCCACGGCCCGCGATATCGCGATTTCGGCCTCGCACGAGTTCGGCGTCCCCTTGCTCGATTTGGACTCGATCTTGCCGGATCCCGACTCCGTCCGTCTGGTCAGCGACAAGCTCCTGGCGAAACACCGCGTGCTCCCGCTGATGCGCCGCGGCAAGCGCCTGTTCCTGGCGGTCGCGGACCCGACCAACCTGCATGCCCTGGATGAGATTCGCTTCCAGACGTCGATGAGCATCGAATTCGTGGTCGTCGAAGACGACAAGCTGCAAAAATCGGTCGATCGCGCGATCAACGAAGCCGAAGCGATCATGCCGAGCCTGACCGACGACGACTTCGATCTCGAGAACCTCGAGATCACGGGCGGGGACGAGGATCCGAATGCCGATGCGCTCGCCCGTGACGACGTGGAAGACGCGCCCATCGTGCGTTTCGTCAACAAGATCCTGCTCGATGCGATCAAGAAAGGCGCCTCGGACATCCACTTCGAACCCTACGAGAAGATTTTCCGGATACGCACCCGCTTGGACGGCGTGCTCAAGGAGGTCGCCCTGCCGCCGGTGCAGCTCGCGGTCAAACTCGTGGCCCGTCTCAAGGTCATGGCGCGGCTCGACATCGCCGAGCGGCGCGTCCCGCAGGACGGCCGCATCAAGATGCGCCTCTCGAAGACGCGCTCCATCGATTTTCGCGTCAGCACCTGCCCGACGCTGTTCGGCGAAAAGGTCGTCACGCGTATTCTCGACCCGTCGAGCGCCATGCTCGGCATCGACGCGCTCGGCTACGAACCGCTGCAGCGGGAAACGTATCTGCGCTACCTCGCGAAGCCCCAGGGCATGATCCTCGTCACCGGGCCCACCGGCAGCGGCAAGACCGTGTCGCTCTACACCGGTCTCAACATCTTGAACACCGAGGATTGCAACATCTCGACCGCGGAGGATCCGGCGGAAATCAATCTGCCCGGCATCAATCAGGTGAACGTCAACCCGAAAGTCGGGCTGACCTTTGCGGCCGCGCTGCGCGCGTTCCTGCGTCAGGATCCGGACGTGATCATGGTCGGCGAAATCCGCGATCTCGAGACGGCAGAAATCGCGATCAAAGCCTCGCAAACCGGCCACTTGGTGCTCTCGACGCTGCACACGAACGATGCCCCGCAGACCCTGACCCGCCTCGTCGACATGGGCGTCAAGCCGTATGCGATCGCGACTTCGGTGAGCCTCATCATCGCGCAGCGGCTCGCGCGCAAGCTGTGCAGCAACTGCAAACAGTCACTCGAAATCCCGCCCGAGGCCCTGCGCAAGGAGGGCTTCGAGGAGCCGGACATCCAGGCCGGCATCCGCGTCTACAAAGCGGTCGGCTGCAGCATGTGCACCGACGGCTACAAGGGCCGGGTCGGCATCTATCAGGTGATGCCCGTCACCGAGCGCATCGGACGCATCATCATGGAGGGCGGCGGCGCGATGGACGTCGGCGACCAGGCGGCGAAGGACGGCATCTGGAATTTGCGCCGCTCGGGACTCGAGAAGGTCCGGAACGGATTGACGAGCTTGGAAGAAATCAACAGCGTCACCATCGATTAGAGCGGGTGACTGCGAGGTTTTAGGTATGGCTGTATCGGCGACTGCGGCGAAGAAGGACACCCAGTTCATCTGGGAGGGCAAGGACAAGCGCGGCAACAAGGTGCGCGGCAAGGCGATCGCGGCCAACGAAGCGGCGTTGCGCGCCGATCTGCGCCGCCAGGGGGTCGCGCCGACGCGGGTCAAGAGTTCCAGCAACCGTTCCGGCGGCAAGGTGTCGAACGAGGACATCGCCGTATTCAGCCGCCAGCTCGCCACGATGATGGCGGCCGGCATTCCCATGGTCCAATCGTTCGAGATCATCGGCAACGGTCACGAAAAGCCGGCGATGCAGAGATTGGTGTTGGACATCAAGGCGAATGTCGAGGGCGGCAGCACGCTCAAGGAATCCCTCGCCAAGCACCCGCTGTACTTCGACGACCTGTTCGTGAACCTGGTCGAGGCGGGCGAACAGGCGGGCGCGCTGGAGACGCTGCTCGACAAGATCGCGGGCTACAAGGAAAAGACCGAGGCCCTGAAGAAAAAGATCAAGAAGGCCCTGTTCTATCCCGCGGCGGTCTTGGTCGTTGCGGTCGTCGTGACGATCATCCTGCTGATTTTCGTGATTCCGCAGTTCGAGTCTCTGTTCAAGGGCTTCGGCGCCGAACTTCCCGCCTTCACCCAGATGGTCGTGAATCTCTCGCGCCTGGTGCAGGCGCAAGGCTGGTGGATGGCGATGGTGACGGGCGGCGGCTTCTATGCCTTCTTCTATTTCCACAAGCGCTCGCGCACGCTGCAGCGGAACATGGACCGTCTGCTGCTCAAGTTCCCGATCATCGGCCCCATCATGGTCAAGGCTGCGATCGCCCGCTTCGCGCGCACCCTGTCGACCATGTTCGCGGCGGGCGTGCCGCTCGTCGAAGCGATGCAGTCGGTCGCCGGCGCGACCGGCAACATCGTCTACCAGGAAGCGACGCTGCGCATGAAGGATGAGGTCGCAACGGGTCAGCGCCTGCAGCGTGCCATGGAGAACACCGGCCTGTTCCCCAACATGGTCGTGCAGATGATCGCCGTCGGCGAGGAATCTGGTTCCCTCGACGCCATGTCGGCGAAGGTGGCGGAGTTCTACGAGGCCGAGGTCGACGCGGCGGTCGACGGCATGTCGAGCCTGCTCGAACCCCTGATCATGGCCATCCTCGGCGTACTCGTCGGCGGTATGGTCATCGCGATGTATTTGCCGATCTTCAAGTTGGGTTCGGTGGTTTAAGGCGCCTGCCGCGGATCCGATGTTCGCAGATCTCGTCTCGATCCTTGCGGACAACGTTCTGCTGTTCGTCGGCTGCGTGTTCGTGATCGGCCTCCTGGTCGGCAGCTTTCTGAACGTCGTGATCTACCGGCTGCCGATCATGTTGGACCGCGAGTGGCGCGCCGAGGCGGCGGACCTCGTGGACACGAGCCCGGCTGCCGTGGCCGTACACCCCGTCGGACCCGTTGCGCCGGCCGCGGGACCGCCGAGGGACTTCAACCTGCTGCGCCCACGCTCCGCCTGCCCGGCCTGCGGCGCACCGATCACGGCCTTGCAGAACGTGCCGGTCTTGAGCTGGCTCGTGCTGCGCGGTCGCTGCGCAGCCTGTCGCGCGCGTATTTCGGCCCGCTATCCCGGTGTCGAACTCGCGACCGCCGTGCTGTCCGCCGCGGTCGCCTGGCATTTCGGCGTCACGAGCGCGGCGGCGTGTGCATTGCTGCTCACGTGGGCCTTGATCGCGCTGACCGGCATCGACATCGATCACCAGCTGCTGCCCGACGACATCACCCTGCCTTTGCTCTGGGCGGGATTGCTTGCCGCCGTGGCCATCGGTCCGCATGCCGGTGTCGCTCTGCCGGTCGCGCCGCGCGATGCGATTTTGGGCGCGGTCGCGGGTTATGCGAGCCTGTGGCTCGTGTATCACGCGTTCAAGCTCGTCACCGGCAAGGAAGGCATGGGTTATGGCGACTTCAAGCTTTACGCAGCCCTGGGCGCCTGGCTCGGCTGGAAAGTCCTGCCGCTCGTGATCCTGTTGTCGGCGGCGACGGGCGCCATCCTCGGCATCGCCATGATCGCGCTGCGCGGTCGCGACCGTGCCGCACCGATGCCCTTCGGGCCGTATCTCGCGGCGGCGGGATGGATCGCGATGCTGTACGGCGATACGCTGATCGGCGGCTATTTGCACGCGACCGGATTGAGGCCCTAGCAGTCTTGGCTCGGCGGCTGCGCATCGGTCTGACCGGCGGCATCGCGAGCGGCAAGAGTACGGTGGCCAGGCGCTTCGCGGAACTCGCGGTGCCCGTGGTCGACGCCGACGAGGTCGCGCGCGCGGTCGTCGCCGTGGGAACACCCGGCCTCACCGCCATCCTTGCGCGCTTCGGACCCGGCGTACTCGCCGGCGACGGGACGCTCGAGCGTCGCCGGCTGCGTGATCTGGTGTTCGCCGACGCCGCGGCAAGGGGCGCTCTGGAGGCCATCCTGCACCCGCTGATCCGCACCGAGATGCAGCGGCGCGAAGACCTTGCGGTCGGGTCATATGTGGTCCTCGCGATCCCGCTGCTGATCGAGAGCCGGCTCCGCGGCGAGCGCGACCGCGTCGACCGGATCCTGGTCGTCGACGCCGACGAGGCCGACCAAATCGCGCGACTCGTGCGACGCGACGGCGGCACGCCGGAACAGGCGCATGCGATTCTGGCTGCGCAGGCGAGTCGCGCGCAACGCGCCGCGCAGGCCGATGATTTGTTGCCCAACTTCGGCAGCGAGGCGGATCTGCGGCTCGCGGTGGATCGTCTCCACGAGCGGTATCTCGACTTGGCGGCCGCATTTTCCCATTGAACCGGGTTTACCCACCGGAGTCTCTGGCTCAGAATATGCAGATGAACTCGAATCTCGATCCCGTCACGGACGCCGCACCCGAACCGGCACCAATCATCTACGAGCAACCGCTCAACGAGCGCATGCGCACCTTCCTGCGCCTCGAATTCCTCTACACCCAGGCGACTTATCACAGCGAGATGCCGAATGCCTGGAGCGCACGCGCGGCGGTTGCCAGCCTGCTCGAGATCCTCGCGATCACCGCCCGCGGTGATTCGCGCAGCGAGGTACTGAAGGAACTCGAGCGCCACGTTCACCTGCTGCGGGAATAGCAAACGAAGAGCGGCGTGGATCCCAGCCGCTTGAAGTCGCTGCTCGCGAATCTCACGCAACTGCGCGAGGAATTGTCCAATGTCGGCGGCAATTTCATGGCCCCGCTGCGCGACTCTGAGTTCCTGAGCGCGATCAAACACCGCAGCGCGATTCCGGGCGGTACCTGCGACTTCGATCTGCCCGATTACTCGTACTGGCTCAACCGGGCGCCGGAAGTGCGGGCGGCGGAGTTCAACAACTGGCTCGCCCTGATCCGGCCCTTGTGCGACAGCATCGCCGAGTTGCTCTGGCTCACGCGCCAAAACGCGCGCCGCAAGCCCGAGACCGCGGCGGGCGGCGTGTTTCAACTGCAGTTCGATCGGGAGAATGCCTGCCAGTTGGTGCGCATCACGCTGCCGGCCGATACGGACCTGTTTCCGGAGATCAGCGGCAATCAGCATCGCTGCACCATACGCTTCTTGAATTGGACCGAGGCAGTGCGACGGCCGGTCCACGTCGAGGTGGACGTGCCCTTCCTGCTGACCTGCTGCACCTGACCGGCGCGGACGGCATGCCCGCGACCGTGAAATGTCCCACCTGCCGGCGCGCCGTGGAATGGTCGGCCGAATCGCTGTACCGGCCTTTTTGCAGCGACCGATGCCGCCTCATCGATCTCGGCGCGTGGCTCAGCGAGAAGCACGCGATACCCGCCGGCGAGGAACCCGGCATCGACGGGGATTCGCAGCCCGCGACGCCGCCCGATCCGTGAACGCGGCGTGAGCGAGACGGCACCGCGCGCCGGCGAACTGTCGATCGACCGCCTGTTCGACGCCCCCGCACTTGCGGGACCCACGATCATGGGACTGCAAATAGCGCCGGACGGCGCACGCATCACGTATCTGCGCGGGAGCGAGGAGCACAAGGACAGGCTGGATCTCTGGGAGTACCGGGTCGCCGAGGCCCGGGCGCAACGGCTCGTGGCGGCAGAGCTGCTCGCGTCCGCAGCACAGCCGCTGTCCGATGAGGAACTCGGCAAGCGTGAACGACAACGCCTCGCCGCCTTCTCGGGGATTCTCGAATATTCATTTGCAGCCTCGGGCAAGGCTCTGCTGTTTCCGAGCGGCGGCAACCTGTTTTACTTCGATCTCGACGCACCGGTGGCGAGCGCGCTGCGCGAGATCGGCCGCGGGCGCGGTTTCGCGACGGATGCGTCGATCTCCCCGCGCGGACGCTACGTGTCCTATGTGCGCGAGCAAAACCTCCTGGTGTTCGACCTCGCCGCCGACGCGGAATTTGCGGTCACCGAGGACGGCGCAGGTCCGATAAAATATGGGCTTGCGGAATTCGTGGCCCAAGAGGAAATGGGACGCGATTGCGGCTATTGGTGGTCGCCCGACGACCGCTACATCGCCTTCGCCCGGGTCGACGAGACGCCTGTCCCCGTGACGCAGCGCTTCGAGATCACGGCCGACAACGTCGCCACCTTCGAACAGCGCTACCCCGCAGCCGGCGCGGCCAATGCCCGGGTGACCCTCGGCGTCGCCGAGCTCGCGTCAGGCACTGCACGATGGCTCGATCTCGGCGCCGACGACCATTATCTTGCCCGCGTCGACTGGCTGCCTGACGGCAGGACCCTGGCGGTACAGCGGCAGAGCCGGGACCAGCGTCGGCTGGATCTCCTGTTCGTCGACGTAGCAAGCGGCACCGCCACGACGATCCTCAGCGAGACCAGCGACACCTGGGTCGAACTGCACGACGAACTGACGTTCTTGAAGAAATCGCCGGAGTTCATCTGGGCGTCGATGCGCGACGGCTGGCAGCACCTCTATTTGTATGCCATGGACGGCCGCTTGATCCGGCGGCTGACGGCCGGAAACTGGTGCGTCGACGACTTTCGCGGGCGCGCGATCAAGTGGGTCGATGAGGAAGGGCGTCTGCTGTACTTCACGGCGACGCGCGACGGCCCGACGAGCCGCAAGCTCTACCGAGTCTCGCTTGCCGATGGGTCCTGCGCAGAACCGCAACGGATCACTCCCGAGGACGGCGTCCATGCGATCACGATCGCGCCTGGAGGCCGGTTCATTTTGGATCAATTCACCAGCAGCACCCAACCGCCGCGGGTTGTCCTGCTCGGGATCGACGGATCGTTCGGCGCGTATCTGCTCGAGAACCGGCTCGACGAGCACCATCCCGATGCGCCGTATGTGCACACGAATTCCGTACCGGAGTTCGGTGTGCTCGCCGCTGCGGATGGTCTCACCCTGCATTACCGCCTGTTCAAGCCCGCCGGCTTCGATCCGCGCAAACGGCATCCCGCGATCCTCGACGTTTATGGCGGCCCCGGCGTGCAACGCGTCCTCGACAATTGGACCGGCAGTTCATTCACTCAGATTCTCACGCGCGCGGGCTTCGTCGTGCTGCAGGTCGACAACCGCGGCAGCGCCTTCCGTGGAGTCGCATTTCAAGCGCCGATCCGCGGCAGACTCGGCGAAATCGAGGTGGCCGACCAGGTCTTGGCGACCCGCTGGCTGGCAGCCCAAAGCTACGTCGATGCGGCGCGCATCGGGGTCTGGGGTTGGAGCTATGGCGGCTACTTGAGTCTGATGCTGATGTGCAAGGCGCCGGAACTCTTCCGAGCAGGCGTCGCCGGCGCACCGGTCACGGATTGGAGCCTGTACGACACGCACTACACCGAGCGTTACCTCGGTACGCCGGTGGACAACGCCGCAGGCTATGCTGCCAGCGCGGTCTTCCCCTACGTTCCGGATTTGCAGGGCGGACTGCTCGTGATCCATGGCATGGCCGACGACAACGTGCTGTTCCTGCATAGCACCAAGCTGTTTCGGCGCTTGCAGGACCTCGGCAAACTCTTCGAGATCATGGTTTATCCAGGCGCGAAACACGGGCTGACGCGGCAGCATGACGGCCGGCACGCGTATGCGACGATCCTGAGGTTCTTCGACCAGCATCTGCGCGGTGGATCCACGGCGACCGCCGACTCATGAAGTCGCTGCGGCACGCACCGGCGAGCTCGGTGTTCGCGCTCGCGACCGGCGGCCTCGGCGCCCTCGCCTGCCTGCAGACTTACCTCACCGGGCGTTCCGGTTTGCCGCCGCTCGACTATGCGATCTTCGAGCGCTTGTTCATTTTCACCGACGATTGGGGTGCGGTGCTGCAGGTCGCGATCGTCCTGCTGGTCGCGGCTTCCCCTGGAGTGCGCGCCGGTGGTGCACGGCTCGCGCTCGCGATCGCCGACCGGCCGATGGCGACCGCGATGGCCGCGGTCGTCGTGTTCGCGACCGGCGCGAGATTCATCTACCACGCGACTCCCTTCGCCATGGACGAGTCGGCGCAAGTAGCCCAGGCACAGGCGCTTGCCCGAGGCCACTTGTCGTGGCTGCTGCCCGTGGATCTGCTCGATCGCATGATCCCTCCGGGATTTCGCGGCTATTTTCTTGCTGTCGATCCGACGACCGGCCGGATCGCTGCGATCTACTGGCCGGGATTCGCCGCATTGCTCGCGCCATTCGCGTGGGCGGGTGTGCCCTGGTTGCTGAACCCCGTGCTGAGCGGCGCGACGCTGCTGCTGCTGCACGCGTTCGCGGTCCGCCATTTCCAGAGCCACGAGGCCGGCGGTTGGGCCGTGCTCCTGGCACTTGCGTCGCCCGAGTTCACGGTCAATGCGCTGTCGTTTTATTCGATGCCCGCGCATCTGCTCTTCAATTTAGGGTTCGCCTGGCTGCTGCTCGACGGCCGTATTTCGCGCGCCTTCTGCGCGGGCGTTCTCGGCGGCTGGGCCTTGGTGCTGCACAATCCGGTTCCGCATGCACTGTTCGCGATTCCCTGGCTCTTATGGCTGAGCCTCGCCCGACGTCGCCGGCCGGCGCTGCTCGCGGTGGCCATCGGTTACCTGCCGATCGGCATCGCCGTCGGCTGCGCCTGGCCGGCGTACCTCGCAACGATAGGCCCCAAGCCCGTGGTACTGACGCCGCAGGCCACCGGCGTCGTGGCGGCCTTCTTGCACATGGTGGGCGAAGCCTTCGGCATGCCGGATTACAAGGTGCTTTGCGCCAAGTGGTATGCGACCTGCAAAGTCTGGATCTGGAGCATGCCCGGCCTGCTGTTGCTCGCGGCCGGAGGTTTACGCTGGCTTCGGGGTCCCGTGCGCCTGTTCGCCGCCTCCGCCGGCCTGACCTACATGGTCTATTGGTTCGTGCCGTTCGATCAGGGCCATGGCTGGGGCTATCGCTACTTTCACCCGGCCTGGGCCGTTCTACCCCTGTTCGGCGCGGCGTTCATTGCGCGGCAACCCGTCGATTCGCCGTCTGGGCGCGCCTGGCGTCAGTGGGTCGGCGGCATTGCGCTGCTCAGCGCGATTTTCAGCACCGGCCTGCGCTACCGGCAGGTTGATGCCATCATCGGCCGCCATCTCGCGCAAAAGATAGCTGCCCCTGACGGAGGAAAATGGGTCGTGTTCGTCCGGTTCCAACGCGGTCTGTATTCGTGGGACATGATCCAAAACATGCCCGGCGAGGGTCACGTGATCACGCTCATGAGCTTCGGCGTGTCCGCCGACCAACGCTTGATGGCAAGCGCATTGCCGGGGTACAGGCCGCAACTGAGCGATGCGCGTGGCAGCCTGTGGCGGGCGGTCCCATGACGCGCGGATCGCCCATGGCTGATTCCGCCGCGGCACCGGCCGACGAGGGCGCTCCGCCCGCGCTGGAATTGACCATCTTGATGCCCTGCCTCAATGAAGCATTGACGGTGCAGGTCTGCATCGCCAAGGCGCTGGCCTATTTGCACACGCGCAGCATCGCGGGCGAGGTCTTGGTCGCCGACAATGGTTCGACCGACGGATCGCGGATGCTCGCCGCCTCCGCCGGCGCCCGGGTCGTCGAAATTGCCGGCAAGGGTTATGGAGCGGCACTCTTGGGCGGCATCGAAGCGGCGCAGGGACGCTACGTGATCATGGGCGACGCGGACGATTCCTATGATTTTTCCAATTTGGACGATTTCCTGGATCGTCTTCGACGGGGATTCGATCTCGTCATGGGCAATCGGTTCCAAGGCGGCATCCAGCCGGGAGCGATGCCGCTGCTCAACCGCTACCTCGGCAACCCCGCGCTCTCGTTCATCGGTCGAACGCTGTTTTCCTCGCCCGTCGGCGATTTCCATTGTGGCATGCGCGGCTTCGACCGAAGCGTGATCCTCGACTTGAACCTGCGCGCCCCCGGCATGGAGTTCGCGAGCGAAATGGTCGTCAAGGCCTCGCTCGCGAGACTCCGGATCGCCGAAGTGCCGACCACGCTGAGCCCGGACGGTCGGCGGCGCGCACCGCATCTTCGACCCTGGCGGGATGGGTGGCGGCACTTGCGTTACATGCTGCTGCGCAGCCCGCAATGGCTGTTCCTCTATCCCGGCTTGACCCTGGGAGTGGCCGGACTCCTCGGAACCGCGGTCCTGATGCGCGCGCCCCTGAGGATTCCGGGCCTCTTCACGCTGGACATCAACAGTCTCCTGTATTTCGCGATCGCCGCCCTGCTCGGGGTACAGATCACTTTTTTCGGCTTGTTCGCGCTGGCAATTGCCCGGAGAATGCAAATGAGCATTGCGCCGGGACTGCCGCAGACGCTGTTGCGCTGGGCGTCGCTCGACATCGCGATTCTCGTCGGTGCAAGCTTGGCGACAGCGGGGCTCTGCGCCGCGGCGTACGCGATCGTGCAGTGGGGCCATACCTCGTTCGGTCCGTTGGTACCGAGTGAAATGATGCGGATCACGATACCTGCGGTCATGAGCATCGCCGCCGGTACGCAGATCATATTCGGAGGCTTCTTGCTCGGGTTCATCGAGACCGATTGACATACCTCATGCCAACAAAACTCTTGATCGTCGCCGTCGCAGTCAACGCGGTGCTTGGACAGCTTCTGCTCAAATACGCGTTGTCGACGCTCGGAGGTCGTCCGAGCTTCGCTGCTTTTCCGCGATTTCTGTCCGCGGCGATCGCCTCCCCGTGGATGTACGCCTCACTGGCCGTGCAGGCCCTCGGCTACTTTCTCTGGATGCTGCTGATTTCGCGCGAGAAGCTCGGCGTTGCCGCGGCCAGCGTCGGCGCCGGCTTCTATCTCTTGATGCCGCTGTGTGCCTGGGCCGTGTATGGAGAGTCCTTGACCGCCTGGCAGTGGCTCGGCGTCGTGCTGATCACGATCGGCGTGACCTGCGTCAGCTTGAATCCCGTTTAGAAGGCCGGACCAGGAACGCCAGATTGTTCCACCAGGGCGCGACGCGCGCTTCCTCGATCAGCGCCGCCGGCCCGAAACTGTCGGCGAGCCGCTGGCGCATCTCATCACGGCCCAGGTAGCTGATTCGATCTCCCGTGAGCCAGCGGTCGGAGGCGTGACAAAGCCAGTGGATCGGGCTGAAGTTGCGCTGCCAATCCTTGAAGACGAACACTCCCTGCGGCGCCATACACTCCCGCACGGCAGCCAATAAACTGCGCCGTTGTGCCACCGGCACATGATGCAACACGTCGCACAACACGACCAGATCGAAGGCGGCAGGATGCAACGCAGCGATTTCCTCCACGGTACGCCGCAGGAACAGTGCGCGCCCGGCCTCGCCGCGGAACAATCTGCCGACTCGGGGCGTCACGTCGATCGCGGTGATGCCGGCCCGGGGATAGGCGAGGCAAAGCTTTTGCGTCACGGCGCCCTCGCCGCAACCGACTTCGAGGATCTGGCCCGCGTCGGGCCGCCAGCGCAGAATCAGGCCGACCAGCGCGTCGACGTCCAGATAAATGGCTCGATAGGCATCGGCAAGACGCGGTTCGAACGGGCCGAACAGACCGCGAACGAAGGGACCGACATTCACGAGGCGCCCGCCCATCTGGCCTTCAGTCTCGGCAGCACGCGCTCCGCGATCCGTGAATCGCGCCAGTATCGCCGGATGCCGGCCGGACCGAGACCGAGCAACGCGACGAGCGCCACGAGCAAGCCTCGGTAGCGGCCCTTTGCCGACGCAGCGAGACCAACATTGACCGCAATCGAGACTTGCGCGACCCGCTCGATGCCGCGCCGCGAAGCGAGCGCGACTTTCGACAGATGCCGCGCGAGTACGGTATCGAGTTGCCGGTGGAAATCCACCGAA
>Ga0116226_10003585_pt1 | contig 13682 bp, 8 predicted proteins | sample S1TSphfallax_FD_89692 | JGI IMG/M metagenome (GOLD analysis project Ga0116226, IMG submission 89692) | Host-associated microbial communities from peat moss isolated from Minnesota, USA - S1T2_Fa - Sphagnum fallax MG | ecosystem: Host-associated > Plants > Peat moss > Unclassified | place: USA...
CCCTTGAATTCTCCGCCGAGCAACGAGCATCACGTCGGCAAGGTGGTGTGGGCAGACTTGGTCACGCCGAGCTTGAGCGACGCCGAAAAATTCTACAGTGCTCTGTTCGGCTGGACCTTTCAGAACATCCACGCCGGCGATACCGACTATGCCGTCGCCATGGAGGCCGGCCGGCCGGTGGCAGGAATCGTCGAGAAGCCCGTGTCTGTCTCGGAACGCCATCAGTCCGCATGGCTGACATTCATTGCCGTGCGCGATGTCGATGCGGTGAAGCGCACGGCGCTCGCGCAGAAGGGGAAAGTGCTCGCCGATTCCGTGAGCTACGCGATGCGCGGCCGGCAGGCGGTGCTCGCCGATCCGGAAGGCGCGGTATTCGCGGTCTTGGCATCGAGCAGCGGCGATCCGCCCGACTATCTGGCGGCGCCGGGCGAATGGATCTGGAGCTCTCTGCTTGCGAAGGATCCGGAACACGAGGCCGCCTTCTATCAGGATTTATTCGGCTACGACGTGTTCGATGCCGAGAGTGCCGACGGACTGGAGCATTTGATCCTGTCGAGCGACGACTACGCCCGAGCCAGTGCCAACGCATTGCCGACAGCGGAAGGTCACCGCCATGCGCACTGGCTGAATTTCATCAGGGTGAACAATGCCGCCGACATGGTTACCAAGGCGGTGTCGCTGGGCGGCCGCATTCTGGTGGAACCGCATCTGGATCGGCATGGCGGCATGGTAGCGGTGGTGGCCGATCCCGCGGGCGCGCCGGTCGGACTCATGGAATGGAGCGACAGCGACTCCAAGACGGAGCCGAAGTAATGCGCGCCTCACGCCGGTGGATGCAATTGGGTGTGAGCTTGCTGTGCTCGACGGCGCTGGCGTGTTGCGCCGTGGAAGGCGTCGGTGTCGACGGCAGCGTTGGCGTCGGTTATGCCGGTGGATATTATGAGCCCTATGGCTACGACTATGGTGGGTGGGGTCCGGGCTATGCAGTCGGTCCTTATCGCGGCGAGCACGGCGGCGGATTTCGCGATCGCGGCCATGCGCCGGCATTTCGACCCCCGCAGGGCGGCCGCTCGATGCCGTCCCTACCGGGACGGCCCCGAGGGCGTTAGTCGCTTCGCATGAGCAGTGATGTGGACACGATGAATGCCTCCCGTGCGGGGGGCTTGCGAGGCTGGGCCCGGACCCATTGGATCATCGCCGCCTTGCTCGTGATCGCCATCGTCTTGTTGCTGTGGCTGATCATCTCCGCCTTCATGAAGCCCAAGAAGAAGGCGGGTCCGCCGCCGCCAACGCCGGTGGCCGCGGCGCCGGTCACCACCGGCAACATCGACATCTATCTGGACGCGCTCGGCACCGTTACGCCCGTTTATACCGTCACCGTGGCGAGCCGGGTCGCGGGCGAACTCACCCAGGTGCGCTACAAGGAAGGGCAGATGGTCAAGAAGAATGAGCTGCTGGCCGTGATCGACCCACGTCCTTATGAAGCCGTGCTGGTGCAGAGTCAGGGGCAGCTGTCGCGCGATGCGGCCGCGCTCAAGAACGCTCGGATCGATTTGGTACGTTATCAAAATTCGTTCAAAGAGCACGCCATTCCGCAGCAAACTCTGGCGACGCAGCAGGCATTGGTGGACCAGGACGAGGGTACCGTGAAGCTCGACCAGGGCAATCTGGACGCAGCGCAAGTCAACGTCGATTACACCCGCATCGTGTCACCCATCGATGGCCGCGTGGGTCTGCGAACCGTGGATCCGGGCAACATCGTACCCGCCAACGGCACCACGGGCATTGCGACCATCACGCAATTGCAGCCGATCACGGTCATCTTCACCATTGCCGAGGACAGTTTGTCGGATGTGGTGGAGGCGATGGCAACGGGGCGGACCTTGGACGTCAAGGCCTTGGATCGCACCAAGCAGCATGAGCTGGCGGACGGCACGCTGCTCACGGTCGACAATCAGATCAACACCACCACCGGCACGGTGCGGGCGCGCGCGACCTTCCCCAATACGCACAACGAGCTGTTCCCCAATCAGTTCGTGAATGCACGGCTGCTGGTGAAAACTCTCACCCAGGTCAATTTGGTGCCGGAAGCCGCGATTCAGCGCACCAACGACAGTGCCTTCGTGTACGTCATTCAGGGTGATGGCACGGTCAAACAGCAGACCATCAAGATTCAGGCCACCGAGGGCGAAGTCTCCGCGGCCACCGGGGTCGACCCGGGTGCTCAGGTCGTGACCGACGGCTTCGACCGGCTGCAGAACGGCTCGAAGGTTACGATTCGCAAGCCCAACGTCAACGGCGCCCCCGCTGCCACCGAGGGCGGTGGCGCCAAGCCATCGCCGTGAACCCGCCGCCATGAACCCGTCGCGACCGTTCATCCTGCGGCCGATCGCGACGTCGCTGCTGATGGCGGCCATTTTGTTGGTCGGAATCATCGGATTCCGGCAGCTGCCGATCGCCGCACTGCCCGAAGTGGATTACCCCACGATGCAGGTGTTGACCTTCTATCCGGGCGCAAGTCCGGAGGTGGTTGCCTCCGCGATCACGGCGCCGCTGGAGCGACAGCTCGGCGAAGTGCCGGGCTTGAGCCAAATGCTCTCGACCAGTTCGTCCGGAGCTTCGGTGATCACGCTGCAATTCAATTTGAGCCTGAGCATCGACATTGCAGAGCAGGATGTACAAGAGGCGATCAATGCGGCGCAGAACTATCTGCCGGCTGGCTTGCCGATGCCGCCGGTGTACAACAAGGTCAATCCCGCCGACGCACCCATACTGACGTTGGCGCTGACATCGAACACCATGCCCCTGTCCCAGGTCGAGGACTACACCGACACCCGGCTGGCGGAGAAAATTTCCCAGCTGCCGGGCGTCGGCGCCGTGACCATCAGCGGCGGCCAGAAGCCCGCGGTGCGCGTGCAGGTCAATCCCACACAGCTCGCCTCTTATGGTTTGAACATGGAGGATGTGCGCACGGCGTTGACGGCGGCGAGTTTGGATACGGCGAAGGGCAGCTTCAACGGACCCTCGCAGAGCTTTCAGATCGGCGCCAACGACCAGATCACCACCAGCGCCGACTACAAGAAGTTGATACTCACCTATGTCAATGGCGCGCCGGTGATGTTGACCGATGTCGCCAAGGTGGTCGACGGCACCGAGAACGGTGCGCTGTCCGCATGGATGAACAAGACGCCGGCGGTCATCGTCAACATCCAACGACAGCCCGGCGCCAACATCATCGACGTGGTCGACAAGATCAAAGCGCTGCTGCCGAAACTGCGCGCCACCATTCCACCCATCATCCAGATCGCCGTGTTGACCGACCGTACCACCACGGTACGCGCCTCCGTATCCGACGTTGAATTCGAGCTGCTGCTGTGCATCGCGCTGGTCGTGGCGGTCATTTTCGTGTTTCTGCGCACCGTCGCAGCCACCATCATTCCGGGCATCGCGGTACCGCTGTCGTTGGTCGGCACGTTCGCCGCCATGTATGCGCTGGGATACAGCCTCAACAATCTCACCCTCATGGCATTGACCATCTCGACCGGTTTCGTGGTGGATGACGCCATCGTGATGATCGAGAACATCACGCGTTACGTCGAGCAGGGAGACAAGCCGCTGGATGCCGCGCTGAAGGGTGCCGAGCAGATCGGGTTCACGATCATGTCGCTGACCATTTCCTTGATCGCGGTGTTGATCCCGCTGCTCTTCATGGGCGACATCACGGGCCGGCTGTTCCGCGAATTCGCCGTCACCTTGAGCGCCACCATATTGATCTCGGCATTCATCTCGCTGACCCTGACGCCCATGCTGTGCGCACGGCTGCTGCGGCACAAGGACGATGCCGAGCAAGGACGCTTCTACAAATGGTCGGAAGGAATCTTCAAGAAGATCATCGATTTTTATGAGCGCACGCTCGATTGGGTGCTGTTGCGGCGCACCATGACGCTGCTGGTCGCGGTCGGCACCCTGGCCGTCACCTTCCTGCTGTTCATGGTGATCCCGAAGGGCTTCTTTCCGGTGCAGGACACCGGCGAAATCCAAGCGGTGTCCGAGGCCGTGCAAAGCGTGTCGTTCGACAAGATGTCGCAGCTGCAGCAGCAGCTGGCCGCCACCATCTTGAAAAATCCGGCCGTCGACAGCCTGTCCTCCTTCATCGGCGTCGACGGCACCAACACCACGCTCAACAGCGGCCGCATCCAGATCAATCTGAAGCCCTTGGCCGACCGCAAGTCCGCCACGGAAGTGATCCAGGAGTTGCGGCGTTCTGTGTCGCAGGTGGACGGAATTCAGCTATACATGCAGCCGGTGCAGGATATTTCCGTGGAAGACATCGTCAGCCGCACCGAATACCAGTACAGCATGCAGGATCCGAGCGCCACGGAACTGTCGGATTACGCCAACAAATTCGTTACGCGCCTGAAGCAGCTGCCGGAACTCGAGGATGTGGCCAGCGATCTGCAGAATGACGGGCGTCAAGCGGCGCTTACGCTCGACCGGGCGACCGCCGCACGTCTGGGGTTGACGACGCAAAATCTGGATGATGCGCTCTACGATGCTTACGGCCAGCGGCAAATCTCGACGCTGTTCACCCAGTTGAATCAATACCACGTGATCCTGGAGGTCGACCCGCAATTCCGCACCAATCCGTCGAACCTGGGTGATCTGTACCTGCATGCCGGCGCGGGTCCCTCGATTCCCTTGAGCACCATCGTTCAGGTCAAACAGACCAGCGCACCGACGCTGATCAGCCACATGGGGCAATTCCCTGCCACCACGCTGTCCTTCAATTTGAGCGAAGGCAGCTCCTTGGGCGCGGCCGTCAAGGCCATACAACAGGTGGAGAAAGATCTGCCGGCGCCGGCCGCCATGGAAAGGACTTTCCAGGGCACGGCGCAAGCCTTCATGAGTTCGCTCTCCAATGAGTCAGTGCTGGTGTTGAGCGCGTTGCTCACGGTCTACATCGTGCTCGGCGTGCTCTACGAGAGCTACATTCATCCGATCACCATCCTGTCGACGCTGCCTTCGGCAGGCGTGGGAGCTTTGCTGGCGCTGCTGCTGTTTCACAACGAGCTCACGGTGGTTGCCATCATCGGCATCGTCCTGCTCATCGGCATCGTGCAAAAAAACGCCATCATGATGATCGACTTCGCACTCGAGGCGCAGCGCAAGGAACACAAAAGCGCTTTCGACGCGATTCACGAAGCATGCCTGTTGCGCTTCCGGCCCATCCTCATGACCACGATGGCGGCGATGCTGAGCGCGGTACCGCTTGCCTTCGGCCACGGGGTGGGCTCGGAACTGCGGCGGCCGCTCGGCATCAGCATCATCGGCGGCCTCATATTCAGCCAGCTGTTGACCTTGTACACGACGCCGGTCATCTATTTGTTTTTCGACGGCTTGGCGGAAAGATTTGCCCGGTGGCGCGACAAGAAGCACCCGGTGCCGGCGTCATGAGCTGCACGTCATGAACCTCTCCGCGCCCTTTATCAAGCGTCCCATCGGCACGAGCCTGTTGACCGCGGCCATCGCACTGGCGGGCATGGCGTCGTTTTCGCTGTTGCCGGTGTCGCCGCTGCCGCAGGTGGATTTTCCGACCATCTCGGTGCAGGCGTCGTTGCCCGGCGCCAGTCCGGAAATCATGGCATCGTCGGTTTCGACGCCGCTGGAGAGGGAGTTCGGGCGCGTTGCCGCAGTCACGGAAATGACGGCGCAGAGTACGCTCGGTCAGACCAGCATCACCCTGCAGTTCGATCTGAGCCGCAACATCGACGCCGCGGCACGCGATGTCGAATCGGCGATCAATGCGGCGCGCAGCTATTTGCCGGCAAACCTGCCGACCAATCCGACATACCGCAAGGTCAATCCGGCGGACGCGCCCATCATGATCGTCGCGTTGACATCGGACAAACTCCCGCCGGCGCAGCTCTACGACGCCGCATCGACCATCCTGCAGCAGCGCCTGTCGCAGGTGTCGGGCGTCGGGCAGGTGGTGGTCGGGGGTAGCAGCGCGCCGGCGGTGCGCATCAACGTCAATCCCACGCAGCTCAATGGCTATGGACTGCAGATGGAAAATGTACGCACGGCCGTGGCCGCGCAGACCGCCAACGAAGCCAAGGGCAGTTTCTCCGATGCCAACGGGCTTTGGCAGATCAGCGCCAATGACCAATTGCTGAAGGCCAAGGATTACGCGCCACTCATCGTGGCGTATCGCAACGGCGCGCCGGTGCGCGTCAGCGACATCGCAACGGTGGAGGATTCGGTGCAAACGGTGCACTCGCTGGGCTTGGCGAACGGCAAACGCGCGGCGCTGCTGATTATTTTCCGCCAACCCGGTGCCAACATCATCACCACCGTTGACGCGATTCGAGCCACACTGCCGCAGCTGAAGGCGAGCATCGACCCGTCCATCGACCTGACCGTGGCGCTCGACCAGACGGCCACCATCCGTGCGTCGGTCACGGACATCGAACGGACCCTGATCATCTCCATGCTGCTGGTGGTTGCCGTGGTGTTCTTGTTCCTGCGCGAGTGGCGCTCCACGCTGATTCCGCTGGTGGCGGTGCCGGTGTCCATCATCGGTACCTTGGCCGCGATGTACCTGCTCAACTACAGCATCGACAATCTCTCGCTGATGGCGCTGACGATTTCGACCGGATTCGTCGTCGATGATGCCATCGTGGTGCTGGAGAACATCACCCGCTACAAGGAAAACGGCATGGGTGCGCTCGAGGCCGCGAGCAAGGGCGCAGCGGAGATCGGTTCGACCGTGGTATCGATGAGTCTGTCGCTGGTGGCCGTGTTCATTCCCATCCTGATGATGGGCGGCATCATCGGGCGATTGTTCCGCGAGTTTGCAGTGGTATTGTCGGTGACCATCCTGGTCTCCCTGGTGGTGTCGCTCACGACGACGCCGATGATGTGCTCCATATTGCTGGCGCAGGGCGCCGATCATGGCAGGTTCTACCAGGCGAGCGAGCGCGTGTTCGAGCGCATCCTCAAAGGCTATGAGAATTCGTTGCGCTGGCTGCTGGATCGTTCGCTGTTCGTGCTGATCGTCGCGATCGCCACGATCGGCTTGACCGTCTATTTGTACATCATCGTGCCCAAGGGGTTTTTTCCACAGCAGGACACCGGACGCTTGAATGGCAACGTGATCGCCGACCAGTCGATATCCTTTCAGGCGATGCAGACCAAGCTGCAGCGGCTGGCAGCCATCGTCAAAGCCGATCCCGCGGTGGCAACGGTGGTCGTGTTTTCGGGCGGTGGCGGCGGCACGACCACCAACACGGGGCGCGTGTTCATCTCGCTGAAGCCGCTGCAGGAACGCAAGGTCACGGCGGACCAAATCATCACACGGTTGCGGCCGAAGCTTACCGCGGTGCCGGGCGCGACGCTGATTCTTCAGGCGGTCCAGGACGTGCGCATCGGCGGCCGGCAGAGCGCGGCTCAATATCAATACACCATACAGAGCGACAATCTGCAGTTGCTGAATCAATGGGGACCGCAGCTGCTGAAGACGATGAAGGGACTGCACCAGTTGACCGACGTCAACAGCGACGCGCAGAACAGCGGGTTGTCGGCAAATCTGGTCATAGACCGGCAGACCGCGTCGCGCCTCGGCATCAGCGCGCAGGCAATCGACAACGTGCTGTACGATGCGTTCGGCGAGCGCGAGATCGCGACCACCTATACCCAGTTGAATCAATACTACGTCGTGATGGTGGTCGATCCCGCCTTCTGGCAGGATCCGCGCGCCCTGCGCAACATCTATGTCTCCTCGAGCGGTGGCGGCATGGTGCCGTTGTCGGCATTCACCCACTATGCGGCGTCCACCGCTCCCCTGGCGGTGAATCACTCCGGCGTGTTCCCCTCCGTGACCTATTCCTTCAATCTGGCGCCGAACGTTGCGTTGGGCGACGCGGTCAATGCCATCAACGGTGCGGAGCGGCAGGCCGGCATGCCATCCACCATCACCGGCTCATTCAGCGGAACCGCACAGGCTTTCAGCGACTCTCTCGCGAATGAACCGTTGCTGATCGCCGCCGCCGTGGCCGCCGTCTACGTGGTGCTCGGTATTCTCTACGAGAGCTACATCCACCCGATCACGATTTTGTCGACTTTGCCGTCGGCCGGTGTGGGTGCGCTGCTGGCGCTCTTGATCACGCACACGGATCTGTCGGTGATCGCGCTGATCGGCATCATTCTGTTGATCGGCATCGTGAAAAAGAACGCCATCATGATGATCGATTTTGCTTTGGAAGTGGAGCGGCGCGACCACAAGAGCCCCCGGGATGCCGTCTTCGAGGCGTGCATACTGCGCTTCAGGCCCATCATGATGACCACCATGGCGGCGCTGCTCGGCGGCGTGCCGCTGGCGATCGGCACCGGCATGGGATCGGAACTGCGCCGGCCATTGGGAATTGCCATCGTCGGCGGGCTGATCGTGAGTCAGGCGCTGACCTTGTACACGACACCGGTGGTGTACCTGTACATGGACCGTTTGAACACCTGGGTGTCGAAGTTCGGCATCGGCACGTCGCCCGAGGAGGCTACCGCATCATGATGCGATCACGCACGGTATCGACGTCGGCCGGCGTGATAGCCGCGATCGGCATGCTGGCCGCGAGCGGCTGTAATTTCGCGCCCCACTACGAGAGGCCGAAGCTGGACGGCGGCGACAAATTCAAGGAAGCCGTGCACGGCGATGCCGGCACCGAGGGCTGGCAACTCGCAGACCCGCGCGATGCGGCGCTGCGCGGCAACTGGTGGGAGCTGTATGGAGATCCAACGCTGAACGAGCTGGAGGAGCGGGTCGCGAAATCGAACCAAACGGTGTTGGCCGCCGCCGCCAATTACCGCGCCGCGCGCGCCATGGTGCAGCAGGCGGAGGCCTCATTCTTTCCCACCGTGAGCTTGGATCCATCTGTGACGCGCAGCCGCTCGAGCGCTTCGGTCGAGACGTTGGGGGGCGCGTCGGTGGCGGGCGGCGCGACAGGTGGCGCCATAGGCACGGGCGGCGCGACGGGCACCACGGGCGGCGCGACGGGCACCACGGGCGGCGCAACGGGGACGACCACCAGCACCACCGCGGCGTCGGTGTCCGGTTCGGTCAAACCGCATACCATTTATTCGTTGCCGGTCGAGGCGTCCTATCAGATCGACCTGTGGGGCAGCATCCGCAATACCGTGGCGCAAGATCGGTTCAGTGCGCAGGCGAGCGCGGCGACCTTGGCCAATACGTTGTTGAGCACGCAAACGACGCTGGCCCAGGACTATTTTCAGCTGCGCATCGCGGATGAAGAGCGGCGGGTGCTGGACAGCACCTTGGAGGACTACCAGGTAAATCTGCACTTGGTGCAAACCCTCTATAAGAACGGCGTCGACTCGGATGAGGATTTGGCGCAAGCGCAGACGCAACTGCAGTCCGCCATGGCGCAGGCCACGGACCTCGGCGTCACCCGGGCTACCTTCGAGCATGCCATCGCGGTGTTGATCGGTGTGCCGCCATCGAGTTTCTCGCTGCCCTACGCCCACTTCAATCAGACGCTGCCACTGGTTCCGGTCAGCGTGCCGGCGGATCTGATCGAGCGGCGTCCGGACATTGCGGCGGCCGAACGGCAGGTCGCCGCCAGCAACGCGGCCATCGGCATCGCCCGCGCCGCATTCTTTCCGACGTTGAGCCTGACGGGATCGGCGGGATACGAGTCCACTGCCTTGAGCCAATTGCTGAAATGGCCGAACCGGTTTTGGTCCGTAGGGCCCGATCTGGCGCAGACGCTGTTCGATGGTGGCGCGCACCGCGCCGCCCTCGCGCAGGCGCGGGCAACCAATGATGCGGATGCCGCGAATTACCGGCAGACGGTATTGAGTGCGCTGCAGGGGGTGGAGGACAACCTTGCGAGCCTGCGCATCCTGTCGCAGGAATTGGTTCAAGAGCATGACGCCGCGGTGTCGGCGCAGCGCGCCGTCGAACTGTCGGTGGTGCGCTACCGCAACGGCGTCGACAGCTACGTCAATGTGATCACGGCGCAAAACGCCTTTTTGTCCGCACGCGAAGCGGAAGTACAAGTGCAATTACGGCAGCTGACCGCCAGTGTGAACCTGATCAATAATCTTGGCGGCGGTTGGTCCACCGATCAATGGCAAAAAACGGAAAAACTGGCACAGCAGACCTCGCCTGAATCCGCGAAGCCGCCCCAGAGTACGGCCACGGGTGTCCCCAACCCTCCGCCGATGCCGGCGAGTGAAATCAAACCCGATGAACTCTTGAAGCAGAATCAAGAAGTCATGGGAGGACCGGCGCCCGCGTCGCCTTAGGAGCGCCTGCGGGCGCGTCCTCTTTGCGTAAACGCAATATTTAGGTAAACGCAATATTTGGGTAAACGCACGACAAATCGTCATTGACGAGGAGCGGGCGCAGGGCGCCTTATGAGTGCCAGGCGGTAACTGTTCCTATGGGGATGTGGTGTAGTATTCCCGAAATTAGAACGATTCCGGGACACCTCCTTGCTTGATTCGGTATCACAGCCCGATGCGCGGCAAACGCGCCGTATTTTGCTGGCCAGTCTGGTCGGCACGACCATCGAGTTCTACGACTTCTACATCTATGCCACAGCGGCCGTGTTGGTATTTCCGCGACTGTTCTTTCCCAAGTCGGATCCCGCAACGGCGTCGCTGCAATCCTTGGTGACGTTCGCGCTGGCGTTCGTTGCGCGGCCCATCGGCTCGGCGCTGTTCGGGCATTTCGGCGATCGCGTGGGTCGCAAGACGACGTTGGTCACGGCGCTGTTGACCATGGGCATCTCGACCATCTGCATCGGGCTGTTGCCGACGTATGCGTCGGTGGGCGTGTATGCCGCGGTGTTGCTGGCGCTGTGCCGTGTGGGACAGGGTGTGGGTCTTGGCGGCGAGTGGGGCGGTGCCGTGCTGCTGGCGACGGAGAACGCGCCGGCGGGTAAACATGCGTGGTTCGGCATGTTCCCGCAACTGGGCGCGCCGCTCGGGCTGTTCTTCTCCATCGGCGCATTCCTGCTGATGAGCAACGGTTTGACCGATGCGCAGCTGTTCAATTGGGGTTGGCGCATTCCGTTTCTGGCCAGCACGGTGCTGGTCGTGGTGGGCCTGTACATCCGCTTGCAGTTGACCGAGACGCCGGCATTCAAGCGTGCGCTGGAACAAGGCGAGCGGGTGCGCGTCCCCATGTTCTCGGTGATCGTCAAACAGCCGGTTGAGTTGCTCCTGGGGACATTGGGAGCCACCACCACGTTCGTGGTGTTCTATCTGGCGAATGTCTTTGCGCTGGGGTGGGCCACGAGCGCTCTTGGTTTCGGACGACAACCGTTTCTGGTCATGCAGTTGATCGGCGTGTTGTTCTTCGGTGCTGCCATCCCCTTTGCCGGTTTGATGGCCGATCGCATCGGTGGTAGGAACATGATGATCGTCGCGACCATCGCCGTGATCGTATTTGGTTTCGCGTTTCAACCGCTGTTTGCGGCTCACGATACCGTGAAGGTCTTGGTGTTCTTGATCTTGGGTTTTGGTTTGAGCGGCTTGAGCTACGGACCGCTCGGGAGCGCGCTGGCCGCGATGTTTCCCACTGCGGTGCGTTACACCGGCACCTCGCTGACCTTCAATCTCGCCGGCATTCTCGGCGCGTCCCTCGCCGCGCCGTTGGCGACCTGGCTGGCGAAAAACTATGGTCTTGCGTACGTGGGCTATTATCTGTCGATCGCGGGTCTCATCACGTTGATCGCGCTGTTGTTCGTGAAAGCGGACAAGTGAGCCGGAGCGTCAAGACAAAAGGGGGATTGCATGATCGACCGATACGCGTTTTCCTGCACCGCGCGCTACCGTGCGGCACTGGTGGGTACTTTGGTGCTGATTGCCGTGGTGAAACTCGCCGGCGTTGCGCACGCCGGCAACATCGACGCTGCGTTGGCGCACCCGGGACGTCCCGCGGCGGACTTGAAACGTGATGCGCTCGACCATCCGGCGGACGTGCTGGGGCTGGTCGATATCAAGCCGGGCATGACGGTCGCCGATGTGCTCGCGGGGGATGGCTACTACAGCGAAATCGCAAGCTACCTGGTGGGGCCCTCTGGGCATGTCTTGTTGATCAACAATGCTGCATTCGACAAATGGGGCACGGGCTGGGATGCGCGCCTCTCGGGCAATCGGCTGCCGAATGTGCAGCATGAGACCGTGGACCTCAATGCCATGGCGCTGGCGCCGCACAGCCTGGATGTCGTACTGCTCGTCAAGGTGTACCACGATCTGTATTGGGTGGATTCGCAGGGTGAATGGCCGAAGATCGATGTCGGCAGCGTGCTCGATCAACTGGCGCGCGCGCTAAAGCCGCGCGGCCTATTGCTGGTCGTGGACCATTCGGCCAAGAGTGGTCATGGCAACAGCGATGCGGGTACGTTGCATCGAATCGAAGAAGATTTTGCGATCAAGGACTTCAAGTCGCATGGCTTCAGGGTGGTCGCGAAGAGCGATGCGCTGCGTATGCCGCTCGATCAGCGCGATGAGATCAGCTACAAGGGTCCGATGCTGGGCAAGACCGATCGTTTCGTGCTGGTGTTGCGCAAGACGTAGGCGCGACGCTCGCTGGGCCGAGCGACGTACGGGATTCAGCTTGATCAGTGTGGCAGTTCCGGCTGCCAGCTGGCGCCGTCTTTGCCGTTCACAATCTTGCCGATACCCGGGAAGGGAAAGTGCTCCGCATAGATACGCTGACCGCTCTCGGCGGCGCTTTTGACCAGCGCGACCCGCGTTGCGGCTGCGACTTGTTTGTCGCGATCGAAAGCCACAGGCCATTCGGCTTTGCGAACCGACACGACATAGCTATGCATCGCGTCACCGATGAGGAGCACGCTACCGGCGCCGGAGCCGATGAGATACCCGGAATGGCCCGGTGTGTGTCCCTTGAGATCCACCGCTTTGACGATCCCTGGCAGGACATCGGCTCCCGGTTCGAAGGGCGCCACCTTGGGTTTGATCGCATTCACCAGCACGGTGACGTTCTGGATGCCGTAGATCTTCGCGTTGTCGTCAGTCAGGCTGCTCAGCCATTTCCATTCCGGCGCGGACATGTGAATCACGGCCTTCGGAAAAGTGGGCGCTCCCGTTGAGGTCACCAGTCCGCCGACGTGATCGCCGTGGGCGTGCGATATGAAGATATCGGTCACGCTCGCGGGCTTCTCACCCGCCGCCCTCATGGAGGCGGGCAGCTCGCCCGCGATGTCGCCGAAGTAGGCACCCGCACCGGTGTCAAACAACAGCACGCGGTCACCGGCATGTACGAGCAGCGGTTGGATGCTGAACTCAAAATGGTCGGCGGGTGCGCCACCCGCCTTCAAGATCACGCCGACGGCGTCGTTCGGTTGATCGATGACGAAGCTTTTGCCGTCCACCGGCACTTGGAGGTCGCCATCTTTGAGCGCTACCGCATCATAGGTGCCAATTTTGAATCGTTGAAAATGTGCGGGTGGCGCGGCATGCGCCACGGCGGCGAGCTGTATCAGCGAGGCAAAAATGACAGCGATCATTCCGGGGGATCGGTGAGGGGTTGGCATAGGGCGAGTCCTTGGCTGTGGATGTTGGAGTTAGGGTTTTTCGACTTTGAAGTGGTTACTTTGACCGGGAAAGAGAGCCGTCGCGGCGCATGCGGCGGCCGTGTC
>Ga0116226_10003586_pt1 | contig 13681 bp, 8 predicted proteins | sample S1TSphfallax_FD_89692 | JGI IMG/M metagenome (GOLD analysis project Ga0116226, IMG submission 89692) | Host-associated microbial communities from peat moss isolated from Minnesota, USA - S1T2_Fa - Sphagnum fallax MG | ecosystem: Host-associated > Plants > Peat moss > Unclassified | place: USA...
AATATTCTACATCATGTATGATGGAGATGTATAGCGGCTATGATTGGAATGCAGCTATTGGATTTGATGACAAATTTTTAGTGGCTTTTGGTAACTGAGCTTGTGGATATTGGATGTCAGATAATTGATCATACCACCTCATCTCTGCAAGCTCAACTGCCGGTGGCAGTAGGAATCCTCGATAAGGCCATAAGAGAAAAAGTAAACCGACCCGAAGAAAAAGTGTATTTACATTGCCATGCAGGTCTCGGTCGGTCACCCTCAGTTGCCGCTGCGTATCTCTACTGGTTTAGGGACGAGATCACTGTGAGTTCCAGATTTAGCACCTGCATATATGCTCCTTGCAAATATCTGTCTTCCGCTGATCTCTTTATTGTGGTGCTAGAATTACTGATTCTATCACTGATGTTCTTGTATGTCATATAATTGTGAGACATGCATACATGTGCATGCTTCCCCCTTGCTTCCTGAGGGCAGAGGGTGTATATCATATAAGTTTGAAATGTCAGCCAATTTTTATGAATAACTTGTAAGTTGTAGTACGTATATCAAAGTACTCTAGTTCATATGTTTGCAACCGAAGAAGAACCAGAAAGAAGGTGCTCCTTACTCTTCGTGGGATTGTAATTGCATGTCTGACAATCTAATAAAACGTTTCTGCAATTCCAGTTGGACAAGGCGCGTAAAGATCTGCAAAGAGACAGGGAAAACTGTGACCCGGACGAAGTTGCTATTGGTGGAGCTACTCAAGCTATTCTTCGTGAAGTTAATAACGGGCAAGGTAACTATCAAGGACCTCCGGAAGCCTTTAGTAAGATCTCATCTGAAGAGAAAGCCAAAATTAAAGATTATCTGAAGGAAAAACTACCAGAAGTTCGTAACGCCTGGCCGTAGTAGGCTCCATATTTGCACTCTGCTACGAAACAATTTCAGGTGCACATTTGCAGCAATTTGTCAACAAACGTAACACCCCAGGGCCTGGAGTTGGTGGATGTCCAATGTGGCAGTGTTGATAGTTCGTGAATCGTGACTGCCAAAGCGACAATTGACCTTGTATTACCTAATAGCGTTCAATGGCCTATAAGAGTGACCATAGATACTCTTTGTGTTGCTTTCTATTCGTTGGTTTCTGTTGTTCTTAACGAAGAGCGCTCAATGGTGTATAAGAGTGACCATAGATGCTCTTTGTGTTGCTTTCTATTCGTTGGTTTCTGTTCTTGTTAAGTGTTTTCGGATGAATGTGAAATTAAACATATTATGAAGCTATTATCTATAGAATCTTGGTGCTCCTCACCATCATGCTACAAAAGGCAGACAGTGCAGTCTCTAAGTTATTGGAGTGTGGTTAATTAGGTGCTCATCTTCTCTAGTCCATTGCTGGCCCAGTCCATTGCGACTGCTTCAATTGCGGTGGCCCATTCTTTCAATGGTGTGCTTGTGGGTGTTGTTTCATCCTTGTTGGCTGATGGGTTCTTCTGTCCAGTTTTGCAAATATTTAGCTTGAGCTGCCATCATTCATAAAACAATTTAGCTAAATTTTGTTTAAAAATGAAATATTATGAGAGTTAAAACATTAAATAAGCATCCTTTTATATTGTTGGCTACCTTATATGGGAAACAACTATTTTTTTCCAGCAAATTTTCACCAGTCGGCAACCCAAAAAATAGGGGTGTAGATGTGACTTACACAACTTGGATTTTCTTGGGAAAAATGGGCCAAAGTCACCATAGTACTTCAAGGATTTTTTTTTGTTTTGAGATCACTAGATTAAGACTTGAAAGGTTTGTAGCATGTTGCCAAAAAATATTTTGATTCCAAAAAATTCTACTTTCCTTCATGAAATGTAGCCAAATTTAGTTAAATCCTCTGTGCAGTCCACCTACCTCACAAAAATGAAAAACAAAGTTCCTTGATGGGAACTTGATGTAAAAACTGACAATAAATTTTCTAAATATTTGGAAATATTAAGAAAACTTCAAAAAACAAGTAATTTGAATTTCATTCTGGAAGAAAAATTCACAAATTGACAAAATCTCATAAAAAAACATTTTTGTGTAGCTCTATGGCTACTTTAACAAGCTTCAAATGATTGAACACCTCTAACAATAGACAACCCACAGTGTTAACTTGTCATACTTTCAAACAATTTGAATGGCACTTACATATACTGTACCAAAATAGTACCTTGCCAGCTTTAAAACAGGTTTGTCAAATATTTAATTAATTTTGAAATTGTCATTTTGAAAATATTTGAATAATATTCATCAATATTTTCATTCACAATTTGTTGTATTTATGTTTTAATTTTAAAAAACATATCTAAAATAATAAAATTAGTGTCAAAGGTGCCAAGGGTGTAGTAGGATAATACTAGACTCAAAAAAATTCAAAAAGAAGTCACCATAGCTTGCTTTTACCTACAACTTATCCTCAGCAACATCAAGGTACATGTTCAATATTTCCTGGTACTTCAAAGGGAAGTTACAAAAAACTCAGGACTGGGTCATTTGCCTCAATGCTGCCATTGGAATTCCGTGAAAAATTCAAGAGGGTCCACAGCCCTAGTACCCTAACTAGATTCACAGAAATTTTAGGACGCCATCCTTTGCCTCAATGCCACCACTAGACTTACACAAAAACAAAGACACAATCCTTTGTCTCAATGCTCTGACTGGAATTGCAGGAAAAACTCAAGACCAAGAAGTCCATGGAGTGAGAACTCTAACTAGAAGCACAAAAAAATCAAGACACAAATGCTTTGCCTTAATTCTCTAACTAGAATTACATGGATCCATTTGTCTGTACTGGAATGAAAGAACTGTAACAAGTTGCCCTAAGTTATAGGACTTAAATTGAATTGAAGTAAAACCTAGAGGCAAAATTCCTAACCTCATAACTTGATCAAATTGATCTGGGGTCGAAGAGTAAGTTCATAGTAGGCATGATCCTGGACACACCCCAATGAGTCTGGAAACAAGTTCAACTCTAATCTTCAACAGGAATTCATGTATAAAAAAATTACAAAACATAAGTCTTCAGTAGAGAAGTTAATAGTAAAGAGATGTCAGCAATCAAAAGTTTTCAAAGGTAAATTTGTGACTTTAACATGATTTCTAAGCATCTTGAAGTTAAGGTGTATTAAAAAAGGATGTTGCAAATGTCATAATTTGTAAAAGATTTTTTTTGGGGGGCTGAAAATAGGGAGAAGAAAGTTCTTTTTTTAACAAATACATGACAAGGTGAATTGTAATATTACAAAGTTAGTTGTCAATATTAAATATTTGTGTTGAAGGTTACAGCTATTCTAAAATGTTGAAATCACATGACTTCTTGAAAAGGGTTATGAGATTACAAAACAATGACCCATTAGCAAAAAAATCATCCCCCACCTCTATCCATCTTCTGCACTTTGTCGCCAATGCTATACATTCCCTTGCACATGTATTTAATTAATTTTGAACTTTGATGGAGTATGAACATTAATTATTGAAATTCCATGCAAAACTGGTGTATTATTCTAACAAAAAGACATTTTTATAAGCATTCTCAAACTCCACTTCAAAATTAGATATTTTTAGTTTTTGAAGTTTTGAACTCCCTTTCACATGTCTAGAACTTCTTGGCATAGCGCTGCTCGGTCTTGAATTCTAGCTTTCTATCAAATTATGCATTGAATTGAGTATAGTATTTGACTGATTCACAATTAGAGCTCAACTAACTGCAAATGTTTTTTCCAACATCTTTTTCTATAGCCTTCATCCTCTTTAGACACTGAAGGTTATTCTAACTTGTGCTACTTGAATTTGATTCCCTTTCTTAACCTTTCCATTCTCCATGATTAGGGTATGATTTTTTTCTTGTCAATCATGCAATTCTAATTTCTAAGTCTCGAAAATTTTGTGTGTGCATTAGTACATGTCATGTATTGCATATTCAGTCCACCTAAACTAACCTAAGATATTTTCCTTCTCTAACTGGCACTTTTCAACCTTTCCTCTCATGTTCTCAAAAAATCATCATCAGATTACAAATGACCCCTAAATGTATCTACCTCCAATATGGACCAAGTTGGAAGGTGTAATGTCTTCAAAATTGGGGGTTTACATTTTTGACCCTGGCTACATTAAAGAATTTAGAAAAAAGCCAGGTTTCTTTTTTGTTATTTTGATTGGACATAGTATGTTCAAGATTGGATCCATGATTTTTTGTGTTTCACTCAACCTATTAGGATTTGACTCCAATTTGGTTAATAAAAGTCCCTTTGACTAAGGATCGTGATTTACAAATTGATTTTCAAATTGTTTTAATTCTTATGACCCGAAAAAATGGTACATTATATTATAATGTAAAAATCACATACATACAAAAGTTCTCACAAAATGTTGTTTTCAAATAATTTTATTTTTTTAATTATTTAAAATATTGAAAAAATTAGTTAAATTGTTTTGAAAGTGCTTTTGAATACCAAATATTTATTTAATTCATTTCAAAATTTGTCAACTGTTCTCATAATATATTTAAATTATTGTTGTAAAAATTTAGTCAAAACTTTCAACATCAACTATAGTAACCAGTACCACAATGAAACTAGGCAATGACTACATCTTAAAGTGGCTCCTCTTAGCCAAATTTGACCCATTAATCGGTTCCTTTGTTGAAAATCCCTTAGCAAATGTGATCGAAAGTTGTTTGGTGCAAATCTTGTCCTTACTAAATCTTATCTTGAAAAGAGCTTAACTATTGTTGATAATTGAGGGTATTACTTTGACATTGACATTGATAATTGACAGTTTTATTTTTTTGTGATAACCCACCAAGCTGGTTAAAAAAACGATAACTGGTTAACACTAGTACAGACCAACTAGACCTCATAGGTTACCACCCATCTGTAATATTTAAAGTTTTGAATTACTCTTAGGCCAAGATATTGACATAGGATCTTGCAGAATTTATGTATCAAATTTTCATGTTTTTAAAATTTTTGATTCAAAGTTACAAAGTACAACTAATTATTGACCTCAATTCTTCCATTAGTACATTTTGAATTGCGAGTGTCTCGTTCATAATATTGTAGGGATTTTGGAAACCCCACGATTATTATGCAATGTGTCTAGTAGATGGCCATGGGTTAATGGGCAAAACAGTAGTATGCATCACAACAACAACCAGCCATTGTTAGAGGTGTGGTTGGGGGTTTGCTTGTGACAGACACAATAGTTTGTGTTTTTTTTTTCCTGCTATAAACACTCAACCAGATTAGGAGGAGGATCAGATGTGTGGGTTTATTTATCTTAGTTTTCTATCTTTCCAAATTAAATTTTATTTTTAAAAAAATTGCTTCTCCATTTTCTTTTGGCCAAACATGTGGATGTTCTGATATAATTCCTGGTTCACTTGAAAATCAAAAATTTGAAAATAGCTACAATAGTGACCATTGGTGTTTATTCCACCACATTGACCCTAGACCCTAGACCCAAAGTTTCCATATGTCAAGGAAAAGAAAGATGTAATTGCCAAATTTAGACCATAGCTTCTAGCATGCCACTAGGATACAGCGGGTTCCCAACAAAATTATTCTTTCCTCTATGACTTGGAGCCAAATTGCAAACAATAATTGCTAGTTCACCTACTTAGTGATTTTTTTGTCACAAATTTCCTTTTCTTAATAGAAAAATCCAAAAAAATAAAAATAAAAAATGGCTGCAATTGCTACAATACGAAAGGGTGCTTAAGAATTTCCATTTCCATATTTTGAATATCACCAAAATTAGCTAAATACATTTATGGATGATAATTTGCCACTTGAGCAATTTCACAAAATTGGAAAAAAAACACTCCATCTATAGTCTGCCTCAGACCTTGGTGTTAATTATAATCGAATTCGTCAATATTTTGTAGGTTGATCCTCTATAAAGAGTGCACCACAAGAACTTGGTGGCTTTGGATGGATATTGCTAAGAACACAAGGAACGATTATTGATATATATTTATATGCCAAGTGGAACTGTGCGTGAAAGTCTTTAGGGTAAGACTTGGAGAACATTAAAGTGGTGGTTTAATGCTAGACATGCTTGTACAATCCTACTAAACATAACTAAGTATTTGATGTTTTATATTACCAAGTTGATAACTAAATATTGCTTATTTACTCAATTGCTTATTTTTGGTGTAACTCGGACCACCCATGTTTTTAGCACACTTTATGTATGTATTTCAGCCACAGATGTTGAGTAATAAACTAAAATTATTACTCACAAACTATAATTTTAGTTTATTACTCAACATCTGTGGCTGAAATACATACATAAAGCCTGCCCACAATGATCGAACTAGTTGGAGGACTTGAGTTCACATTGCTCTTAATGCTGCTAATGGTAGGGAAATGTTTTGTCATAATTTTTACAGGATGCTCCCAATCAATGCATGCACATGTTGTAGGTTTCGATGTTGTAGGAGACGTTCATGTATAAGTGGGTTCTCCTAAGGGAGGGCCACATGAGGGTTTGAGCCTGAGGGTGTTCTCAAACCTCAAGAGAACCCACGAGTACAAGAACGTCCTCACACATAAACAACTCTCTTTTTATGGGAACTAGTGTAACCTGTGCTGTTTGCCCAAGTGTGAACACATTGATTTTTCCTTCCAAACCTAAGTTTTGCAATTTGTTTAAACTTTCAGCAACAAAATCCATTCAAAAATCAATATCTTCCGCACCTTAGCTGTGAAGAGTGTGAAATAAAGTTATCTAACTCACCAAAAGCTTTCCAACAACATCAAGAATGCCCCTCAATTCCAATACAGATTTCAATTTTAATTTTATTTAAATTTCATCAAGAAACTGGTTTCATAATCAAAAGCTCCACACCATAGCTCCAAACAGTCTCAAATCAAATTGGTGGACCCGTACTCAGTGAGACTTATCTAAAGATACCAATAGCCTAACATGAAGCGTCATGGTTTGGGTTTGGGAAATCTCATCATGACAAACAAAACAAAACAAACTACCTTGCTTTGTAGATAGATATGGAAACATATTATGAGGGGTGTGACACATTGTGGCCTTGCCATGTACATTAAAAAGGGTCTTAAGGCAAAAGAAGAATTATAGAAACTCAAATTTTTCACCATAGCAAAAATATAATCTTCAAAAAAGTCCTCTAAAAGAAAATCAAAATCCTTCAAGATATTATAACTCTATAACTAATCTCAAGTTGCAACACAAGCCAAAATATCATCTTTCAAAAATCCTCATATAAAAATAGACCTATTACCTAGGGGCCAAAATCCATTAAGCTACTATACTCTACAATGAATCTAAACACAATATCCTTGCCTTGGTAGGCAAGGCCAATAAAACAATCTCCTTGGCATAACATCCTAGGGTTCTCCTCTTGGGAGAGGTCCCTCAAAATACACAGAAAAATACTTAGTTTGATTTCTATAGAAGGTGTTATGGTTGTAAGCTCCCTAACTTATACCCAAGGGACAAGGGAAGGCTCCCCATTGAAGGTGTTTTGATTTAAGCTCTCAATACCCAACCTGGGTAGTAACCTCAAGAGTATAATATATGGAAACCATAATATGTGAAATGGGTAACATTAACCTACATAGACACCTATTGAAACTAGTAGAGAAAATACATCAATTGTAGATAATATGAATTCTATCATTAATTCAATAATGATAAAAATTGACCAATAAAGTTGATTAACTTATAAGATTGTTGGATATATTATTATCAATTCAATTTTTTTTGTGCAGGATTGGACTATTTACACATAGGCTGTATGCCTTCCATCATCCATTTCTCCAATACACACAGGCTGCATGCCATCCATCATCCATCACTATGTAAAGACTAGCAACATTCTTCTTTCAGCAAATATGATTCCTAGAGTTGCTGATTTTTGAGTTTTCCAAAGTGATAGTGAATGAAGGTGTTTTTCATGTTTCTCAACTGTGGTCAAGGGCACAACTGGTTATCTTGACCCTGAGTACGTGTACTCACAAGATTGTCATTTGTTTCCCAAAGTCTACATATAATTTTAAACCATAAATTGTGCCTCAATTATGTAACATGTGTTTGACACCATTTAGATGCCTTTATTTTGTTGGCTTAGTTTTGGAAAGATGCACATGAAACTAAACCATGGTCACATTTGGACCATGTGTGTGAAATAAAAAGGCTACAATCTCTGTCTTTGTTGTCATGTGACTAACTTTGATCTTTTACTTATTGCTCTAGGTATTATACAAGGCAAAAATTAATAGACAAGAGTGATGTCTTCAACTTTGGGATTGTACTATTGGAACTGATATGTGGATGGTAACCTAAAGACACAACATTGTATTATCTCACATAATGGAACATTGGCAAATGGGTAAGTTGCAAAATTTCTGTATATTAAAAAATTATGTTTGTTACATTGATCCAACTTTTCAACTTACTAAGTACCTCATATCTCACCCATCACTTGGGTCCAACAGATTGTAAATAAATATTCAAGTAAACAAGAAAAGGGTTCACTTGATCTAGAAATCAATCAACAATCAGTAGTTAACCTAAAAACTAAGTCAAGACAAATTAAGAGTTTCATTAAATCAATAATTCCATTAAAAATCTGCTTGTCGCTGTCATTCTAAATTCTCACCCTTCTAAGAGTATGATTTCAAAACAAACCAACCATCAAAACACCCTCAAGAGATTCATGAATATCTCAATTTGCAACCTCGATTTTAAAACTACGCATTATAATCTTGACAATTTGAAGTTTTGCCAAGGGTTCTGGCTGAACATTTGGGATGAGAAAAATTGTTACTTGTTAAACCTCTTTAATTTAAATGGTAATTGTGGTCTATAATTGTTGCAATTGATAAAATTAATGTTGATTGGGTTCTATAAATTACTGTGTACTTAATGTCAATTGGGTGTTATATAATTTTAATTGGGAGTTGTATAATTTATGTTAATTGAATATTGTATAAATCAATGCTGATCAGGTATTATATATTTAATGTTCATTGGGTGTTGTATAACTTTTTTAAAAGAAATTTCCAAGTGAAACCACATATAGAAGTAGGACCAATCAAAAACATAATTTACAAAGCATTGGGAGACAATTACAAGTTGGAGAGCATCTGGAAAGTAATAGAAATTCTAGTTATGAACCTTGCATCATTTTGTATAAACAAGCCAACAATGAAACAAGTGTCGAGTGATTTAAGAGAAGCCATTGAAATGGAAACAAACATATAATCACCTTATGATGTCTCACATGTGAGCATGTAGTTAAATCTATATCTTTGCACCAATAATAACTAAACCCACAACATTGACAATGATATTCAAAGTTTTAGTTCATGTGTCTAATACATGTCCAACAAAAATGAAACATACAATTTGCAAACCAATTTCCCCAACTTAAATAGCTAAAATGTCATGTTCACCCCATATGCAAAGTAGAAAAGGAAAAGAAGGCAAAGAATAAGAAGGAGAAAAACAAGATAATCATGCTTTTGTAGAGAAACCAAATTTCACAAACAAAATGCAGTTTGGCATAATGGAGTTTCTTTTGGGTGTGAATTTCCCCTCCCTCCCCACCCTCCCCTTAAACAACAAAAAAATAAATGTCCAATTGTAAGTTGTAGAGCTATGGCATTGAAAACCTTTTCAATAGGAAAGATTTTAAAGTAAAGGCACTCAATATTACTACTAATAATGATCATGTGTTTTCAGTTTGTTTCATTTTGAAAATTCTATTTATTTTGTTGGTGGAGGAGGATAAATCACAACTTTGTGGGCTTTTGATTCATCATCCATGGAATTGATAAATTTTGTAATTTTAATAAAACAAGATGTAAAACCCCATAGATTAATCTTATTGGTGTTAAGGTTATAGGGTTTTACAACTTGACAATCATGTCCAAAACAACCTTGAAGAAGAACAAAATGTGATGTGACTAATGTCTAAATACATGGTAAATATTTGACACTTATTTGAGAGAGTTGAAAAGAAATTAATACAACCCTGCAAGGGTATAGTAATTTTTTTGTGTTTTGTACATGTCATTCCTCATCACAAGAAGCTTGTCAATGTACTTTTGACAAAATTGAATTTTTTTCCTTAGCACAAGATTGAACTTTTGAAGGAATGGATCCTTTGACAAGTTGGGTTGTGGAGATCTTTGTTTTCCATGGTTGGGGTACAAGCATTCAACTCCTTGATTGCCAATAATTAAGTGTGAAAAATGCACTAGAAGAATGAAAAGACATTCTTTCAAACTTTGATGTTGACAATCATCAACCCACAAAGCTTGAAGTGTATCTTTCTATAAAGTTAAATTTCTCCTTTTTTGTTTGTCTTTACACAATTATTCGAAAGTCATTCAATCTGTCGTTACAAAAGATATTCTTATCAAATAAATTTTACACAATGAGCTCTACAAAAACCCATTTCATAACTATTACATTCAAAGGAAAATTATTATATCTAATTGTTTTCCTTAATTAAAATGTCTTACTTTTGACAGACTTGAATGGTATTTGGAGTTATAACACAACTTCATTTGAATGTTTTTCATATTGAAAGGATAGACAATCATGATGGAAAAGATTTGTTAAAAACAACTAAATTAATCACAAGAAATAGTACCACTATTGGTAGAACATTTACATATTGTCTTCCATGTACAATTATGACTATGGTCAACGTTCCCATAATTTATTTTTATAAGCTCAAATTTACATCAACAACACACATATAAACATTAAATGTGCTTTTGAAACTATAAAATGTTTAAAATAAATTTGGTTGTTAATTGTTGATAATAAATTCTTGGAAGTAAACACCAATGGGTTAATGCAGAAAGTTAAACATTGCACAATTGACACACCCCCAAGCTCCTTATGGACTCACCTACAAGTCTAAAGGTGAAAACAATAAAAGGAGAAGGAGTTTGGGTACGTTCCCTGGCTCATAATACTTTGGGGGTAAAGGGGCATGCTAAAGCTCTAGGATGGGATTAAAAAAATTGGCAAGCACTTCATTTATTCAGATGGGCCTACACAAACCAAATAACAGTCACAACCTTCCCCTTTATAGTATACTTTGTGCATGGCCATGGGACTAGCACCCAAAATGCCATTTTATCTTGGGACTCCCAAGTGGGAGTTTAAAAATTCTCACAATTGGGACTCTTGCAACTTTGGGGGCCCATAATTTTTACATGCAACCTCCGATTGACATGAGGTCGAAACAAATTTATAGCCCTTATCAAGAGCTTTCCAACGCTATGTTGCACACCACCTAAACGCAAGGAAATCAAGGTGATTACCGACTTTTATTGGTCATGTGTCAAATTGTTAATTTGACTCCCGGCCTTTCTTTTGGCTAAAACTTGTGTGTTACGTGTCTAAATGGGTCATGCGAACCCATTTTAGACATATATGTTCCAAGAGCTTTCCAATGATATAAGGAAATCCTCAATTAATGGGTTTTGAACCCTACGATCACTCCCTGAAAATTTGGAAATCCATCGGGATTCTAATTCCCAAAGTGTGAGCTCACTTGGGAGTGTGAGGGTTCATTCCCTCACATTCTTTTGCACTTTCGAGATCATGAAATGTGACTCTTGGGCTTCATACTTAGCCCGCACTTTCATAAGCCCTTGCCTTGGTGGTGAGCCCAAGGCTAAGGTTGCGACAATAATTGTGTTATGTTTGACTGATTTACTTTTCAATTAGTTATGTTGCACATTTAATTTTCTTATAGATCTTTGACTAACATATTTTATTATGAACATTCTTTGGCCCAATGATGTAATTGTGAATTTTGTGATTCATAGAAATATCACAAGTATGTATCTTTAATTTATATTAAATGCAAAATATTGGTATAAGGTTAGTAAATCAAATTGTGAAAATCTTCATCTTGCAAATTCATTAGATCATGAATTTGGGGTTTAGGTTTTAAAGTACAAATACCAAAACGATTTTTGTTGCAAAATACATTTGCAATGTTCAAATGCATTTATAAGATCTTATTAAACACAATGTTAGAACATGGATTTGAATTTATCAATTCATTAACAAACATCTTGCACTTTTGCTTGTAGATGAAAAGCTTCACATTATGTATATTGATGCAAATATGCTACGTAATGCACATCGCCTCATTGTTATAACAAGCATATGGATTTTTGTGTGAAAGTAGTTGTTGCAAAGAGATTGACATTTGGGGGATGAATCAAAGCTTGAACAACAAGTTGAGGTATGTCTTTCATGTGACAATAAAGAATGTGCAAAAGTTGTTTTTTGGTAAAATTATGAAATTTACCCTTTTAATTGGAATGTTCACAACAAGTTTTGATATTTAAGGCTTAGGTTCATACAATATCTATTTTTTTTTTGCTAAATCAATAAATCTTAACCTTCTTTTTCCAGGTTTTTTTACAGTTCTTAAGTGGTTGGAACATTTTGAAATCTCAATTTTGCTAATCCTAGGTTCCTCCAATTGTGGGTTGTCCTAATATTGCATTTCTTTTTAATGGTTTTGAAAATTCTATGTAAAGGAATTTGGAGCTTCATACCCTCCTTTCAAAGATAATACACCCACTATGCCCAAAGTTGCCATGCCAACTCCCTTTTTTTACCCCCCTAGAAATGTCAAGAAAATTATTTTAATGCAAAAATGTTTTTTGCCCAATTTGCCATGGACATATACTATAGCAATTTTTTTTTCAATTTGGATGTAATTTGTGTCAATCTTCAAATAATATTATAACTCCATGTGCAATAATACTAGCTTGGGTTTTATTGTTTCACATTACATTACCAATTATATTATGAAAAAAATGATTTGATTTTATGAAAATTGAATACCATTCAAATGAAAATGTTGAATGACATTCCATGCAATGTGAATTGAATAAAAACACTTTATGACTTTGATGTACTTGGGATTTCTTATAATTAAAACTAATTGTTTTTCCTTTATTTTTTCACCCATTTTTCCAATTACTACATCATCCTTCTCCCACCTTTCCTGTTTATAACAATAATATGCAATGACCTTAGGCATATTTGATTATGATGATGTTTATAATAACATAAGATAAACAAAAGTTGAAGTTTTAAAAAATTTATTGCACCATTTTTTGGTTGGCCCCTTCAAACCCCTCCAATATATAGTTGGGGAATGTCAACAAAATTCTATGGTTTCTTCTAATCTCTTTCTTAAACATCTAGTTATTGGCCTAGCCATTTCCACTTATAGTAATTAATCTAGGTAAGTTTTGATTCCTTTATTATTGGGTTGCCTCAAGATATAATTAGGTCAACTTTAGTAGGTCAATTCAAGAATGTTGTAAGTGATACCACACTAGTCTCAACTCTCTTTGGTTTCTTGGACCTCTCTTACCTCTTGTGAAAGTTTGTTTATCTTACTCCTTAATTATTGTCCCTTTTGCTTTATCACACCCCAAAAAAAATTCTTGTCGATTGAATCTAATACTACAACTATCGAAATCCATAGTTCAAGTTCAAAGTTGTACTTTATTAACATACTTGTCCAAGCATTTATTAACAATACCAATGTTAAGTTCAGACTAAAATTTGAACTCTTACATCCCAAATTTACTGCTTTTGACATCCAAACAATGAAAACAAAAACTCAATTTTTTTG
>Ga0116226_10003587_pt1 | contig 13680 bp, 13 predicted proteins | sample S1TSphfallax_FD_89692 | JGI IMG/M metagenome (GOLD analysis project Ga0116226, IMG submission 89692) | Host-associated microbial communities from peat moss isolated from Minnesota, USA - S1T2_Fa - Sphagnum fallax MG | ecosystem: Host-associated > Plants > Peat moss > Unclassified | place: USA...
CGGCAGCGCGCGGGGGGGGATTGTTGTGGCGCTGGCGGAAGAATTTGGCCTGCCGGTGCATGCGGTGGGCGTCGGCGAGCGCGCGGAGGATTTGCAGCCGTTCGAGGCGCTGGATTTTGCGCGGGGGTTGTTGGGCGATGCGTAGAAATACAGACTTGACTTTCCTCCGTGCATGTATGACATTGTCATACATGCACGGGAGTGTCGGTATTGCCTGCAGCCACCAATCCACCCGTAAGCGTCCGGGTCAGTCCGAGCGAACGTGAAATATTGGCGGCTGCCGCCGCGCAGGCGCGAACCAATCTCAGCGACTTCGTTCGGCGCAGCGCGCTGGAGGCTGCGGAGATCGAGTTGCTGGTGCATCCGCTGGTGACTATTCCGGCCGCCGACTGGGAACGATTTGAGGCCTGGGCGCATGCGCCGGCCAAGACGGTGCCTGCGTTGCTTGACCTCGCGGCGACCCGGCCCGCTTGGCAGGAATAACGCCGCCACGCCCACTTGCCGCCGCGGACGATCGCGGAGCATTTGATTGTGGCCGCGACTCGATCAACCAATGGTTCCGCCGGCACGCCTGGCGCAATCAGCAGAGCGGTGCCTCGCGCACAAATATTGTGTGCGACACCGACACCGGCGCAATTGTCGGCTGCGTGGCACTCTGCGCCGCCCAGATTCAACGTGAATTTTTACCGAAATCCGCGCAGCGAAATCAGCCTGATCCGCTGCCCGCGGTGCTGCTTGGCCAGTTGGGAATCGACCGAGGCTATCACGGTCGTGGTTATGCCCGATCGTTGATGCGGTTTGCGCTGACCACGTCCGTCAGATTTTCGAAGGATGTAGGATGTTTTGGCGTTCTCGCGCATCCGCTCGATGACGGGCTACGCGTATTTTATCGACGTTTCGGGTTTGAAGACCTGCCTTTTGATCCGGGCCGTGCGATGATAGTCCGTATATCAGATCTAGAACGAAATGGCTTCATGGGACCATGAAGCCGCCTGAAGCACCGGTTGCCAGAGCGAAACAGCCATCAACGCTCGTGTCCTTGTCCGTGATGGGCGTGATGTTCGCAATGCGCGGCTGATTTCGGTTGGCGGCGGGCGAGGACAAACAGGGCAAGCGCCAGCACCGCGAACGCGAGGTTGAGCCAGAATGTGTAGTTCAGTGAGAAATGCACCATGTCGGCCTGCATGTCCGGCCGCCGGTGGGGGATCCAGGCCAGGGCGCTGAAGGCCGCGTCCATGACCAGGGCGGAGAGCACCATCGTTACGTAGAATATTGCGGCGATGTAGGCGGCCATTTTCCAGCCGTAATAGCGGCGATACACGTCGAGCAGCGGCAGCACGATCAGGTCGGCGAAGAGGAAGGCCAGCACACCGCCGAAACTGACGCCGGCACTCCACAGGACGGCGGCCATCGGCACGTTGCCGATCGAGCAGACAAATGAGAGCACCGCCACGAGCGGCCCCAGCAGGGCATTCGCCGGAACCTGTATCCAGGGACTGGCGCCCTTGACGAACAAGGCCTGCCACACACCGGCGGGCACGAACACCGACAGCGCACCGGCGATCAGAAAGCCAAGCACCAGGTCCTTCCACAGCATGGACCAGTCCATGACGAAGCTCTGTGCTACCCGGCCCCAGGTTTCGCGCCGGGAGAGTTTATCCCACACCGTGCCGCCGGCTTCGGCGGTGTCGCCATGGTCGTGGGCACCGCCCGGCTCCGGATGATGGCGGGCTTCCTCGACCAGGTGCGCCGGATAGGTCAGGCGCACCACCAGGGAGAGGATGACGACGAGGACGACGCCGCCGATCCACTCGCCGGCCATGAACTGCCAGCCCATCAGCAGGTAAAGCACGATGCCGAGTTCAGCCACCAGGTTGGTGGACGCAATCAGGAACGCCAGGCTGGGGATCAGGGCCGCGCCCTTCTTGAACAATGTGCGGCTGACAGAAGCGGCGGCGTAGGAGCAGCTTGAACTCGCGGCCCCCGCGGCCGTTGCCAGGGCGATTTCGCGGATGCCGGCATGGCCCAGATTCCGGCTCATCGTCTGCCTGGAGACCACCGCCTGCAGCACGGCGGAAATCGCAAAGCCCAGAACCAGGCTCCAGCCCACCTGCCAGAACATGCCGAACGCCATGAGCAGCGCTTCGCCAACGCGGTGCAGGAGGTCAGTCATGAGAAAGCAAAAGTAAAGGAAACAGTTCTTTTTTGAAAAAAAGAACCAAAAAACTTTTGCTCATTGCGCCCGGCAGACTGTCCAAAAGGGCAAATAAGGTGCCGTCCGCCATGGATAAAGGTTTTTTGGTTCTTTTTTTCAAGAGAGAACTGCTTCCGTCGCCTTGCCTTTCCTGGGCCGAAGGTCCCGCATCGCCCGAGCGGGCGGCTTTGTGTCACGGCTTTATAGCGAATACCGTTCCGTTGCCGCTCGCGCCGCCCTTGTAGGTGGTGCCATAGAGACTGCCGCCTACCTTGATCAAGCCGGCTTGGGGATTGGCGCCGTCGCCGGAAGTACCTTGGAACGAGTAGATAACGGTCTCGGCGCCCGCCGGCGTCACCTTGAATACGGTTCCGTAGCCGCTTGCGCCGCCGCCTTGGGTGGTGCCGTAGAGCGTGCCATCCACATCGAGCAGGGCGCCCTGGGGGGATGATCCATCGCCGGCAGCCTGGCCCTGGAAGGTGTAAATCACTCTCGCCGCCCCGGCCTTCGACACTTTGAACACCGTTCCGTAGCCGTTCGCGCCGCCGGTCAAGGTGGTGCCGTAGAGCGTGCTGCCGACCTTGATCAGGCTGGCAAAGGGACGTGATCCATCATTGCCAGCCTTGAAGGAATACAAGACCTTCTCGGTCCGCGACTTCGTCACCTTGAAAACGGTCCCTTCGTCGTCCGTGCCACCATTGTAGGTGGTGCCGTAGAGGTTGCCGCCCACATGGAGCAGGCCGCCATAGGGATTGATCCCGTCTATGCGGCCGCCGCCGTCATTGAAGGAATACACCACCTTTTCGGTTCCGGACCGGGTTATGCTGAACACCTCGCCTTCCGACTTGGCGCCGCCGAAAAGGGTGGTGCTGTAGAGCGTGCCGCCCACGTTGATCAGGCCCGCACACGGAAGCGAGCCGGACGTGCCCTGGAAGGAAAACAACACGCTTTCGGCGCCGGCTGCCGTGACACTGAACACGGTTCCGCTGTAGCCGCTCGGGCCACCCTGATATGTCGTGCCGTAAAGCGTGCCGTCCTGGTTGATCAGGCTGGCTTCGGGATTGGCCCCATCGCCGGCAGGTTCGCCCTGAAAGGCATAAACGACCCGCTCCGCGCCTGTTTTTGTCACGCTGAACACCGTTCCGTAATTGCCTGCACCACCGTAGTAGGTGGTGCCGTAGAACGTGCCCTTCACGTGGATCAGGCTGGCGAACGGATTTGCGCCGTCGCCGGCGGAAGCGCCCTGGAACGAATAGAGGACCGTTTCGCTCGCGGCGTGGGCGGGCGCAAGGGCGGTTTTGCCCAGCAAGGCGAGGGCGGCGAAGCCGATGCGCGCGGCACCCGGCAGAGGCATCCGCATGGTTTCGACTGTCTTCATTTTGTCATCTCTCTTGCGTCGTCGGGCGGGTTGCGAGGCCGCCGGCCAGCGCAGTTCGGTTGGTAGTAACGGCTTGCGGCAGGCCGATGCACCTATCTGAAGAGATAGGTGCTGGCCCGAGATGCGCTACAGGATGCCGTACAGCACCAGCAGCGCGACCGCGTTGGTGCGGCTGCTGGTGCCGAGGCGCCGCATGACCCTGCCGATATGAAAATGCGCGGTGGCTTCCGCGATGCCCAGCAGTTGGCCGATGTCCCAATCGGTCTTTCCGGCGGCGGCCCAGCGCATGCATTGCAGTTCGCGTGGCGTGAGGCGCGGCGGCGGCGTGTCACTGCCGAAGCCCGGCGTGGTGCGGCACCGCTCGTGAATGGAGAGCGACATGATCCAGAGAAGGGAACGTTCCGTAGCCGTTAGCATCAGCGGATTGAAGGTGGCCATGCTGACCAGTCCCTGGTAGCCGGCCGGGCCATGGGCGGGCACCACCAGCCCATCCACCCAGCCGTAGCGCCACCCCAGCACGGCCATATCCATGGCAGCGTCGCCATCGCCATTCGGTTTCGGCAATTCGCTCAGCAGGAACGGCGTGGCGCGGCGAAGTGCTTCGTTCACCGCGGGATCTTCCAGTGTCGCCTGGTGCTCGAGGTAGATTGCCAGCCACGCCGCCGGCCAGGTGTTGAAGTAGAAACGCGGCATGCGGTCGGTGCTGAGGCCAATCCAGCCGCCACCGGCGACGCTGTCGAAACCGAAATCTTTCGTGATGGCGATGAATTCCGCCACCAGCGCCGGCACGTCCGATTCTGTAACGCACCGTTCGACCAGATGAAGCCCGCGCTGAAACCTCATGTGTCCGTCGGCAATAGATAAAAGTTCTTTGGTTCTTTTTTTCAAAAAGAACTGCTTCCTATTTCGCCTCCGGGCTCTGCCGGCCGCGTTCGATTTGATGCAGCAATTTTTCCTGGTGGTGGAGGATATCCTGGCCCGCAAGGACGTCGAGAGTGAGGGTTTGGGCGAGGTCGCGTCCGTCCAGTCTGCCGATGCGGAAATCGAGGTTCGCGTCCGAAAGGCGGCGGACATATTCGCCGGTCAGTAGGAGCCTTGCCTCCTCGAGCGAGATCGCCTCCTCGGCATAGATTTCCGAGTAACGTTGCAGGTCGGCCGGGTCCAGATGGCTCACGGACTGGTCGGCGATTGCCGCGTCCCAGGCTTCGCGCCGAAATGATGGGAAGCTCACGCCGAGCTCGTCGATGGCGGGCTGGGCCAGTGTGACGAGGGAGGCATCGTCGGGTTTGCCATCCTTCAGCCTGGCGTCGAGCACGGTCAGGACAGCGTTGACCGCGTTCATTCTTTCGTTGTTTTTCTGTATCGCGTTTTTCAGGTCGGTGACGAACCTGGCCAGTTCGGACTCGATACGGGCGCGGCTGTCGCGGGCGGTGGATGCGTTGTGGACCGACACCACGATCTGTTCGAGGGCGAGCGCGGTCAGGATCGACAGCACGATCATGGCGTATTGCGCGATGAAGCCGCGCAGCGTGTTCGGCGGGTGGTGCGGCGTTTCGACTTGCATGGGTTACGCCGGGAAGGCTCCTTCGAAGGCGAAGGCGGTGATGGGGTCGCGGCCGCTGGGGGCTTCGCGGGCTTGCAGCATTTCGGGGAGGGTGGATTTGTCGCCCAGGCGGCCGATGGCGATGGCGGCCTCGACGCGGTAGCCCTCCGGAATATGCAGCTCGACAGAGGTCCGGGGGATGTCGAAGCCGACCATGCCGTGGGCGTGCCAGCCGATGGAAGTTGCTTGCAGGGCCAGGTTCGACCAGGCGGCGCCGGCGTCGAAGCTGTGGCTGTGGCTGGGGATGTCGGCGTCGCGGCCGGGCGGGCGCATGGTGGCTTTGGATATGGCGATGATCAGCACCGCGGCGTTCTTGGCCCAGCCTTGGTTGAACTCGCCGAGCAGGCCGAGGAAGGTTGGCCACGATGGGGTGTCGCGCCGGGCGTAGAGGTAGCGCCAGGGCTGCGAATTATAGCTGCTCGGCGCCCATCGGGCCGCTTCGAAGATGCGCAGCAGGTCGGCTTCGGGAATTGCCTCACCGGTAAAGGCGCGCGGCGACCAGCGTTGCAGGAAGATCTGCTCGATGTCGTGGTCGGAGGTGCGGGTCTCGAAGTGGGTCAAGGTGCGCTCCATTTCTGGTATCGAGACGGATGCCTCAGCCAGCACGAAACCAAAAGAGCAAAAGTTTTTTGCTTCTTTTTTTCAAAAAAGAAGACTTTCCTTTCTTAAAAAAGAGCAGATGATTTTGTTGTTGCAGGCGTCGGCGCGAGGCGCGCAGCATTGCGGACGTCAGGCTCGCGTTGCACCTGAACAACCCCTCATATTGTGTTGGCGCCACACTCGGCGTCCATATATAGTATTCCGCTTGACGTGATTGAGGGCTGGCGCAGGATGGACGGTATGACGAATCGAGACCTAGACCCACACCTGAACCTCCTCGGGGGAGACTCCGCGTTGCTAGACGATGCCGTGCAAATCAAAGGTGGCCATCAGGTTCGGGTGGACCGGTCGCGCGACGCGCTGCTGACCGATTTCGGGCGGGCCACGCTCGACGACCGGTATTTGATGCCGGGCGAGAGCTATCAGGACCTGTTCGCGCGCGTAACCAGCTTCTACGGCGAGGATCAGGCGCATGCGCAGCGCCTGTACGATTACATCAGCCGCATGTGGATGATGCCGGCGACCCCGGTGCTGTCGAACGGCGGCACGGCAAGGGGCTTGCCGATTTCCTGTTTCCTGAACGAGGCGAGCGACAGCCTGGACGGCATTGTCGGCTTGTGGAACGAAAATGTGTGGCTCGCCAGCAAGGGTGGCGGCATCGGCAGTTATTGGGGCAATTTGCGGTCGATCGGCGAGAAGGTCGGGCAGAACGGCAAGACCAGCGGGGTAATTCCTTTCATTCGGGTGATGGACAGTTTGACCCTGGCGATCAGCCAGGGGTCGCTCAGGCGCGGGTCGGCGGCGGTGTATTTGCCGGTGAGCCATCCGGAGATCGAGGAATTTGTTGAAATCAGGCGGCCTACGGGGGGCGATCCGAACCGCAAGGCGCTGAATTTGCACCATGGGATTCTGGTGCCCGACGATTTCATGCGGGCGGTGGAACAGGATCTGCCGTGGGCGTTGCGCAGCCCGAAGGACAACGCCATCGTCCGCCGCATCCAGGCGCGGTCGCTATGGATCCGCATCCTGACCGCGCGGGTGGAAACCGGCGAGCCGTATCTGGTGTTTTCGGACCACGTGAACAATGCGCGTCCGCAACAGCAGAAGCTGGCCGGCCTCGAGGTGAAGACCAGCAATCTGTGCAGCGAAATTACGCTGCCGACGGGGCTCGATCACCACGGCCAGCAGCGCACCGCGGTGTGCTGCCTTTCCAGCCTGAATCTGGAAACCTGGTTCGAGTGGAAGGACCATCCGCTGTTCATCGAGGACTGCATGCGGTTCCTCGACAATGTGTTGCAGGATTTTATCGACCGCGCGCCGGACGGCATGCAGCGAGCGAAATATTCCGCCATGCGCGAACGGTCGGTGGGCTTGGGCGTGATGGGCTTTCATTCATTCCTGCAATCGCAGAATGTTCCGTTCGAGGGCGTGGTCGCCAAGGTGTGGAACAAGCGCATGTTCGCGCACATCCGCACCCAGGCGGACGCGGCGTCGCGGCTGCTGGCGGAGGAGCGTGGGGCATGCCCGGATGCCGAGGAATACGGCATCATGGAACGGTTCTCCAACAAGATTGCGGTGGCGCCCACGGCGTCGATTTCGATTATCGCCGGCAATGCGAGCCCAGGGATCGAGCCGATCGCGGCGAATGTGTTCCTGCAAAAGACGCTGTCAGGCAGTTTCACCGTGCGGAACCGGCATTTGCAGAAATTGTTGGAGGCACGCGGGCAGGATAATGAAGAGATTTGGTCGTCCATCACCCTTAGCCAGGGCAGTGTGCAGCACCTGGATTTCCTGACGGAGCAGGAGAAGGCGGTCTACAAGACCGCGTTCGAACTGGATCAGCGCTGGATTATCGAGCACGCGGCCGACCGCACGCCGTTCATTTGTCAAAGCCAAAGTGTAAATATTTTTCTGCCGGCAAATGTTCACAAGCGCGATTTACACGAAATCCACATGATGGCGTGGAAGCGCGGCGTGAAAAGCCTGTATTACTGCCGTTCGCTGTCCATTCAGCGTGCCGACACGGTGAGCGATATGCCGAAAGGGGTGGCGTCGTCGCCGGATATGCAGATGGCGAACGACATGGCGCCGTTGCCGCTGGTTGCAAAAGCCGCCCGCACCACCACTAATTATGAAGAGTGCCTGGCCTGCCAGTAAGGAACGACTTCTTTTTTGAAAAAGACAAGCAAGAAACTTTTGCAAAGGCGTCGGACGCGGCCCGCAAATAGGCAAAAAGTTTTTTGGTTCTTTTTTTCAAAAAAGAACTGCTTTCGTTTGTTGCGATATGTCGCGTTCGGTCGGCGGCCATCTTGAATGGATGAAAATCTGAGTCAGTTTCGTGTTTTGGTGATTTTGGTTCGGCTCGTGACAGAAGGCGTCATTCGCGATGTTCGGGCGACGAGACGTGGTGGGCTGAAGCCCACCCTACGAGCTACAAGCTACGAGGAGTTTTGCGCGTGATCGACGAACAGCCAGTGCATTTCAACCTGCTCACCGAGAATCCGGTGTACAAGCCGTTCCGTTATCCTTGGGCGTATGACGCGTGGCTGACCCAGCAGCGCGTGCACTGGCTGCCGGAAGAAGTGCCGCTCGCGGATGATGTGAAGGATTGGCATCGCAACCTGACCGACCCTGAGCGCAACCTGGTAACGCAGATTTTTCGCTTCTTCACGCAGTCGGACGTGGAGGTGAACAACTGTTATATGAAGCACTACAGCCAGGTTTTTAAGCCGACCGAAGTGCTGATGATGCTCTCGGCGTTTTCCAACATCGAGACAATTCACATCGCCGCCTACAGTCATTTGCTCGACACCATCGGCATGCCGGAACTGGAATACCAGGCGTTCCGGCGTTTCAAGGAGATGAAGGACAAGTACGACTATATGCAGTCGTTCCGCATCGATAGTAAACGCGAGATTGCCAAGACGTTGGCGGCGTTCGGCGCGTTTACAGAAGGTTTACAGCTTTTCGCGTCGTTCGCGATCCTGCTGAATTTTCCGCGGTTCAACAAACTGAAGGGAATGGGGCAGATCGTCTCCTGGTCGGTGCGCGACGAAACGCTGCACTGCAACTCGATCATTCGCCTTTTCCGCACTTTTATTTCCGAGAACCCGGAGATTTGGACGGAGGATTTGAAGCGCGAGCTTTATCTGACGTGTGCCACCATCGTCGATCACGAGGACGCATTTATTGATCTGGCGTTCGAACTTGGGCCGGTGCAGGGGCTCGATGGCCGCGATGTGAAAAGCTACATCCGCTTCATTGCCGATAGGCGGCTGATGCAATTGGGCCTTTCGCCGCTTTTTCACGTCAGCAAGAATCCGCTGCCCTGGCTTGACGATATGCTGAACGCGGTGGAGCACGCCAATTTCTTCGAGAACCGCGCGACCGAATACAGCAGGGCTTCAACCATCGGCACGTGGGAGCAGGCGTTTGGAGAGCAGGCTTTTGGCGAACAGGCTTTTGGGGAAGAAGCGCTTGGCGACAAGGCATTCAGCGACGTGCAACCGGGTGGGAATATACTCGCGACACGCGAATCGGGTGTTTATCTCGCGGATTAGAACATGAGACCTGTCTTAGCACTTGCATTATTTCGGCATTGTCCACAATTATGAGGCAGTTCGTGCGTTAGAGTCTTCACCCGGTGGGCAGCGGGGCTGGTATGAGTGAGTTTGCAGAGGCGGATGTGGATATTGGCGAGACACGTGAAAGGTCCGGTGGGGCCGCGGCGCGGCATGGCCGCCGGCTCTCGGACAAGATACTCGTCGCCTTTCACCACGCCTGTGATGCGCAGGACCTCATCGTCGCCGAGCAGTTGCTAAAGACGCTGGAGTCGATGCTGACCCGCCGCGGGGTGCCTACCGAGCAGAACCGGCGCCGGGCTTTGGAAAGCCTGGTAGCGGCGCATGAGCGGCTTTGGCATTTGCGACATCGGGAAAAGTAAGGAAGCAGGTCTTTTTTGAAAAAAGAACCAAAAAACTTTTGACTGTTTTATTCTTCTTTTTCAAAAGAGAATTGCTTCTTGTTTTAACACTGCTTCCGCCTCCAGCGTGAACGTATCTTGCTCGTGCAACGTGAGGCCCGGTAGTAGGCGCGTTCCGCCCTTCCCCAGCCGCGTTGCCCGCAGGATCACCAGTTTGGCCTGAGCGCCGGCGCGTGGCCACAGGGGAAACACCGACACCTCAGGGCACTTCGCCGCCGCAAGCGCCAGCATCGCTTCCACCAACGAGGCGCCCGGCAGAACGAGGCTGAGCGTGCCGCGGGCGCGCAAATTGCCGGCAAGAGCGCTCACCCACGCGGCGAGCAAGCCGGGCGAGGCCTGCTTGGCGGTACGGCGCGACGCGTCGGGCGATGCGGTGCCGGCCGGGCCGTGCCAGGGCGGGTTGGCGAAGGCGTGATCGAACGGCCTGTCGCCACGCCATTTTGTGACGTCGGCAGCTTCGGCGCACAGGCCGGCAAAGCCGTTCGCGGCAAAATTCCGGGCGGCAAGCGCCGCCAGGACGGGATCGATTTCCAGGCCGACGCCCGCCACGTCAGGCACGCGGGCAGCCAGACATAGCAGGCCTGCGCCGGCGCCGCAGCCGGCCTCCAGCACCCGCTCCCCGGAACGGGCCGGCACGCTGGCGGCGAGCAAAACGGGCTCCAGCCCGGTGCGATATCCCTCGGCAGGCTGATCGTAGCGAACGCGGCCACCCAGAAGTGTGCCGCCGGTGACGCTCACACCTCGCCCGCCTCCATCAGCACGCGGCGGGCACGGCTCGCGTCGTCGTCCGACACCGCGAGGCGCCGGGGGAACGCGCCGATGGAGCCTTCGACGGCGCTGATATGGCCGTCCAATATGTCCGCCTCGATGCCGGCGTCGCGCAGCAGACACACCAGGAAGGACAGGCGAACCGGGTCGGTGCTTTTTACCAGAATCTGCATCTTGCCTCCCTGGTGGTTTGTCCCGGTTGGGATGGCAAGCGGAAATCCTGGCGCGCGATGGATGATCGGCAGGCAACGGCCCGGGCTTGCCTTGACCATGTGGAAAACCCCGCCGATATCGTGGGCATCGCTAAGGGGAGACTGTTTTGGTGCGCGCCGCCAGCCTGCCGACCGACCTGCAGGACCTGACCGGCACGCAGGATGGGCCGCCGCCGGACGCCCTGGCCGAGCTTGCGTCGCTGGTCGGCGAGGATCTGCTCGCCTGCAACCGGGTGATCGTCCACTACATGCAAAGCGAGGTGGAACTGATACCCCGCCTGGCCGCGCACCTGGTGGCGGCCGGCGGCAAGCGGTTGCGCCCGATCCTCACATTGGCGACGGCGCGGATGTGCGGCTACAGCGGCGGCCAGCGGCACGTGAATCTCGCCGCCTGCGTGGAATTCATCCACACCGCTACCCTGCTGCACGACGATGTGGTCGACGGCAGTCAGTTGCGCCGTGGCATGGCCAGCGCCAACGCGGTGTTCGGCAACGAGGCCAGCGTGCTGGTCGGCGATTTCCTGTTCTCGCGCGCGTTCCAGTTGATGACAGCGGACGGCAGCCTTGAGGTGTTGCGCATCCTGTCCGACGCCGCGGCGACGATTGCCGAGGGCGAGGTGCTGCAATTGGTGACGCAGAACGATCTCTCGACCACCGAGCCGCGGTATCTGAACGTGATCCAGGGCAAGACGGCGGCGCTGTTCGCCGCGGCCTGCCACGTCGGTGGGGTCGTGGCGAATCGTCCGGCCAGCGAGCTGCGGGCGCTGTCGGCATACGGCACCGCGATCGGCATGGCATTCCAACTTGTGGACGACGCGCTGGATTACGCCGCCGATCAGCGCCTGCTGGGCAAGACGGTGGGCGACGATTTCCGCGAGGGCAAGATCACGCTGCCGGTGCTGGCCGCCTATCACGGCGGGTCGGCGGAGGACCAGGCGTTCTGGAGCCGCACGATCGAGGCGAGCGAGCAGACCGACGAGGATCTGGAGCACGCGCTGGGGCTGATGGTCCGCACCGGCGCGATCGAGGTAACGCTGCGGCGGGCCGCGGATTACGCCGAACAGGCGAAGGCGTCATTGGCGCCGTTCGCGCCATCAGGGTTGAAGCGGGGATTGGTGGCGGTCGCGGATTATACGGTGCAGCGGGGGCGGTGAGTTAGAGCATTTTCAGCCTGACTGGAATCGGCCTTCATGAGCCGGCGGTTTGAGGCTGATACAAATGCTCTGCAAACAACTGGCTGGAGCGGCCCGCCGGATGCCGGTGATTTTCCAGTCAGGATGAAGCCGCTCTAGGCGCATCGGCAGTTTTTTTATAAATCCTTTATCTTGGCATTGCGCATTCAGGCCGAAATATGCCGCAGTGGGCCAATGCATGGTGAAATACCAGGTCGGCGAATTGCCCTCAACGTTCGGTTGATGGTGGCGGGGTTATTAAACCCGCGCCGCTGCTACGGTTCGAAGTTCGCGTTTCTTATCGGCGTGGCCTATCCGTTCGGACCGGTCGATATTATTCCAAATGGCTTGCCCGTGATCGGACATCTCGATCAGGTGGCGTTCGTCCTGGGCGGCCCGGCGCTGGCGTATCTGCTCCTCACGCCGCCGTATCGGCGGCGCGTGGCCGCCGCACGGCCCGCAATCGCGTCGGCACAAGGGCTCTCGGCGCGTGCGAGGGCCTGGCTGCTGGACGGATTCGCCGCGGCGTTCGCGCTGCCATTGTTACGCTTGGCAACCGGCGCGTGGCCGCACAAGCGAGAAGTGGCATCGTTCCGATATGCGTTCCGGCGGTTCACGCCCTTGCCGCCCCTGATGCGGGCGCTGGCAACGATACCCGCCGGGCGCGAGCAATTGACCCGCGCCATGCTGGCGAGCTGGCTGCTGGCGGACGAGGCCTATCGCGGGCGGCTGGCACGCGAACTCGCGGGTGATGATCAGCGCCCAGGCAGTCCGTTACGGGTATGGAGCGGTCCGCGCGTGACCTTCCTGCATATCGAAAAGACCGCCGGGATGGCGATGATGGCGGCGTTGACGGCGCAGTTTCACCCGCTGCAGATCGATGCGGATGTGCGGCGGGCGCACCCGCCGCATCTGTTCTGCCATTTGCCGCCTTTCCTGCTGCCGCAGGTGCGGCGGCGCGCCCTTGTGTGGGGCCATTACGATGTGCCATCGATCGACCGGCTGGGGGACGGGCGATTTACCTTCACCATGCTTCGCGAACCGCGGGCACGGATCAGATCGCTGTACGGATATTGGCGCGCAAAGGCGGCGCTGGATTTGGGCTGGAACGGAATGAATCAGCCGGTGCTGCTGGCGCAACGTCTGGATTTCGATGTTTTCCTGCAGTTGCAAGATCCGATGGTGGTCAATTACATCGATAATGTCTATGTGAGGCGCCTGACCGGCCAATATGCCACCGAAGAATGCGATCCGCTGGCCGACGATCCGGAAAGATGGTTGCAGGCGGCGCTGGGCGTGCTGGCCCGGCTGGATTTCGTTGGATTGACCGAGGACACGGACGGCGCCTTGGCGCGGCTGGGCGCATTGCTCGATTTTGAACCGCCGGTACATGTGTGTCCGGTGAATGTTACGCACTCGACGATCGTTCTGGGCGCCACGGCGGAGGCTGCACTGGACCGGCTGACCGCGCTCGATCGGGTTGTTTACGCCGCGGCGGTCGACCTGTATAAGTCTCGCAACGCAGAAATGACTGCCGAACTGACACCTCGAAAATCACCTGGCTGGCCCATTTGAACCGGCGGCTTTACGCAAAGAGCAAAAGTTTATTGTTTCTTTTTTTCAAAAAAGAAATACTTCCTTTTCGTCGTTAGAGCATTTTCAGCCTGACTGGAATCGGCCTTCATGAGCCGGCGGTTTGAGGCTGATACAAATGCTCTGCAAACAACTGGCTGGAGCGGCCCGCCGGATGCCGATGATTTTTCAGTCAGGA
>Ga0116226_10003588_pt1 | contig 13675 bp, 11 predicted proteins | sample S1TSphfallax_FD_89692 | JGI IMG/M metagenome (GOLD analysis project Ga0116226, IMG submission 89692) | Host-associated microbial communities from peat moss isolated from Minnesota, USA - S1T2_Fa - Sphagnum fallax MG | ecosystem: Host-associated > Plants > Peat moss > Unclassified | place: USA...
CGCAGCGTGATCACGCCCAGAATCTGACCGTCACGAAGGACCGTGATGGGCCTCGCGGCGGCCCCGGCTGCGGTTTGATGAGAATCCTCTGCCGCGGCCAATATTTTGGCGGCGGATGAAGACAGCGGAAGTCCCACAGCCTTTATATGGGCGGGCGCCGCGATTTCCAGCAATTGGCCCTCGCCATCGAAATAACGGATCGCACCTGCACGCCGCTCGCGGTTGATAACCTGGGGCAGGGCATTGCCGCGCTTGGCCGTTTCAGCCTGCAGAGCCTCTGCGCGCTCGTTCTGGGCCGGAGGAAAGGCAGCTGCGGCATAGGCCAGCACGTTATTTTCAGACACAAGCCCCGTCGAGAAGACCTCATCTATTTCCAATTCACGCTGGGTGAGTCCTGGTGTGTCGTCGAAAACATAAATGTCGGTCGCAGGCAGGCGGCTGATAGCCCCTGGCTCGCGAAAGAGAATGCCCCGGCTGAGACCTTCAGCAAAACTATGCAAGCCTGAAAGCTGCGCGCTGAGACGCGGCGCTGTCGCATAATCGGGCCGCAGCATCGCTTGTGATGGCCGCAACTGGCGTGAAGCCAGAAAGCTCAATCCAGCGATGGCGAGAGACGCTTTCGCGTTTCGATTGGCGATACGCTCGGCCGAGGATGAGGCGGGCAGGCCAGCGGTTTTTCCATGAGGCAAATACGTCGCGATCACGGCCGCCGCGGTTGCTTCACCCGCGCGTTCCACCCGAATGCTCAAATGTCCGTCGCGCATGAAACTTCCCGCATAGACGGAATCGCCCGCAGTCTTATCCTGTGCGCCTGAAACGCCTGTCAGTTCCTGCTCGTCGATGGCGGCAAGTCCGCTGACAATTATGCCATCGACTGGAATAATGTCTCCGCTACGGACGCTAACGAGATCACCCGGCTTAAGCATATCGGCATCCACTTCGATGTCCATATTTCCATCGCCGGCCAGCCGTGCCCATGTGGACCGGCGGCAAAGCGGTAAAAAGAGTTTGCGCTGCGTGCGCGTCGTGGTGCTATGTGCCAATTGCGGCCAAAACTGCATCAACACTGCCATAACGGAAGATGAAAACGGCATCCCGGTCAGCAGCATAAGAAAGAGCCCGGCCGAGTAGAGCGCGGGCAGTCCCACACGCCCGTGCACGATGTCCTTGCTGCCGTTGAGAAGATTGGGAAGGCCATAGAGCGCGACAGCTGCCACGGCGATGGGCCGCACCACCGGAACCAAATATTGGCCCGTATAGGCGAGGCCGAGAAGTCCAGTCGCGATCGTCAGGCGCTTCCTTGAAGGCGGACCATCAGTGCCCTCCAATAATTTGGGCCAGGCCTGTTCCAGCCTGCGGATGAGCCGCTCTGTGTTCAGGAGCCGGGGATTAAAGCGGATCGTGACGCCCGAGGCCAGCGGGCTCGTGCGAAAAGCCTCGACGCCAGGAATGGCGGTAAGTTCTTCCTCAAGCCGGAAGGCAACATCCCGGCGGTTGAAAAGCAATGGATGGAATAGGCTTATTTTTCCTGGACTTTGACGGCGCACTTCCCAAGTCGAAAGCAGCCGGCCGATCCGGTTGACGCGGATCGATGCCTTCGGCTGGCTTTCGAGATAAAGCGGCGCTGCTTCGATGGTGCTTTTACCTTGCTGAGAGAGTATGCGGCTTAATTTCCGCCATATCTCCTCCACAGCCCCTGTTTTTTTGTAGCTGACACGCGCATAGCCGTGCGCCGGTTCGATTTCGGCTGCCACGACTTCTTCGATGCTGAAAACGCGTGCCAGCAGATCACGGAGAAGAGGAAGATTATTGGGATCGATCAGTGCGCTGCTCCAAATCGCAACGCTCGTATCTCCTGGCGCTATGCGGACAATAGGCTCGCGCAGCCCGGCGGCTGGCGGTGTCGATTTGGTTGCGCGCGCTTGCGCCATGGGGATCTCCGCCATAAAACTGATTTAGTATATATATTTACTTGACTTTTACAGAAATGTCACCGAGATATCATCATTCTGTTAAGATTATTGGCCTCGGCAAAAGGAACAGAAGATGCCGGATCATGAAAAATCGGACCTGCCTTCTTCGCCGAAATTTGAAATCGTGTGGAACGCGCCAGAGGCGGATGAGAGTCAGCTCAACAGCTTTGCTCAACGGATGAATCCTTATATCGCAGCGGGCGGCGCGGTTTTGGGAAACGCCTATGCAGCGGTAGCGCGCCGTTTCTTTGAATGGGCCGAGGATTTTGAGGATAGCCGGGCAGAACGCATTGCCAATGCCCGGAAAGAAGCCCTTAGACACTCGAAATAGGACAGTTCAACCGATGTCCGTCATTCCCAACAAGCGCTCCCTTCAGATTGACGAAGCGGAAACAAAAACACTCCCCATGCAGAGACCCTTGACGGTACTAAGGGCGCCACCGACAAGCCAGCCGCCCGAAGTCCGTGCACAAGGGTCCTTACGCGCGGTGTCTCGCGCGCAAGGCTCCGTGAGGCCCAACAGGCTTCGTCCGCCTATTTCTTTTCCTGGACCTGAACATATCGTTCTGCGTCACGATGTTCTATTCGCAGATGCCCATAATGCGACAGCGCGAGCCTTTTTTGAGCGCGCTTTTCTAGCACCTGAAGTGTACGAGGTCGAAATCGATCCGGCCCGCGGCAGAGCGCAGATCCGGTTTCGCGCCGGGGGCTCTCCCGCGCAATCCGTTATCGTTAAAATTTCAGATTTTATTTCGAATGGCACGGGACCGGCTATTACAAACCGGTTTGTTTTTCCTGAGAATTTTTCTGAGCCTGGGCAAGGTATTGTCCGGCTGACCCGATTTGGCAGCAAACTGTCGTTTTGGTCGGTCCGGCATGAGATTGAAGGCCGTGTGCGGTTTGTAAATCCAGCTCTTTTCCGCCGGGGAGAAACCTTCCAGGCGATTGAGCGTGAATTAACGAACACCTTTGGCGTCGATCGCTATTCAACCAATGAGCTGACCGCCAGCGTTCTCATCCATTATGACCCGCGGCAGATCCGCAAAGATCAGCTTGCGGAAATTCTGGACGATGTTCTTTTGAAGTCCAAAGACGCCTGTCTGTCACCGGTCAACTTTGATTTGCCAGTTTGCACGGCATCCGTCGGCCTCGCGGCGGTCTCCCGGTTCTTTTTGCCGGCCTTGAGCCCTGCCGCGGCCGGTGTGTTCTTCTTTTCCTGCATTCCAAGTTTCAAAAATGCCTATGAGGTGCTGTTCAAAGAAAAGCGGTTAGGCGTCGATCTTCTTGATGCGATCGTCGTTCTTGTTTGCCTCGGGACAGGACAGATTCTCGCGGGTTCTGTGCTTGGCATGAGCCTCGGTGTTGCCCGCAAGCTTGTGCAGAAGACTGAAGATAATTCGAAGAAGATGCTCTTCAATGTCTTCGGCAAGCAGCCGCGCTTCGTGTGGTTGAATGTCGATGGCCAGGAAATCGAAACACCGCTCGAAAAGCTGAAGGTGGGCGACGTTATTAGCGTCCATACCGGTGAGACAGTGCCAGTCGATGGCGAAGTCGTCGATGGCATGGCGATGATCGACCAGCACGCGCTGACTGGTGAAGCGGCCCCGGCCGAAAAAATCAAAGGGGAAAAGGTTTTTGCTGCGACGATTGTCCTCGCCGGCAAGATCCACGTTTCCGTCACTAGCGCGGGCGAACAGACAACTTCGGCAAAATTGGCGCGCATCCTCAACGATACAGCCGGCCATAGGCTGCATGCTCAGACGCAAGGCGAGCGCTTGGCGGATAAGGCTGTGGCGCCGACACTTGCGCTTGGCGCATTGTGCCTTAGTACAATCGGTGTCAACGGTGCCGTCGCAACCGTGAATTGCGACCTTGGCACCGGTATCCGCATGGCGGCACCCATCGCCATGCTGAGTTCGCTCACGCTGACCGCGCAACACGGTATACTCGTGAAGGACGGACGGGCGCTTGAGGCTATTCGTTCGGTCGATACGTTTTTGTTCGATAAAACGGGGACTCTTACGCGCGAAAGGCCCGAGGTTGGGCGTATTCTAACCTTCGGCAGTTATAACGAAGTGGAAATTCTGCGTTGGGCGGCGGGAGCTGAAAATAAGTTCAGCCATCCGATTGCGAAAGCCATCCTCGACAAGTTCAACACGCTCGGCCTTGATTTGCCGCAAATCGATGACTCGCAATATCAAGTTGGCTACGGCATCACCGTCCGTTTGGAAGGGCATGTGGTCCGGGTCGGCAGCGTGAGGTTCTTAGAGCACGAGGGAATCCCTCTGCCTCCGGAGCTTTTGGAGGAGATGGAGGTGATCCATGAGGAGGGCCTTTCACTGATCTTGGTTGGCGTCGATGATGCACTCGGAGGCGCTCTGGAACTATGCGCCGCTGAGCGTCCTGAAGTCGCCGAGGTGATCGCAGGCTTGCGCGCGCGCGGCGCAAAGCATTTGGCGATCATTTCCGGAGATCATGACCGCCCGACGCGCCGGCTGGCCGAGCGTCTTGGGATGGACCGCTATTTCGCGGAAGTCTTGCCACAAGATAAAGCGCGTTACGTGGAGGTTTTGCAGAAAGAGGGCCGCAAAGTCTGCTTCATTGGCGATGGCATTAATGACTCGATCGCGCTTAAGCAGGCAGACGTCTCGATCTCTTTGCGGGGTGCCTCAAGCATCGCAACGGATACCGCGCAGATTGTATTCATGGAGGAAAGCCTCATCAAGCTGCTCCGTTTGCATGATATTTCGCGCGATTTGCAGCGGAATGTTAAGCGAAGCTGGGGAATGATCGTCGCCGCCAATGTCACCTGCATAGCAGGTGCGTTCTTCGGCGGCTTTGGCGTTATGCACTCAATGGTGTTCAACCAGATCGGCGGCTTGGCCGCGGTTGCCAATGGTCTGCTGCCTTTACGCAAAGTTTCCGCATTGCGGGCTGAGCAGGCAAAGCTCGCTGACTTGCGCGCGAAGAACGTCGCTTGAGAAGTCGAACCTATCTCTAAAATAGGGACATCGATCAATTTGGATTTTATTAGCGTGGAAGCAAAAGACCGGTGAATTTCCCAGTGGTCTTTTAGCCTATACCTGCCTGCGATGAGCAGCGCTCATTCCAGCGGCTGCGCCGTCTTCGAAACCCCGGCGGATCACGTTTCCCTCGGGCAAGAGTTCTGTAAGAAAAACCGCGGAAAAGACGATACCGTAAGATAGACCGTAGCCAGTATAATAGGCTCCGCTGCCGATCCTCTGTTGCACTTTGTTCACGGTTTTCGCGGTTCGTGCTGAAATCTCAGGCTCGCTTAGCGCGTCAACTTCAGGGGCTGCCTCATCAAGCGAAGCGGATACGGAGCCTAATGGTTGGGTAGCCGCCGCTTCGGTTTTGCTGAATAATTTGATGAGAGGATCATAAGAAGAAAGACTCTCCCGGCCGTTGAACGCATTATGATATTCCGGCGTGGCATTGGCTGCTTGCTTAAGCGGGATGGCAAGAGAATTTGTTGGATCGGTGGCCGTAACTTCACTTTCGTGTTTGGTCTGACTCAATGTGTCAGGAAGAGCGGTATATGTCTCATTGCCGTGATCCCGCTGATCCAAATTCGCATCTATAGATACAGCGGCTTCAGCGCTTCCAACAACGCCGGGTTCGGTCGAAATGACCTCTCGCAGCGCGGTTTCAACGAGCTCGCGTACTTGTGCCTTTTTAGCCTTTGTGAGCAGCAGCTTCGCCCAAGAGGGCGCTGATAGATAAATATCGACCTTAGTCTTCTCGAAAACGATATCGATCAACGCGGGGTCTGCTTTGATATGAAGGACATCGCTCTCTTGCTCGTCCCATTCAAATGTGACAGGTCTATCGGCCAGATGCGCGTTAGCGACAATATAATGTTCTACAAGCTCGCGTTTATCCTCTGTGAGCGGCGCGGCAATTTCTAGCTCGTATATCTTTTGTCTTTTCATTAAATGACCTTAAGCAATCTAAGTGGCCTTGAGCCGGGGTCCGGTTAGCACATCTCTATCCAGATGGGCCCGTGTTGTTTTGCAAACTTGGCTGTTTGCAGCATTTTCTGGTTTTGCAGAATGTGTTTGCCGTGCTTCGGGATTCCAAAGCAAAAGCAGTTCCGCCCATTTCAGTTCAAGCAGCTGAGCCCATTTAAGGCCGCGCTTTTTCAACGCGGCGGCGAGCCAATTCAGCCCAAGCCGGACAGCCGCTGTTTTAATCCAAGCCCAAGCCTTCATGAAAAACACTTTGCCTGAAAACCGCAATCCCGTCACGAGGAGCAATGACGCAATCGCAGCGGTGACCCCTATCAGAACAGCGAGACCATCCTTTTCGATAAGACCCATCGAGATGATGAGAAGCGTCGCGGAATGCAACATGTCATAGCCAAGGAAAGGAAAGGCGAGCGTCAAGGCCGCCAGGAAAACGACGAAACCCAGGAGACGCCGCGCCAATGGACGTGTCGCCCATTGCAAACGCGGTTTTGCAAACTTTTCAGCCTTTTCGAGAATAGGCAAGATCGTGTGAATGGCAACCGCGAGCGACCTGCGGGGCACTGATCGTTTCAGAAGTGATTTAGGCAATCTGATAGCTGTGCGCCCAGCCATCATCTGGCTTCCAATCGCCACGGTCGAGAAACCCGCGAGATCAACGATATCGGGAATGGGCACGAGGCCGGGAATAGAGAAAAAAAGCAAAGTATTACCAGGCGTCTTATCGCCCAGTGCAGCGAGCACCGTTTCAATGGTGAAGTGCCGCACGTCGGGATTGCATGCCAGAATTTGACGCAGTGCTTGGGAGGCACGGATAGGGAAGGGGCGGCTGAACGTAGACTGAGAGGCGGAATGGATAGCCTGGGTCACGATATAGGATCTCCGCTTTGGGGCGCCTTAATTGAGCTATCCGTGTCACTCTACTCAGCAATATGAAAGAATCAGGGGCTTTTTCAAAGCATCATGACAATCTACATTTCAACTTGATGACAAATCCTCGTTTTACTCTGACAACCAGGTCGAATAGTGACACTATTCTTCTTGCTTCACAGTAAAGCTCATAAACTTGCATAATAAACATATATCCCAAATCGCAAGTTAGTCAATAAAGTCTACAAACTTTATGCAGATTTCAGACAGCCGAGAATTCCCGGCTTTCGCCTGCCGGATCGTGCCGCTCAAAAAAAGTACAGCTTCCCGCCGGGACCGGCCCAACATGCGCGCCGGGAAAATAAAATCCCCGCGCCTCGTTATTTGACACAATTAATATCGGCCCTGACTGCACAGATAGAATAAAAATCTATTTCCTATAAAATCTATTCTGACTGTGAGCTTAAGCAACTAAGTCTTGGAGGGTAGATGTGCCGTATCGACGCAGCTTTTACTATCATTATTTACCTATACTGCTTGCGCCTATTTCACGGATATGAGATATTTTTGTCATCAAATTGAAATGATCAGGCCGTTCTCGAATTTTCCGGCCGCGCCCGGAGGTTTTCAGGCGCCCTTTTGCCTTTGAATTTGCGTTTGGCCGACGCGGTAAGCGCCGCTTCGAAAAGGAAAAGCTTAGCTGATGTCCTCACAAGACGGAGATGGAGTTATGGCCTCGCTCTCAGCTGAGGGCCAGCTAAATTCAACCAATGGTTTAAGACGGAACTCGCTCTCCTATGTCGAGGTTTTAGCGCAATCGGTTTCGGTGATTGCTCCCTCCACCGTTCCGGCGGTCCTCTTAGGTTTGATCTTCGCCAGCGCCGGCAATGGCACATGGCTCAGCTTTTTTTTCGGCATGGTTGGAATGGTTCTGGTCAGCTGCAATATCAATCAGTTCGCCAGACGTTCAGCGTCGCCGGGTTCTCTGTATAGCTATATTGTGCGCGGATTAGGTCCCACAGCAGGCGTACTTGGCGGCTGGGCTCTCCTGTTTGGATATATTTTGACCGGCATGTCAACTTTGTGCGGCTTTGCTGTCGTCGCAGATGTTCTATCTGATAAGATTGGCATTCATGTGCCGCCGCTCATCTGTTTCGCGGCCGGTGTAATGCTGGCTTTTTACGTCGCGTTCCGGGATATACAGCTTTCCGCCAAGATGATGCTTGTCTGCGAAGGCGCGGCTCTTCTGGCAGTCGTCATCCTTGGGGTTCTCATCTGGCAAGATAAAGGTTTTGCCATCGATGCGGCACAGGTCACATTGACAGGCGTCACTCCAGGCGGCGTCACATCGGGTGTCGTGCTTGTTGTTTTTGCGTTTTCAGGCTTCGAGAGTGCGACCTCTCTTGGCGGCGAGGCCAAAGATCCGTTGCGGACAATTCCGCGTTCCGTAAGCCGGAGTGTGATTGTCACAGGTCTGGTCTTCACCTTCATGGCCTATGTCGTTGTCCTAGGCTTTAAAGACGCGCCCATTGCCCTCGACAAGGCCGAGGCGCCACTCGATTATCTTGCAAAATCGATTGGCTGGGGGCGGCTCAGCACATTCATAAATCTTGGCATTTTGTTGAGTTTCTTCTCCTGTACGCTTGCGTCTATCAATTCGACAGCACGGATTGTCTTCAGCATGGCGCGGCATGGATTGTTCGCCGATGCGTTGGGCGAGGCGCATATCACAAATAAGACGCCTTATCTTGCTGTCGCACTTTCGGCTCTGGTCACGTTCCTTGTTCCAGCGGCTGTGTCCTTATTCGGAGTCAGCGCATTTGAGGCTCAGGGTTATTTCGGTACGCTTTGCAGCTTTGGCTTCCTCTTGGTCTATGTTTTGATTTCGATTGCCGCGCCGATATATCTGAGAGAAATTGGTGTCTCGAGTAAAATGTCTTGGATTTATTCCGGATTGGCGCTGGTTTTCCTGGCGCTTCCATTTATCGGAACGGTCGGGATCCCTGGCAGCAGCCTGTTTCCTCCCGCGGAGTTTCCAAACAACATGCTGGCTGGTCTTTTCATCCTCTACATGGCCTTAGCGCTCGGCTGGCTCACTTGGCAGAGGATGCGCCACCCCAGGATGATCCCAGCGATGCGCAAGGCGATTGAAAAAGTTGAGCTGCAATTCAGCGATATTGAAGGCGCCCGGCCAGGTCTTACAATACCGGAAGCTGTATCTTCTGGTCATTGATCGCTCTGGGCAGCATAGGGCAAAGTCAGCGGTCCTGTTTGAAGTCAGGCGAAGAATGGCAAGGGTGTTTCCGGCAGGCTTTTTATGAATATGACAATGACTAATCGAGGTGAAAGATGAGTAGCACAGTCGCGGACGAAACAATCGATCATGGTGCCTTTTCCGCTTTGGGTGAGGCCTTGGAAACCGCGGCGGACGCATTTGGCGACGCCGCTTCCGATGCGCGCGCATCAGCCAAAGTCGCGGCTAAAAAAGTTAAAAGCGCGGTGGGAGCAGGCGTCTACAAGTCTGCTTACGGACTTTCATTCGGTATTGTGTTCAGCGGCGTTTTTTTGACCGAGCTGCTGCCTGAGAACAGCAACCTGCGCCGCGGCTTCGAGGATGGTGCTTCCGACGGGATCCATGCGGCCAAAAGCCGGAAGACTGAAGCTTTGTCCCACGCGGAAAGCGAAGCTTTCGAGGATGAGCACAAACATCATGAGAAAGCTCCCGTGGAAGTAAAATGAGGGGCTGAGATCCGCCGCTTCCGGACGGATTCAGCTTTGAAAGCTGAATGAGCATGATGTGTGCTCATTCAGTCCTACAGAAGCGGTTTTGAAGAGAGAGCGGCGGATATTTAAACTGCCGTTCAATCGAGCCCGCTGTATTCTTGCGCACCATATGCTTGCTCGCCATGGCCTTGCGCGTCGTGATCGTCACAAAAACATCCTGTCTAACGAAGCTATCAGTCACCTTCATTCTCTCCGCGGCAAATTCCATCAAAATAGCTGCACATTGTTTTCAATGATGCCGTTTTTGCTTGAGCCTATTTTGAAACTGACGAACGAGCGCTCTCTGATTTCCATTTTTCCTTTTGAATAGGACAAAAGGATTTAGTCTATCGACGGTGTTTGACATGGTCTTCCATGATCGCGGTGTGATCCTGCCAGTTGCATTAACGTCCGTCTTTTTGTTTCAAACCCCAAGCAGAGCGGCGGACGTAGCGCCTTCAAAGGACCTAGGGCCGTCCATTTCCGTCAATAATGCTTGGGATGGTTTTTATATAGGCGGACATGCGGGTGATGCCTTTGCGGCTTCCTCTTACATCAATGATCCGGCAAGCACCCCGCTCGGCGGCAATGCCGGGATCTACGGACAAGATCGCGAGTTTGGACCTTTATTTGGGGGTCTGCAGGCCGGATATAACTACGTAACGAACCGAGGCTTCCTGCTTGGCGCAGAAGCAGACTTCTCTTTCCCAGACAGGCTGGAGAGCAGTCTCCCGTTAAATTTTTCCTCCCTCGGTCCTTCGATTCTCAACGATAGAGTCCAGATCTTTGGCTCATTGCGCGGGCGCGCGGGTTATACCTTCGGCGATTGGCTGGTTTATGGAACAGGCGGCTTTGCCTATAGCCGGGATTTGATCGAGAGCGCAGATACATCAGGCGATACCGATACGCGCAATATTTGGCGGCCTGGATGGACAGCCGGTGCCGGTGTCGAAGTGCGCCTCACACCGGACTGGAGCGCGAAGCTCGAATATACCTTTTCCGATTTCGCCCGGTCCAATACGTTTCTTCCGGTCGCAGGCGAGATTTATAGCTCAGACCTCAAATTGCAGACCGTCTCACTTGGACTAAATTACCGGTTTTCAGACCCGGCTCTCCCAATTATCCACTCTGGTATTATACCGGACATGGACAGTTGGAGCTTTCATGCTCAATCCACAATCGTCGGAATGGGGAATGCGGCTTTTCCGGCAGCCTATTCGGGAACCAACAGTCTTTATGCTGGCGGCCAAGTGCGCGATACAATCAGCGTCAGCGGTTATATAGGCTATAAAGCTTGGGAGGGCACGGAGTTCTACTACAACCCCGAGGGTTTTCAGGGTTTTGGTTTGAGTGAGACACATGGTATCGCCGGTTTCCCGAATGGTGAAGCCCAGAAGGGCGGTTTCAACTATCCGCACTACAATACGTCGCGCTTGTTCCTCCGTCATATTTTCGGTCTTGGCGGAGAGCAGGAGGACTTACAAGAAGGCCCCAACCAGGTTGGCGAAAAAGCCGATGTCTCGCGCGTCACCTGGACATTCGGCAAAGTGTCCGTGCCGGATTTCTTCGATAATAACGCTTATGCGCATGATCCACGTTCAAGCTTCTTGAACTATTCACTGGTGGACGCTGGGGCCTTTGATTTCGCGGGCGATCAACCCGGATTCACCTGGGGCTCTGTTGTCGAACTCAATCAGAAGGATTGGGCGCTCCGCACGGGCTATTTTTTGCTGGCGGCTGAATCGAACAGCAATGAGTTCGACACGCGCTTATTCAGGCGAGGTCAATATATTGTTGAGTTCGAAGATCGCTATACGCTCTTTGGCTCGGCTGGAAAGCTGCGGCTGAGCGGCTGGGATAGCCAATGTTACTGCGGCAGTTTCGCGGCGTCCCTCAGCAATCCGATACTCTCAGACCCAACCCTCGATAGCAACGCGCCGGACATAGCGGGGACACGCAAGACACGCTCTGAATTTGGCTTTATCGCCAATGTCGAGCAGACAATAACAGACGATCTTGGACTGTTCGCCCGCCTCGCATGGCGCAACGGTCAGACGGAGATCATGCAATGGACAGATGTCGATCGCACAGCTTCCGCCGGGGGCGTTTTAAAAGGAACAGACTGGGGCCGCCCGGATGATACGATCGGGCTTGCTGGCGTCGTTAACGGTCTGTCGGGTAGTTACGAGGCCTTCCTCGCAGCCGGCGGCAATGGAATCAATATTGGTGATGGCCAGCTCAGGTATCGGCCTGAGGGGATCATCGAAACCTTCTATTCAATCGGTCTCACGAAGTGGGCCTCGCTCGCTTTCGATTACCAATTCATCGCTAACCCGGCCTATAATGCGGATCGCGGACCAGTCTCGGTTGGTGCTGTCCGCTTACATCTTCAATTTTGACCGTTTGCGCGCCTGCTCCATTTAATCTGACTCAGAGCTATCAGTGAGGTGCAATGATTAGGCATTATTCTCGCGCCCAGCTGCACGAAGACGCCAAGCTGCTTGATCTCGATGTCAAAGCGGGTTTCACCGAAGCGATCATCAAAGATCGCCGGGGAGAACTGATGCAAACGCATCATCCAGATCGCGGCGGCAATATGATGACGGCGCAAGACATTAACGCGGCCAGCGATAGGCTGATTGATTGGATCGAAAGACGTATTGCGCGGCGCCGTAAAATTTCAAAAGCATTGCAGGCGGGGGCCGGTCTTCTTTTTCTCATTGGGTCGGCAGGATTGATGGCCATTAAAAAGGGCGGCGGTAATCGACCGGATAAATTTGGTTAATGACATCTGTCTTCAGCTTTCGCCGAACGCATAAAAACTCTACTCTGCGTGCATAGACCGGTTATTTTCTCAAGCATAAATGCGCTACTCTCATTTCCCATTGCCTGCGGTCCACGCCGGATGCGTAATGCGCCAGCGAAACTGGCGAATGATAGTCGATGAAAGTTCGATACAGGAAAGGAGTAGCGGCCCATTCTGGCCCCGAGTCCTCCAGGAAGGCGGCATTGGCCGAGCCAGGTTTTTCAAGCGCGATGGTCGAAGCCCTGCCGGAATAGTCCAGCGTCGAGGTGCCGGACAGAGCCGGATCAAGTTCGAAGAGACCGGCGTTTCTCGGCCTCGTAGATTTGGCCGCCGCTACCCACCGCCGACTGCTCGATCAACGTGGCGCCAGCACCATTGGCCGTGCAAGTGCCGCCACCGGTGATGGCGCCCGCCGTGACGGGGACCCCGCTGTCAGCCGCATCGGCTTCCAAGCCTGTCTTGGCATAGGGGCCAGACTGATACGTGACCGCGACGCTGGCTACGTTCAAGGAAGTGCCGGTCACTAAAACCGCACTCGCACCAGAATCGACGAGTGTCAGATCCAGGCTGGCCAGATTTAGCGAGGCGAGCGGAGCGGCGAAACGACACTTCAAGAGCCCCTGGCTCCACATTTTCAGTGGCGAGCTTGGAGTCTTACAATCTTGATGGGGTGGACGGCCGCCGCCCCCTGGCATTGATGTGCCATAACGTGGTCGTCGCTGAACGCCACAAATGAGAGGAGCCGTCCGTTATGCAGATTACCACGATCGGGCTTGATTTTGCCAAGTATTGGTTTCAGGTTCACGGAATCGACGCTGATGGAAAGGTCATTATCTGACACCCGCGTGTTCTTCATGTGGGTGGCGCGTTCTACCCGCCCCATACGCCATTTTGACTGCTGACCAATGGGCGATACAGTTCGGCCTGACTGCACTTGAAACTATGCGAGTGGCCAAATTTTAGGTACGACCCCCAAAAGCGCGACAAATAGAGGCCGCCAAAGGTCTGAGCGCAACTGGTTTAGCCGAGGCGGCGGGAGCAAACAAAACCGCGTTCACGCTTGCGAGGCCCGCAGCTATATCCTTTTGCTTCGAAACACGCGTCCAAGCTTCACATTCAGTACGTGCCAGCTCATCGACCGCGCGGCGGAAGGCCCGCACATCATCATTGCGAGCTGCTTGTTTCAAATTTCTGATGGATTTCGGTGCTGGCTTTAAGAAAATCCTCCAGGCATGACGTCCAAAGCCTAGCGCGGTGATCAGATAAGCGACCGCAAG
>Ga0116226_10003589_pt1 | contig 13674 bp, 11 predicted proteins | sample S1TSphfallax_FD_89692 | JGI IMG/M metagenome (GOLD analysis project Ga0116226, IMG submission 89692) | Host-associated microbial communities from peat moss isolated from Minnesota, USA - S1T2_Fa - Sphagnum fallax MG | ecosystem: Host-associated > Plants > Peat moss > Unclassified | place: USA...
GGCGCACTGCTGGAATACGCGGCGCCCGGGCCGTTGGATAGCAATTCGGATATCTTGATTCCGCGTGGCGGGCTGGAGAGTGTCGGTGCCGCGCTGAAAGGTGCCGGCGCGATCGGCGATGTTGCGGTTTTCAGGGCGGCTGCGGAGTTGACCGCATGGCAGGGGCCAATCCGGGCGGCGGAGTTCGAGATTCCCGCACATGCGAGTCTGCAGCAGGTTCTTTTGGTATTGCGAGCAGGCAGGCCGGTGCAGCACAAAATTACGATCGCCGAAGGGCTGACGGCGGCGCAGATCGGCCTGGCGCTGGCGGACGCCGATGGGTTGGATGGCACTATCGATCTGCCGAACGAGGGCGAGGTGCTGCCGCAGACCTATCTGTATGAGCGGGGGGCCAGTGTCCGCAGTGTGCTGAAGCGCGCGGTAACGGCAATGCGCGATGTGATAGACCGGGCCTGGGCGACCCGGTCGGCCGAGGTGAAATTGGCGTCGCGCGCGCAGCTTTTGGTTATGGCGAGTCTGGTGGAGCGGGAGACGCATTTGCCGGCGGAGCGGGCCCTTGTCGCCGGCGTGTTTTATAATCGCCTGGCGCGCGGTATGCGTTTACAATCGGATGCGACAGTGGCGTTCGTCGATAGCGGCGGGCTGGGTGTGTTACCGCAGGCATTGAGCCACACCGATCTCGAGTGGGACACGCCCTACAACACCTATCTGCGGGCGGGCTTGCCGCCAGGGCCGATTTGTAGCCCGGGTGCGGCTTCAGTGAGTGCAGCGGCGCATCCAGCGCGCACAAATGCCCTATATTTTGTGGCGGATGGCACTGGCGGCCATTCGTTTTCGGACTCGCTCGATGAGCATGCGCGAAATGTGGCGCATTACCGGGCGATGGGGCGTTGAGTTTCGCCCCATTGCGTGGCGGCTCTCACGGTTTGGTTGGGCCTAGTTTGACGACCATGACATTACCAATGAGGCGGACGGCGTTTGGGTTGGGCCAGTTGGGCATGGTGGGCAGAGCAAGGCGGGCGGTGGCGATTTGAGGCACTGAGGGGTGACGCAGGGTGGCGATGCCGCTGAGTTTAAGGAAGGCGATGATGCGATCGGGATTGCCGCCGTCCCACGCGAAGAATGATCCGCCAAACACGTCGAAATCGTCGCCTCGCCACGGATCGGGGGGAGATGTCGCGCCGCTGAAATAGACCGGAGTTGTTGCTTCATCGAAGGCCGGGTCAGCGCGGTAGATCGTTTCGACGATTCGGCTGGCGAGCAGCTTGTCGGCTTCCAGCGCCATTGTGTCGGCAAAGAACAGGCTGCTGACGTGATAGCATCCGTAGAGGAGGGACAACGCGACGACCGCCGCTTGGAGTGGTGCGAGCCGGCCAGCGGCTGGGCGCAGTGCGATGACCCAAATTCCGGCGAAGGCGACCGGTTCCGAGAGGAATATGCGCGCAGGCAGGTCGGCGCCAAACAAGGGCACGAGGGCGAAGGGGGAAGCCAGCAGCGCGATCCCCAACATTGCCGCGACACTGATATTGGCGGCCGAGCCCCGGCTTTTTGCCAATGTGGCCAGGATGGCCGCCAAGGCGACCCAGGTGGTGAGATATATGCCGTTACCGTAAAAATTACCGCCTTCCATGTCGCGCGCGAGGGCGTCTACTGCATTTAGGGCGATCGCGGGCCATGCACGGTACGACCAGCCGATGAAGGCGCTCATCCAGGCGGCGTGCGGGATCTCCGTGAGTCGCTGAACCAGGACGGTAATCAGGCTGTAGCCCGCATATGACACAACAAGCAGGCCGAGAACCGACGCGAGTTGCGCAAAAATAGAGCGGGTTGTGCGCTCGGTGACGACGCGGTTGAGGCAGGATAGCAGGGCGATGGTGGGGGGAACGAAGAGGATCGATTGGTAGACTGAAAGGCCGGCGATAAGGAGGGCTATGCTTGCAGCCGCCCAGAGGATGCGGCGGTGGTTCGTGCTTGCGACCGCGAGAGAGCCCTCACCCCCCCTCTCCCGCGAGAGGGAGAGGGGTCTTGCCGCGGCTTTATCGAGATTGATGGCGTTGGCAAGGGTGAGGGTGGCCAGGGTGGCGGAGAGAATTCCGAAGGCCAGGCAGTCGGACTGAAAGGGGAAATCGAGTTGGTAGGCGAATTGCGGGCAGGCGACGTAGAGCAGAACCAGGACGTAACGTTGCGCGGGTTCATGGTTCAGCTGGATGGCGGTAGCGACCGCGGCGGCGGATAACAGGGCGAGGCTGAGAATGGGCGTGAAGAAGGGAACAAAGGGGCGGGGCAAGATTACGGCGTGCGCGAAGGTGATGCCCCAGCGGCCCATGGCGATGTCGACTCCATAGGCGCCGGGGTTCGACAGGAGTTCATCATCGATGTGAAGGGCGAAGTTGGTAAGTGGATAAGCGAACACCAGCAGGCTCGCCAGGAATGCGGCGATCGCGAGGTTTAAACACGCGCGTATCTGGTGAGACATCATTCCCATCCGGATTTATTCGCCCGGCTGCGGATAGCGGACCATGCTGACGCGCGGGAAGGAGCGCAAATAAAAAGGCTCGCCTCTCGGCGAGCCTCTTGCCTGGCAGGGTTGAACTGAGTGTTAGTTAAGGTGGTTTGTCAGACCCGAAGCACTGGTAATATTTGTGAATGTAACGGTGCTGCCACTACCGAGATCAATAGTGAAGCCGCCGCTACCCGCCGTGCCAGCGTCAACAACAGCGGTCTCTTGGGCGAGCGTCAGCCCAGCGAGGTGCAGAGAGTCGCTTCCACCGAAATCGTTGATCGTGATAGCAGCGCCACTGACCGAAGCAATATCGAACGCAGCGAGGCCAGAGCCAGCCGTAAGGTCCTCGGTGCCGATCCCGGTCGCGAAGAAATCGTAGCCAGACCCACCAACAACCGTGTCGGCGGCATCGGACAACTGCGAACCAAAGAAGTAGAGGTTGCCAGCGGAGGTGGAACCGTCAAGCGTCTCGTTGCCGTTACCGGCCGCGAAAGATACACCCGCATCACCGGCCGCGTTAGAGAAGGTAACATCGGTGCCGGAGCTGCCGAGGATAATACCGCCAGCCATGCCACCAATAACAGTGAAAGGCAGGGCCCCGGATGGGTCATCGGCGGTTGTCACAGTGAAACCAGCCACGGATCCACCAACGATCAAACCGCTAGCGCCGGCGAAAATGGTATCGGCCGCGCCATATGCAAACACAGTGTCCATGCCGGTCGAAAGAACCGCAATGTCGCCACCGGCTCCGGCCGTGTCGTTTAACACGATGGTGGAGTAGGAACCGCCAAATACTGTGGTTGCACCGCCACCGGTGAAAATGTTGTCGTAGCCAGACCCACCGGCGATTGTGTCGCCACCCACATCAGAGGCAGACCCGATGAAAGAGTTAACACCGTCAGTGAACACCACGCGCTCACCACCGACGCTGTCACCCTCGATGATCGTGGTAAGCGCCCCGGTCAGGAGGGTTTCATTGCTTGCGTCCAGATAGATGAACGACGGTGCAGCAGCTGCGATGTAGGTATATTGGCTGCCCTGGGTGAGCGTGGTGCTGATAGAGTCACCACTGTTAAAGATGTTGTAACCACCAGCCACGCTGCTCTCGACGGGGAGGAACGAAAGATCCACCGGAATAGCAACAGCAGCAGCGAAATCTTCTGCGTAGTTAACAACGGCGCCGCTCTGATTGTTCAACGTGAACGTGATAACAGACCCGCTGCCGCCGGGAATCGAAATTGCAACCATTTGCCCTACCCTGCCCTAAAAATTCGTGCCCAAACTTGCTGCGACGCACTAAGCCCTGTGTGTCCGACCCTGCATAACAAACCGGAGCGGGCGGAACAACAAGGAAATGGATGTTAAGCGCGGTTTTTTTGATGCCTCTTTGATGCCCCTTGCGTCGGGCGCACAAATTCGCCCTAAAGTTGTATTTCGTTCCGAAGACAAGCGGACGACGCACTGGGCAAGCCGTTACGCGCGAGGATGGCGGTCCCGGTGGTGGAATGATCGCCCAACGAGAAGAAGTAGGAAGACGGCAGGTGAGTGACCCCTTGACCATCCTGAATTGCTGGTTGCGTCACGTGCGGTGCCTTATCTTGTGTGGTTGATTGGATGTCTTTGCCGATAAGCGGCATCGACTTCTGGTTGCGGCGCAGCGAGAGCATGGAACCACAGGACAGTGAACAAGATGGAAACAGGTTGGGGAAAACATAGAACCCATGTTCCGGCGGTGGAGTAGGGCCCATTAATGGCTCGCGCCCGCCCGCCCCGCCTGGCCTTCCCGACAAGAGGAAGAGGAAGAGAAGAAAGCGGCAACATCGGCCCGGATTTAGGGCAATCGGTATTTGTTTGACGGGGCCGCCCCTTTGTGGTCGGGCGATGCTATAATAAGCGAGGAATTCATGCTGGCTTCGATGACCGGCTTCGGGCGCGCGGAAGGCACGCAGGCGGAATGGTCCTGACACTGGGAAATCCGCAGCGTGAACGGACGGGGACTCGAGCTGCGGTGGCGGCTGCCGGCCGGTGTTGATGGGATCGAGCCGTTGCTGCGGGAGGCGGCGGCCAAGACCATCCGCCGCGGCAGCGTGCAGGCAACTCTGACGATGAAATCTTCGGCCGGCGCCATGCCGCGGGTGAACGAGGCGCTGTTCGACCAGGTGCTACGGATCGCCGTGGCATGTGCCACGCGCATTCCCGGCGCGCCGGTGCCGCGCGTGGAAACGCTGCTATCCTTACCAGGGGTGATCACCGCTGCCTCGGCCGAGGCAGGCGACGTCACTGAGCCCCTCCTGGCATCTGTGAAGGCAGGCTTTGCCCAGGCGGCGGCCGCTCTGGTGGACGCGCGGCAGGCGGAGGGGCGGCGGCTGGGCGATGTGTTGCTGGGGCTGATCGGGCAGATCGACTGGCTGCGCGAAGCAGCCGACCGCGCAGCCAGTCTGCAGCCGGAGCAGCACAGAGAGCGGCTGATGGCGACCGTCTCGGCGCTGCTGGCAAGCCTGCCCGCCGTCCCCGAGGAGCGGATCGCGCAGGAGGTGGCGCTGCTGGCCGCGAAATCGGATGTGCGAGAAGAGCTGGACCGGCTGGGCAGCCATATCGAGGCGGCGCGAGGGCTGCTGGCGGGCGGCGGGGCGGTCGGCCGGCAGCTGGATTTTCTGGTGCAAGAGTTTGTGCGGGAAACAAATACGATCTGCAGTAAATCGGCCGGACGGGACCTAACCTCGATCGGGCTGCAACTCAAAAGCGTGGTGGAGCAGGTGCGCGAGCAGGCACAGAATCTTGAGTGAGGTTTTGCGGCGGCGTGGCCTGTGCTTCGTGATCGCCGCCCCCTCAGGAGCCGGAAAAAGCACGATCATCCGGCGTATACTGGCGCACGAAACGGCCCTGTTCCTTTCCGTGAGCGTCACCACGCGGGCGCCCCGCCCGGGCGAGACGGAGGGCGTGGACTATTATTATAGGAGCCACGAAGCGTTCCTGCGCATGGCCAAAGATGGCGAACTGCTGGAACATGCGATGGTATTTGGGCGCGGCTATGGCACACCGCGGGCCCCGGTAGAGGCGGCGCTGGCGAGCGGGCACGACGTGGCGCTTGACGTGGATTGGCAGGGCTATCGCCTGGTGAAGGCGGCGATGCCGGCAGACACGGTTGGGGTGTTCATCCTGCCGCCCTCGCTCGAAATTCTGGAGGCAAGGCTGCGCGGGCGCGGGAGCGACGATGACCAGGAGGTGGCACGCCGAATGTTCGCGGCGCGCGCGGAGATTTCGCATTGGGCGGAGTTCGACCACGTGGTGGTGAACGAAACGCTGGAGGCCTGCGTGGAGACGGTGCGCGCGATACTGGTGGCCGCCCGGTGCACCGCCGGGCGCAGCCTCGGGGCCGCCGACCTGGCCCGCGCGATGATGGGGGAGCCGGCAGGGGCGTAGGAAGGCCGGTAATCGCCCAGATGCGAAGCAGAGCGAAGTTCTTCTCTGAAGAAAAGAGGCAAAAGACTTTTAGCGGCGCGCGCTAGGGCATGACCTGGCGCTCGCGGTTAAATGCCGGACACGGCCGGTATGTGGAACACGACCTTCCTTCAACCCGTGAGCAAAATGCAAGAATCGGCTTCCCAGCTCGCGAACACCTCATCGCTCCAATCGATGCCCCACTCGGCCGTCCGCCGCCTGTTCTGCGCCGTTACCATCAGCATCGCCCCGCTCGTTGTCTTGATGCGGTAAACCGACTGGTTGCCCAAGTAACCTAATTCCCAAACCACCCCTTTGAGGCAATTCGTTCCATTGTCCTGGCGGGGCGTCTTTGAGATCCGTATCTTCTCCGGCCGCACCGCCAGGCAAACCCGCTGCCCGACATTGAAGCGCCCCGAATCGTCCACAACCAGATCCGCCCCCAGCGCCTGGCAATGCACGCCGATACGGCCAGGCTGCGTGGACGTAATCGCGCATTCGAATAAATTCATCGAGCCGACAAAATTCGCGACGAACCGGTTAGCCGGAAACTCATAAACTTCCGCCGGCGTCCCCACCTGCACCACCCGCCCGCGATCCATCACCGCAATCCGCGTGGAAAGGGCCATCGCCTCCTCCTGGTCATGCGTCACCAGAACAAAGGTCGTGCCAAGCTTGTATTGAATATTCATGAGTTCAAACTGCGTCTTCTCCCGCAATTTCTTGTCCAGCGCACTCAGCGGCTCATCCAGCAATAACACCTTCGGCTTGCGTATCAGCGCACGCGCCAGCGCCACGCGCTGGCGCTGGCCTCCGGAAAGCTGATGCGGCTTGCGGTTTGCGAACGCTGCGAGTTGCACCATCTCCAAAGCTTCCTGCACGCGCTGCTTCCGTTCAGCCTCTGCAATCGGCAGCCGTCGCAACCCATAGCCTACATTCTGCGAAACACTCATATGCGGAAACAGCGCATAACTCTGGAACATCATGTTCACCGGCCGCGCATGGGGTGCAACGCCGCGCATATCCGCATCCTCGATCGTGATACGGCCAGAACTCGGCTCGACAAATCCTGCCAGCATGCGCAGCAGCGTGGTCTTGCCGCAGCCGGATCCCCCCACCAGCGAAAAAATCTCGCCCTTGTAAATACGTAGCGATACCGCATCCACCGCCGTGACCTGATCATAAAGCTTGCTGACGCTTTCGATAACCAGTTGCGGTTTCGCATCCGGATCTAGCCAGGGCCGCCCCTCGGCCATACTCTGCGCCGCATCCATCATCCGGCGCAGTCCCCTAGCGGTCCGCGGGCGGGGTCAGCTTCCGACGCTCCGGCTGAAAAAACGGCTTTTCCACCACCACCGCTTTCGCAATGCGCCGCTCCCACACCAGTTCGCGACACAGATAGATTTCCGCCCATACCTCGCTCCCAGTCTTGAAGTAAGGCATATCCAGCATCGCGAGTGCAATATTGCGTTTGCAGGTCGGCGACCAAAGTCCGGAGGTCACTGCGCCAATTTCTCCCCGGCAGATTTTACTGGCATACACCAGTGCCTTGTCCGCCGGCTTCTGCCCGGCCACATCCAGCCCCACCAGCTTCCGCTTTGGCCCCGAGCGCTGCTCTTTCACCAGTGCCCGCCGGCCATTGAAATGCGCCTTGCGCAAATCCACCGCCCAATCCAGACCAAGTTCGAAAGGCGAGCGCTCCCGCCCGATATGAACGGTCTTTTCCGCCGACACAAAATCCACATTCGGCATCAGAAACCCGGCTTCGATCCGCGCCATGTTCAGCGCCGCCGACCCGATCGGCCGTATGCCGCGCGATCGTCCCGCCGCCATCAGCCCGTCCCAGATCCGCTCCGCATTGGTCGGGGCCATCCACAATTCATAGCCGAGATCACCGGTAAAGCCCGTGCGCGAAACCGCTACCGCCGCGCCGCCGCACAAATTGAACCGCCCGATCTCGAATGGCCTCAGCATCTCCACGCCCGTAAAACCCGCCTTCTTCAGCACTCCGCACGATGTCGGCCCCTGCACCGAAAGGGCGGCGATCTGCGCGGTGACTTCCTCGATCACCACGGAAAACCCGATAGCACTGTCCAGCAGCCAGTTCAGTTGCCGCTCCGCCGTGCACAACCAGAACTCGCGCGCCGAAAATCGGAAGATCGTGCCATCATCGATCACATGCCCCGCATCATTGCACCAAACTGCATAGGCCACGCGATTGACTTTCAGCTTGGAAACATCGCGTGTCACCAGCCGGTTCAGGTAAGCCTCCGCATCCGCGCCGGTAATCCGATACTTGATCATCGGGGTCAGGTCGTAGACCGAGCAGCTATTGCGGATCGCGAAATATTCCTGCTCAACCGTGGTGAACACATCAACGGTGCTGTAGCCCGACCAGGCGATGAACTGATCGGTGTTACATGCCTCGCGCGCCCGCGCATGAAACGGCGTGGGCAATAGCGGCTTGCGGAAAATCTCCGGCGGCGTCACCGCATCCATCACGCCGCCTCCGCCGTCAGCACCGCGCGTGCCGCATTATGCCCGGCAAGACCGGTAACACCTCCCCCGGGATGTGCGCCTGCTCCGCAAAGAAACACCCCGGGCACGGGGGTGGTATAATGCGAGGCCCCGGGCACCGGCCGCAACGTGAAAATCTGGTCGAAGGTCAACTCGCCATGGTGCCAGTGCCCGCCGTCGATGCGGAATTCCTGCTCGATATCGGCAGGCGTCAGCAACTCCAGCGCCTCGATCTGCGTCCGCAGCCCCGGCGCATAAGCCTCAACGGTATCGATGATCCGATCGATGAATGCGGACCGCCCGCTCTCCCAGCCGCCGCGCAACGTGTAGGGCGCATATTGCACGATCATCGACAAAACGTGCTTTCCCGATGGCGCCAGAGAGGCATCGGTCATCGTCGGGCAGATGATCTCCACTGCCGGGCATTTCGAGCACGTCTCATACTTCGTGGCATTGAAGGCGCGCTCGAGATAATCGGTGGATGGGGCGATAATCAGGCGTCCCCGCAGCGCTTCCTGCGAAACGCCCGCAAATGCCGGCGCGCCCGAAAGCGCCAAGTGCAGTTTTGCGGTGAGACCAGAGCTGCGAAAATGCGCGATCCGTCTTACAAATCCGGTATCGAGATTCTCTGCGCCAACCAGCCCCAAAAATGTCGTCCGCGGACTCGCACTGGAAATCACCAGCGGCGCCAACAGCTCTTCCCCGCTCACGAGCCGCACACCGCGCGCCCGATCTCCCTCGACCAGGATTTTCTCCACCGGCTCGCCGATCCGCAGTTCCACGCCAAATCCGCGTGCTGCCGACGCAATCGCTTCGGTCACGGCGCCAACGCCACCAACCTGCGGCGCCAATACGGCGGCCCCATGCTCGCAGGCCATACGGTGCAGCAGCGTCAGCGCGCTGCCCGGTGAGCGCGGCCCGAAATTCGCGCCCAGCAAGGCATCAAACGCTACCGCCCCGCGCAACACGGACGATGCAAAATTCTCTTCCATCAAGTCATAGATGTTCATGCCGACCACGCGCAGCAATTCGCGCATGTCCACCCGGCCCAGCGAACGCAGCTGCAATCCTATGCGTAGCAATTTCGTAAGATCAGCCAACGCCACCGTACCCAGCCGGGGCGGACTCATCTGCAACATCGGCCGCAGATGCGCGGCAAATTTCCGCCACCGCGCGGTAAAAGCGGCATAGGCCGCCTCATCCGCCGCGTCCACGCCGAGCGCTCGCCCGGCCGCAATCGTGATATGCGCGCCATCCGCGCCAAGCGCCGTTGTCGGCGCGCCGACCGACGCAAAACATACCCCATGCCTGGCAAGCCCCAGCTCATCCACAAGCGATTTCGGAAGCATATGCACCCGATGCGCACAGGCGGACACCTGAAACCCCGGCGCAAACCCGCGGGTAATCGCGGCACCGCCGAGCCTGTCCGACGCCTCGAGCAGCACCACACGCTTACCGGCCTTCGCCAAAGTGGCCGCGCAAACCAGCCCATTATGGCCCCCGCCGACGATAATCGCATCCACCTCACTCATAGCGGCAGGCTCTTGCCCAAATCCGCCAGAATCTCGCGCGCAGCATTGGCACCGGGCGCGCCCATCACGCCGCCGCCCGGATGCGTGCTCGATCCGCACATGTAAAGCCCCCGCACGGGGCTGCGATATTGCGCATAGCCGGGCACCGGCCGGTTGAACAGAAGCTGATCCATCGTCAGCTCCCCCTGAAAAATATTGCCTTCCGTCAGCCCCACTTCGCGCTCGATATCCCAGGGCGTTCGTATCTCCGCGTGCAGGATCAACCGGCGAAAATCAGGGCTGTGCCGGGCGATCGCCTCGATCACCGTCTCGCCGAACCGCGTCCGCCGCTCGTCGGTCCACTCTCCTTCCGCCAACTCGTAAGGGCAATACTGGACGAATACGGACATATAATGTTTGCCGTCCGGCGCCATTGTCGGATCAATCTGCGAGGGGATCAGCATGTCCACATACGGTGCCTGCGACCATGTGCCCTCCTTCCAGTCGTCGTAGGCCTGCTCCATCATCTCGATCGTGTCCGTGATATGCAGGTCACCTCGTATGCTCGTCGAGCCTGCCGGAATGGCGGGGAAACTCGGCAGCCCATCCAGCGCGATATTGAGCTTGCCCGAACTGCCGCGTATTTTGAACCGCTCCACCGCCGACAAAAAATCGCCCGGAAGCGCCTCCTTATCCACATGCTTCAGAAACGTCCGTTTCACATCCATGCCGGAAATCACGATACCTGCGGAGATTTCCGTGCCATCTTCAAGCGCCACCCCGGTCGCGCGCCCGTAGGATGTCATCACCTTCTCCACTGCAGCCTCCGTGCGGATGCTCCCGCCGGTTGCCAGCAGCGAGTCCGCCAACGCACGTGAAACCGCCCCCATGCCGCCGCGCGCAAAGCCCCAGGCACCAACGGCATCATCGATATCGCCCATATAATGATGCAGCAGCACATACGCTGTACCCGGCGAGCGCGGCCCCAGCGCCGTGCCGATGATAGAGCTGCCCGCGAGATGCGCCTTCAAGATTTCGCTCTCGAAATACTCGTCCAGCAGATCGGCGCAACTCATCGTCCAGAAGCGCAGGGTGTCATACATCCGCGCCTCGCCCATCCGCCAAAAACGCTGCCCAAGATACACCAGCTCCAGCAAGTCGCGCGGCTTGAAGCTGGTTGGATCAGGCGGCGTGCGCATCAGCAACGGTTTGATGAACCGGCACTGCCGCAGCATATCCCGCGCAAACCTGTCATACGCTTCCGCATCCCGCGGCGAATGCCGCGCGATCTCGCGCCGCAGCGACTCATGATTCTCGTAGTACATCGACAGATGCCCGCCATCGCGCATCATCGTACACCCGCCATCATAAGGAATGATCTGCAGCCCGAAGCGCGGCAGCTCCAGCGTCCGCATGATCTCCGGCCGCAGCAGGCTGCACACATACGAGCAGTTCGAGTAGGTAAAATCCTGATAAAGTTGACGGCTGACCGCGGCCCCGCCCACATAGGCGTTGCGCTCCAGAACCAGCACCGAAAGCCCGGCGCGCGCCAAATAGCATGCCGCCACAAGCCCGTTATGCCCGGCCCCCATCACAACGGCATCGTATCGAAGCGCGCTCACGGACATCCTGTTCGCTAGGAGAATTCACCGTAGCAGCGCCCGACCACAGGGTCCAGAAAATTTTGAATGACCATTCAACTTTGGCTGAGCTTGGGGGAGGCAAGGTCATCGTATCAAACGTTCACCCACGCCTCCGGCGCTCTTACAGTCAAATTGGCTTGTCTTTCATATTACCCAGTCTTTGCTTGACTTGACCCCCTCCTTCCATAATCTGAACGCTCATTCAGCCCAAAGGGTCCTAAGGTGCACCCACCCCGCCTACACGCGCAGGCTCACTGGCTGCTTATCCTTCCCCCTTTGCTTTTCCTTGCCGTCTTCTTCCTTATCCCCTTCGCCTTTGCCTTCAAGATCAGCTTCGCCGACTCCACCATCGCTATTCCCCCCTACACCAATCTCTTTGCCCGCACGCCAGACGGCCACTTCACACTCACCGCTAGCCTCGACAACTACCGCTATTTGATTACCGACAGAGTGTACATACTTTCCTATATCTTTTCGCTCCGCACGGCCTTCTTCGCGACCATCCTTTGCCTCCTCCTTGGCTACCCGATGGCCTATGCCATCGCCCGCTCGTCCCGCGGCACGCAGAACATCCTGCTGCTGCTCATCATCCTTCCGTTCTGGACGTCGTTTCTGCTGCGCGTCTATGCGCTGGAGGGCATCATCAGCGAGCACGGTCTGCTCAACAGCATCCTCATCTGGGCCGGACTCATTGATCAGCCGCTGCGCATCATGAACACCACCCTCGCCGTCTACATCGGGATCGTCTATTCCTATCTCCCCTTCATGGTTCTGCCCCTCTACGCCACGCTGGAAAAACTCGACGGCACCCTGCTCGAGGCCGCATCCGATCTCGGCACACCCGCCTGGCGCGCCTTCATCGATATCACGCTCCCACTTTCCATGCCCGGCATCATCGCCGGCTGTATGCTGGTGTTTATCCCGGCGATCGGGGAATTCGTGATCCCCGCTCTGCTTGGCGGCCCGGATAGCCTTATGATCGGCCGCGTGCTGTGGGATGAGTTTTTCGACAATCACAACTGGCCGGTGGCCAGCGCCGTGGCCACCGTATTTCTCGTTCTTCTAGTTGGCCCAATTGCCCTCTACCAGCACACACAGATGAACGACGCGGCCGCATGAAGCGACCCACCGCCCCAATCTGCCTGCTCGCCGTACTCGCTTTCGGCATGGCCTTTCTCTACGTGCCGATCCTTGTTCTTGTCGGCTACTCTTTCAATGCTTCCGCGTTGGTTACTGTCTGGGGCGGGTTCTCCACCGTTTGGTATGGGCGCCTTCTGCACAATCATCAGGCGCTCTCGGCCGCCTTGCTCTCGCTCGAGGTCGGCACCACCGCCGCCACCTGCGCCGTCATACTCGGCGTGCTGGCCGCGATCGCCCTCGTCCGTATCCGCCGCTTCCGGGGTCGGCTGCTCCTTACCGGCATGATCCACGCGCCACTCGTGGTCCCTGAAATCATCACCGGCATCACCCTGTTGCTCCTCTTCGTCTCCATGAGCCAGATGTTCGGCTGGCCCAAACAGCGCGACGTCTTCACCCTTGTGCTCGCGCACATCTCCTTCTGCATGGCCTACGTCACCGTCACCGTGCTCCCTCGAATCGCGAGTGCAGATTTGGATCTTGAAGAAGCCGCGATGGATCTCGGCGCCGGGCGCATGCGCGCCTTCCTCGAAATAACGCTGCCGCTCATCATCCCCGCGCTGATTTCCGGCTGGCTCCTCTGTTTTACCCTCTCGCTGGACGATCTCGTCATCTCCAGCTTCGTCGCCGGCCCAGGCAACAGCACGTTGCCCATGGTGATCTATTCAAAAGTGAAACTAGGCGTCAGCCCCGACATGAACGCGCTTGCCAGCCTGGTCATCCTGCTGGTCAGTAGTGGCGTTGCCGGCGCTGGCTGGCTCATGCGCCGCACGGATAAGAAGCGGCTGCAGGACATGGTTCTAGCCAGCGCGGAAACCGCCTGAAGACAGCAAAACTTCTTTTCTTCAAAGAAAGACCACGCTTTCTTAACTCATCGGCCTCTCGCCCTAGTGTCCTGCCCCCGAGGTTTGCCGTGCTTCAA
>Ga0116226_10003590_pt1 | contig 13674 bp, 13 predicted proteins | sample S1TSphfallax_FD_89692 | JGI IMG/M metagenome (GOLD analysis project Ga0116226, IMG submission 89692) | Host-associated microbial communities from peat moss isolated from Minnesota, USA - S1T2_Fa - Sphagnum fallax MG | ecosystem: Host-associated > Plants > Peat moss > Unclassified | place: USA...
GAATTAACCTACAAGTACAAAAACATCTTAAGCTAATTAATAGTTTAAGCTAGATAATAATGTTAAAATCATATTTTCATTAAGTAATTATAATTATTAAAAATATCCTATAATCATCTTTGAAGTGCAAAAAGACAAGGAGTAATGAGAAATTAACAAGAAGAAAAACATGAAAAATAAGAAAAATAAGTTTTTTTCCAAGTTATAAAACATGTTTTTTTTCTTTTCTTTGGACCCCCTACTTTCAGACCTCATAACTTTCTTATTTCTTATTCATTTTAAGCGATTTAAAGTGCTATAGGAGCGCTAACTAAAGTTCTACAAATCATATTGGTACTTTAATAGAAAAAAACCAACATAAAAGGAAATTTTTGGGTGTTTAAGAATCGGCCTTTGTAGTGTTCAATGGTCTTTTTTGAATTTCTAACCCCCTTTACCTTGGGGGACCATAACTTTCTCATTTCTAATCCATTTTTGATGATTTTTATTGTGTTAGATGCGCCAAGAGGAGGGCTTTAAGTTTTGTTGGGACAACAGAATCAACAGAACTCTCCCCTAGTTGCTATACTCCAATACATTAGTTGCATTTGATGTGCAGCTAAGTTGGTTGATGAGGTTTGCAATGAAATTTTTTATCCCATATCCTTTGGCTTCCAATTCTATTTGGTTCTGTTTATAACTAGGAGCAATAACTATGTAGTAACGAAACATCAAATGCCATTGGGGATGAGTGAATTTTACTTATATAGCCTAAACCTAGCTATGCTCAACCTACTTACATACCTAAGTAAGCATATTTACTTAATAGGGTTTAATAATAACCTACCTAATTAGGCAACATGTGTCAACTTCTTATTATCCATAAATTGGACAATTTAGATATTATTATTCAATATTAAAAAATAGGTGGGCTTTAATTTCCACGTGTCACCATATAATTCGTGTTTTAAAAATGGACATGTGTCAATTGGTCAATGAACATTCCATGGTGTGCCACATGTTATCATCTTAGTGGCATGCATTTTAATGATTGAGATTAATCAATGAAGTTTTGATTTTGAAAACACAAAAATAATTAATTAATGACACGTGTCGACAAGCTAATTGTCCAATTTTAAAACATGTGTCATATTTTTATTAATTGCATTGTAGTTGCAAGGATAGTTGCACATAAGGTGCAACTACATTTGGATTAGTATGTATGGATGAGCATGTATATTAACACCGTATATACATGTCACATATGTAATGTCGCATGCAATTGAATGTCATGTGCAACTTAGCTTATGCAACTACACAAATTTGTAGTTGCATGTGTCACATGCAATTAAATTTTAGTTGCAAATGACAGTTGCAAAACCCAAAATTTCTAGTAGTGGATTTAGCAAGGGAAAATAAGTTTAGTAGGTTTGCACCTTTGTAGTTTTCTTGTATTTCTTTAAACACTTTCTCTTCCTCCCCAAGTTTCTTTGTGGGCTTGATGATTTTTGTCCCCATCTTGGGTATCATTATTGTGACCTCCTTAGTTTCCTTTTCCACCTCCTAAATCTTTTTAGTATCTTGATCTCAACACAACATATATTTAAATTGAGATGGCGTTCGAATTGATGAAGATTCATCCAAAGAGGAATTGTTACATTTCACATGGATGTAAGAAGAAAATAACCTTTGCAATATTTTCTTCCACCTTCTTAAGCTTTTGCTTCAAGTGCTTTACATCCTCTTGGGATTTCAAGTCTTCGCACTCATAGCCTTGGAATTGATTTAAGAAATCTTCAGCTCTGCTTCTATTAGTTGCATTGAAGCAACTGAATACAATGCCAATAAAATGAAAGTGCATGGATTTATAGTGATGTTTGTTCTTCATATTTACCTTTTTTTTTATACATATCAAAACTAAAATGCATTATTGAGGCTGAATGCATATTCTATTGGTTGTAAAATAACACCCACATTGAAAATTACTTTTATGCCAATTGACCTCATGATGTTTGGTCTTTTTATCTAAAAGGTTTTTTCCAATTTCACAATTTCCATTAAATGGGTTGCATTTTTTTTACTATTAGATTTTCAAACACTTGAATTAAATGCCTTCTAAAATAATTAGGAACAAGTATTAGGAACTTTTATTTTTGTTTAACATTTGTCCAGAAGCTTGAAAAATTGCAAGAAAAATCAACATGGCTTGATCACCATACATTAGGGCTATTTCACATTCCTAATATAACTTTCTACTAGGACAAAAAAGACAATACCAAATCCAACAAAAGATAAACCAAAAAAGATAAGGTCGAAAAATGAACATTCCCAAAACATATACCATTCCATAGCAAGGGTGTTTTCTAGCTTCATAACCTTTTCTTTGAATTTCTGGCCATCCTTGCTTGTTTTGTCTAGGGCAAATTTTATTATAATACTGCACCAATCTAAGACCTCTATTTCCTTGAGCATATAAGTTTTAGCTTCATATTAGCACTTTAAGCACATTTAAGACAAAATATCCATTAAAATCATCATGACAAAACCTCCAAATAGTCCATGGAATGTGTTTGCACATATTTGCATGAATTTTGACAGAAATGACAAAGATGTAAGTTTAATGTTTCAATTTACAAATCTCTCTCAATTGTCCTTTCACTTTCATCCTAATTATGCTTCTAAGCAATATTGTGCAAGCATGTATTTTCTTATTCCTAATTCCCTGAATCTTGCAATAGTTCACAAATCCTTGACTTGCTGAAAATTTGCAAAACACTTCAATGAATTTTGCTTTTGTGTCCATAGCTACTACCATGTTATCTAGGGTGTCCAATACTTGTTCAGAAATTTTGCATGGTGATAGGAGGTGGCTAACATTCCAAGTCCTTATGCATTAGCTTTGAATAGAAAGTAGTCAACATAAAAGTTTGGAGGAGGACACTCAAAGCTACTCCTGAGGTGTTTTTAAACTTTTGACAACTAAAATATCAAATCATCTTCAACAAAGATGTTGTAAGTTTGAAGCATTTACTTACCTCAAGAATATCCTTCTCCTTTTTTGCCACTTTTGCCCACTTCACCATACCATCTCATTTCTCATTAAAAGCTTCTAGTCTATACAATCCACATTATAACTAGTTAACCACCATTGTCTCCTGCTTTGATGATCATTCTCCTTTACTAGTTTTTTCCTATAAATGAAATGTTTTTGAAGTAGTCAAACTAATGCATAAAATCGATTACCTACAAGATTTTTCTATTGAACTTAAAATTCAATAAATCCTTAAAGTGCAGGGTTTACCATTAACTCATATAGTTCTAAGACGACATAAGAGTGGTCCATTGTTTATGATAAACAAACTTGCACAATGGGATGTCGGGGTCATTATCTTGCAAAATGACTTTCAGTGTCCTTCCATTAGCTCCCAATATTCATTCAGTTTATTTGTAAACACCCACTCACTTGTTCCTTTGGTAATGTCTTTAGCACACCAACACTTGCGAGATGTGCCATAGACTAGGTGTTTGATCCCATCCTACACCAACACCTCTGAAATCACATCAATAACCATGAACACTTAGGGCTTGTACCCTTTACCAACCTTGCAAAAAATGGGACATAGATAACTAGCTCCATTTTGAACTACAAATTAAATAATTAACTATCTATGTTCAGTTCATATTCATTACCATTATTGCCAGTGAAGTAGGCTTGTTTTTCAATGCATCGTCTAAGGTTTTTCATATGTCTCTCTTGTGACCTCACAAACTCTTGCCTACATCAAAGTGCAAACATTCAACAAAACAAGTGCATGTAATTAGGCTAAGGTTCAAGTTCTATGCATGTGATCAAGGATTTAAATTGTTCCCTTGCATAAGCATGAAGCTCTAAACTATGCAAAAAACTACCAACAAAAGACTTACCTACCCAACAATTTCCACTCGTGGTCGCTACATAATTGCCCACATCATTTACCTTGCCTAGATTTTTGTAAACGAGGCAAAAAGTTGTGCAAGTTAAAGTTCCTATTTGCAGTAACTCCTTGCCATTGTTGTTCATGATCAAACTTCTATACTATTGTGTTTCCAGAAAAATTTCTACCATTGATCATAAGGGTTTATAGAGGGTTGATCGATGTTGCAAATATTTGGCCCTATGCTCTTTTATTTGGTTTTATTGTTGCAAGCAAAGAAAAGAAATGAGCAATTGTGACAACAATCCTTCAGGTAGCCTCCATGAAAGGTATATCTTCATTGTCAGCTTAAATAGTTGAAGAGAGATGGATGGGGCCATTTGCAACCTTGAAGCTTGTGGGTGTGATGGTAATGACATGGAGGCTCGAACGAAAATGGTCCATGATGAATTCGCAATAATAGCAACCAATGTACATGAAGAGACCATAGTGGTGGTGTTGAAACTTACAACATCCAATAATGTTCCAACCTACCCATGGCACAATGTCCAGTCCATGGTGCAACTCGTATCATCTTAGCCAATGATCACTGTGTGGGGCATATTGATTGTTGTGTTTGCAAAGGCACGGGCATGCCCATAAGTACCAACACCTAATCACATTAACTTCCAAGCATAGGTTGCCATATGGGCCTCATGTTTTCCTTGTATGACACAACACATCTCCTTTTGTTGGTCATATTGTAATGCATTTTTCTCTGAGCCTTTCATTGTGTTCTGTGTTTAATTATTGGCTAAGGGTTTCTTTTGGAAGGGTGTGCACATAAGGCTATGTAGAGCAGAGCATATTCTAGGTCAGATGGCAAAGGAGTTGTGCTGTATTGAGGGCCCAAATGTCAATGGGATAAATTGCATAATCATTCGACAAATTCGTGATGTAAATGGGAACATTCAGCCTCCCAACCATGAACTCAATGTTGGAGATCGCCACAGTGTGCATCACATACTCAAGGTCTTGCTTTTTGTCAATTCCTACCCCACATTTCAACTCCATTGATTGCGCATAATGTATATACTTTCCTATGTGTTTGTGGTTAATTTCATGCTACTTTAGCAAGGATCCATGATTTGAACTTCCAGATGGATTCATGACATGCTTTAAATTTATGTTGCAAATTTCTATGGTTTCCTTTGAGGTGCTTGCAACCATGTCCCTTATCATGCAACTCAAATGAAACCTTTGTTAACCAACAAAAGCTTTTGAGGAATGGCTCGGAAGTGGAACTTCATCATGGAGATATTGTGTCACTTGTCGGTCCACTAAAGCATGGTGAAGCTTTTTCATCCTACCTTGTAACTCTCACTACATCCATAAGCTTTTATGTATTCATGGGCAATCTAATTAGTTTTTCGTCCACAAATGATAAGCTTTAAGAGTCCATTATTGTGTGCATGTGCCTTTTAGACAATGTTTTTACATTTGTTTGCAAATTGGTCCTAGTCGGGACAACCCCCCATACTTCGAACATTGTAGCCAACAAAGAAGTAGTGTTCAAAACAAAATCCATCCCATTTCGTAAACATCCTTGTAACCATCAAACCAATGGTAGTGTGTTTGTTGGGGGGCCAATAACATGGCTTTGGGAAATTTAGATGAATTGTTAATCATTTTAGAGCAGTTTTCAAGCATACCTATTAGGGTTGGGGGCAAAATACTTGGATCAAGGAGGGGGGGTAGATTGTAAGTGGGTTTGAGGTTTGGTGAATGGAGGCCCTAGAGGTCATGTGACACTTAATTATGTTGGGGGTTTGGAAGCTTCAAACAAAATGAGTTTTTAAGCTTATAAGACCAACAATGAAGAACATGTGTATGCCATAGGAAGAACTTTGATTTTATGATTTTATGCATTTATGCTTTCACTTATTAGTCCTTGATTTTTATATCCACATTGTTAGGTCCCACTAGTTGCAATCTAAACCTTTATTGGGCCCCTCCTATATATTTTCTTGTGGGGTGCGAGCAGAAGCTGCACCATCAAATAAGGACACACATTGGATGCAATTGGTGAAGGATGAAAAGGCTCATCTCCTATGCACCATGCATGTGTAGTGAAAAAGGTTGTGTGAATCCAAATAGGATTTGGAAGAAGCAAACTTGGCCTAGGGCAAGCTAAGAGAGCAAAGATAGAAGGTCCCAACAACAATGGCAAAGGTTGGAAGATGTTTGGCAATTGTGAAAGTAGAGATGTTGGATGTTAAGAATGAGGGGGGAGGAGAATTTTTTGCAAATGTAGAGGCCTAGCTCCCACATGCCCAAAAGCTTTGGGCCATGCTGATCTGGAATATGGTCGAATGGAGGAATCTCTTGACCAAACCCGCCAACTTTTTCAAAAGGCATGATTGGTGACAAATGAAGATGAGGTTTTTTATGGCATGTTGTCCAAAGGAAAGGAACTAGAGGTGGTGATCCAGTCATGGACATAGTGTGTGGAAGCAACAATGCATTTCCATTCAGTACCAAATCTCCAAGTTCTGAACCAAAAATCTAAGCACTATCAACCCCACATTGACAAGGGAGAATCTTCGCATTGCATGTACATAATGCATGCTTAATTTTGCAAAACCAACTGAAAAAACATGTGGCAAAATCCATACCTTTAGCATGGACATGGTCAACATTATGGAAATGGCTTTCCTCTACTGAATGGAGATGCGTTGTTGCTTCCACATGTTCTACCCATGACTAGATGACCACCTCCAACTCTTTTATTTTGGACAACATGCCATAAAAAACCTTATCCTCATCTGTCATTAATCGTGCCTTTTGTAGAAGTTAGCAGGTTTGGTCAAAAATTCTTCCATTCGACCATATTCCAGCTCGGCAATGGCAATGGCCCAAAGCTTTTGGGCATGTGGGAGCTAGGTCTTTGCATCTACAAAAAATTCTCCTCACCCTTCATTCTCCTCACCCTAGCATTTCTATTTTCATAATTGCTAAACATCCTTCAACCTTTGCCATTGCTGTTGGGACCTTTTGTGTTTGCTCTTTTAACTTGCCTTAGACTAGGATTGTTTTTTGCAAATCCTATTTGCATTCATGCACCTTTTTGCACTATGTATGCATGTTGCACAAGAAATGAGGCTTTTCATCCTTCATCAATTACAGCTTCTCTTAGAGTGAGAAAAGATGTTGGGCTGTTACAAGTAGCACTTGCTTGGTTCCCATCCCTTCACCAATGGATATACTAGGTGCTTCCACCTATGTATACAACTCTAAATCAAACAACCCTTCATGTAGATTACTCTCCATATACAAGCTGGATGCTTGTTCCCCCCTATGCTTAGTCTGCTTACATATCATGCATCATCATCCTCACCTAACATTTGCAACTTTATAGATGCCATAATTGCCTTTGTGCCACATAGCTCAATGGTACCAACCATTGCCATGTTGTGAGGCACATTTGGTATTTTTATAGGCACTTCAACGCCTATCACATTATCTTGTATCACAAGTTGTTCCTCCTTTGCTTCTGTTACCACATGCCTAGAACGGGGTTCCTTATGTAGCACAACCTTCTACCATGGCATGTTTAACTTTTCATAGTAAAACACTTGTTGCATTTGAATTGGAAACACAAATGGTTTGTTGTCATTTGCCTTCAATGCATTAAAATTTGCAAGCAAAACACCATCTTCATCACGCTTGTACATTGGATGACCTTGCCCATCAACCTCATTCTTCACTCAATCACATTTGAACAAAATGACTAGCATTGATATTGGCCCATAGTCAAGTAATATTATATCATGTAAAATTCTCGCATATTGCATGGGCCCAAAGTGCACACACTCCACCTGGCCCTTGTGCCTATTGGAACACTCATGCCACACCATAATCATAGGTTGCCATTTGTGTTAACATTGGTTTCTCCAATGACCATGTAGTGATTTCCATAGGCCTTCATTTGCATGTATCAAGAAGCATTAGAATTGGGCATAATTGACAAATGGTATGCATCCATTTCATCGAATGCATTGCCATTTGCCATATGGGTTCGCACTACCTCCTTCACCCATTCTACCAACTCTTGCACTTTTGCAAACTCTGCAAGATACTTGATAGGCCCTCTTATTCCTCTTTCATCCCTGTGCCATTGCTCTTCAAACTCTATGCGTAGTCTTGCCACTTGGTCATATATGTCACTATATGATGAATTATAAGATTACAAATCATCACATAATTTTGTGTAATTTAATTATCAATCTTTAAGGTTGTGCAAAAGGACATTTATATTGTTGTTAAAGACGTTGGGAATGAGGTGCTTGTAATGGGTACAAGGTTCCTTGAAAGATTGTTGTTCGATAAGTCCAAAACATTAAGTTTGGGAATATCCCAAATGGAAGGTGTGATTGAAAAAAACTCCAAGTTTCAAAGATATATTATCATGTTCAAACATCAAGATACATTACAAAGAATTTGCATATTAACAATTGGTTTTTTCGATTATTTTTTAGTTGTAAATGCCATATGTGATTACAATTTGTTTTAGTTGCCTTAGACAAGTCGCATAAAATTTCAATCACAAAAAAATACTTGGCACCAAGTCATAATGGCAGTTGCATAAAAATGTGACTTACACACACATTTCATCCATCTAAACTAGCTTATGTGGCATTGTCCATAGTGCTTTTGAGATTAAGCCATGTAGTCACGTTATTTGTATAAATATTATTTAAATATTCAAAAGTCTAGTTTAGATTATTAGGTAGGATGCCTAATCTACTTAGTAGGTTGTGTAGGTAAGGAATATTTGGTCAACTAACCACCGTTGACCACTACCCATATCATTTGTGAAAATTGATCCTTGACCCCCAAAGATGGTAGTCAATTCTTTTACCACCAAGCCACCCCACTTTTTGTGACAATATAGTAATGAGCATTCTACTTACTTTACTTGATTTAAAACATTACATAAAACATCATTTTTGATATTTGAAATCTTATTGATATTTTGTCCAAATGATAAGATTAAAGTTTAATTTTAATGTTTTTTCAATAATGTACATAAATATATTTTTTCTTTAAAAAATGTATACTAAATTAACAAAATGAATACTTGAATTTCATTATTGAATACCATTTTAATGACCATTCCTTAGAAAAGTTTAATTCAAACACATGATTTGTAAATGGAATTTTTTTGTGGATAATGTAATAAAAAATAAAATTATATATATTGTATCTTAAACTTTCATTTGATTCTAAAAATTATAATATATAATTTTGCTTTTGAATATCATAATTTTAACAATAGAATTTAATTTAGCTGTGTGATATATAATTTATTCGCACATAATATTTATAAATGGATGTAATAAATTATAATATAAACATAATAAATGATTTTATATTAACCATATTATTCCTGATGTAAAAGATTAATCTAGAAATTTGATTGAATTTTTAAATATTAATTAATGCCATACAATTATTTAATTTTATGGAACTATAAATTTTATTATTTTTACATTTATAATATATTAAAATTTACTTGAAATTATGATTAAAAATTTTATGTAAAAATAAATTATATATTTTTCACATCTCAAACATCTATTTGATTTTTTAAATTATATATTATATATAATATCATAATTTTACCAGAAAAATAAATTTAAATATATGATATATAATTTAGTCACATATAATTGTATAAATGGATTATCAATTAACCTTACTACCTAGTTAATATATTCAATAAAGAAATTACATTGACTACTTAATTAAGTAATTATTTAAAAATATCACATATCAAAATGACGAAGTACCTACTATTTAACCCACATACATATGATTGATTAGCTATTTATTACCTACTATCTAGCTTAATTTATAAATAGATTAATTACATAACCTAACTAATGAATTAATCAATTAAAAAAACTATGATATATCAACATGATAAAATTTAATGTTGGAAATTTTAAATAATGATCCATATCTACCATTGCCATGGGTCCTCTAAAGTTTCACAAACCTACCAAACCTTATTACACATTTAATGGTTTATTCATTCAAAAAATCTAAGGACAAAAAAAATGTCACTAAATCCAACAATTTCATTGGCCAACTCATTTTTGTTACATTTAATTACATGTGCATTTGTAACTAGGATTTATAGTTGCAATTAAAGTTGAATAAGATACCATGTGGTGTTTAGTAACCTATGAACCACATCCAAGTTGCAAAAATGACTACATTTTCATTTATTTTGAGATGCCACTAAAAAAAAATATATAAGTCCACTTTTCATGTTCATTTTCATCCAAATTGATATTAGTTGCAAGTCATAGTTGCATATGTAACTACAAACCACTTTTTAGTTGTTTTTATGACTACAAGTTGTTTTTACCATGGTGTCACAAAGGATAGTCACATCAATAATAATAAAAATGGTTGATTTGGACATGTTGTAAATGTGTGGGTTGGAATGGATAGAATTCCTTGTATTTTAAACCTCCTCCAATGTATTTAGCTCAAAATATTCACAAGTCCATAATTAACACATCAATCTAAACTAGGGTTGTCAAAATCGATGTGACACAACCATTTTGTGATAGGTGTGATGTTGATGTCCATCTTGACACACAAGCTACCTTTATTATGTATGGTCACCAAAAACAAATTCGGTCGCCACAAGATTTTGGTTGCAATCTTTTGATCACCACAATTGGTTGTTAGGTTTTGGTTACCACAATTGATTTTGATTGCCATCCAACAATCAAAATTTCTTGAATGGTGATTGAAACCCATTTTTAGTGGCCATTAGTATGGTGACTGGAAATTTTTGGTTGCCAACAATTTGGCTATTGAAACCTTTTTTTGACCACTAACAATTGTTGTTTTCAATCATTAGCGACATGAATTTTAGGTTGCCTTTATTCACTGCCTATTAAGCTCAATGATAACTTTCTAAAAAAATATTACATACACCCTTTCAAAATTTAGTCACTGGTAACCAAATTTTTTTTGTTGCCATCCAATGATCTAAATTTCTCAGATGGTGACCAAACCCCATTTTCGGTCGCCATTCATATGGTGACCAAAAAAATTTGGTCGTTAATAATAAGGCAATTAAAACCATTTTTTGGTTAATAGTAAGTGCTATTTTTTGTAGTTGCTGACTAAATTTTCAATTGCTTTTAGTTGCCTTCAATTGCCATGCATAGAGTGTGATAAGAACTTTCCAAAAAATACATGCCCCCTTTCCAAATTAAATTGCTTGCAATTGAAAACTTTCTGTCATCATCCAATGATTAAGATTTATCAAATGGCAACCGAAACCTATTTTCGATTGCCATCCAACAATTAAGGTTTTTTGAATGGTGACCGAAACCCATTTTTGGTTGCCATCAAATGATCAAGATTTCTTGGATGGCAATTAAAACCCATTTTTGGTCACCAATAGGAGGGCAACTAAAACCCTTTTTCGGTTGCCAATGATTCTCATTCTCTGTTGTTAGGGATTACATTTTCTATTACCATACAAATGGTGTCCGAAAATGGGTTTTGGTCGCCATTCAAAAAATCTTGATGGTTGGATAGTGACCCAAAATAGGTTTTGGTCGCCATCTAAAAACCTTGATTGTTGGATGATGATTGAAATGTTTTGGTCGCCAACAATTGAATCTGGAAAAGGGGCATGTAATATTTTTTTGGAAAGCTCTCATTGAACTTTACTAGTGACAACCAAAGGTGGCCAAAACTTTAGTCGCCAACAACTGAAAATAATAGTCATTAGTGATGAAAAATTATTTCGTTTGTTTTATTGTTGGTGATCAAAAAACTTTGGTTGCCATACAAATGGCGACAAAAATATTTCAATCGCCATACAAATGGTGACTGAAAATGGGTTGTAGTCGCCAATCAAGAAATTTTGATTATTGGATGGTGATAAAATGTTTTTGGTTGTTAGCAACTACATTTGGAAAGGGGGCATGTATTATGTTTTTGGAAAGTTTTTGTCAAGCTCTAAGCACGATGACCAAATGTGATTGAAAATTTAGTGGCTGACGCTTGAAAATAGCAATCACTAGTGATAGAAAAAAGGTTTCGATAGTTCAATAGTTGGTGATTAAGAACTTTCAGTCGGTCGCTTGACATATAGTTGCTGAAAAAAGAATTTTCGTCACCATATGGAAAACGACTAAAAGTTTTTAATCACCCACTATTCAATGACTGAAATTGTGTGGCAATTGAAAGACGTTTTAGTCGCCACATGGTTTACAATGACTGAAACTACTACCTTTTTGGTTACTCGTGAACCTACCTTGAGCCCCAAGATGGCTTTTGGCTTAAGTTGACTTGAGGTTGACCTAGGTTGACCCTATATAAACATGATGCAAGGTGCCTTTGCATCCAAATGCGTTCATCATGCTATGATGGATGCATGAATGTAGTGAGAACCCTTATTTAAACCCATAACATCTTGGGTCGCATTTGACCAAACCTTTTTTGTATTGAAAATTGGGGCATGAAGTTAACAATTTTGATTTATTGGAAATGTGTTCAACCATCAATTATTAGGCTATTAACATATTTCACATCCGCCATATATAAATTGCAAGGACTTGCTTTAAAGTTTTGATCATTATTCTTGTATACTTATCCTTGGAGCCAAGGTGCTACAATGGTTCTAGCCTCACAATTATTGATTATTCCATGATATTTTTCTATTTAGGATTCGAGTTGGATAATTCAATTTCAACATTACTATAATTGTTGGGTATAAAATATGAAAGTAAATGGTTACTTTCACTAGTTGATACATTCACATAGAGACTTGAAACATTATTCTCACTTGAATTAGCTATAATATTAGGCAAATCCATGTCACCTTGTAACATTCCCAACACTTGTGACATTGTTGGACGTTTTGTTGTTTCTACTTGTACGCATAAAAGTGCCACATTGATCACATGTCGCACTTCACTATCCACAACTATGCTTTGTATTTTTGGGTCCACCAAGTTTATCAACATGTTTGTTTTGTGCAAAGACCATGCCTGCAATAGTTTGACAATTCAAGATTATCAAATAATAATTATTACTTTATATCTTTATAAATTATTACTTGTAAATTTTAGAGTGAAAAATATAAACCATGACTATAAGAAATGTGGAAATACCATTGCAACTTTTGTGACATTTTTTTAAGAACTCACAAATAGATTCATTTCCAACATGATTTTATTCCTTTAAAATCTAATATATGTTTTCATGACATGAATGAAAGTTGATTTTAAAATTGTTCCTAATTTTTTAAAAATATAATATTTTTGAAATGATGAAACACAAGATGATCAAATGTTCTTACCCATTCAACAAGGTACATGTTTGTTGCATTTTGAAGTATGGCCTTCCTGCCGCTAATAATTTCAAGTAAAAGAACACCGAAGCTATACACATCAACCTTTGTACTAAGTTGACCCAATGTTGCATATTCCGGAGACATATATCCACTATATAATAGAATATCACAATTCACATAATTTAACATCCAAACCAAAGTGAGAAGAATTAGTCATTTTGTAAATAGATTCATAATTACATTTTAGTAATGTTAAATTCAAATGTTGCAATTATAATAAAATTTGAACTATATGATATTATTTTGATACATGTTATTAATCAAACTTATTGCACTTACAGGGTTCCAGCAACTTGTGTGAATAATTGACTTTGATTGTCAGAGAATAATCGTGCCAAACCAAAATCA
>Ga0116226_10003591_pt1 | contig 13673 bp, 8 predicted proteins | sample S1TSphfallax_FD_89692 | JGI IMG/M metagenome (GOLD analysis project Ga0116226, IMG submission 89692) | Host-associated microbial communities from peat moss isolated from Minnesota, USA - S1T2_Fa - Sphagnum fallax MG | ecosystem: Host-associated > Plants > Peat moss > Unclassified | place: USA...
CGACTCGCGGTCGCCTCAATCTCCGGCCTCGAGGGTCACCGGCACTCTGATAGACGTGCCGTCGCGCAGGATGTCGAGCGTCACGGTGTCGCCGACCTGGTAGTCGTCGAGTCGCGCCAGGAAGCGCGCCACCGAATCGACCTGTTTGCCGTCGATGGCGACTACGATGTCACCGGGAACCAGGCGGCCATCCGCATCCCGGTGCGGCGCCCGCAGGCCGGCCTTCGCGGCGGCTGAGCCACGACCAAGGCGCAGCACGTAGACACCCGCCTGACCGAAGGCCTCCCTGAGGCGCAGGTTCATGCTCTCATCGATCTGAATGCCGAGGGTGGGCCGCCGGTACTTGCCGTAGCGGATCAGCTGCGGCACGACCCGCATCACGGTGTCGACCGGAATCGCGAAGCCGATGCCGGCGGACGCCCCGGAGGGACTCAGGATCGATGCGTTGATGCCGATCAAACGACCCGCAGAATCGAGCAAGGGACCGCCCGAATTGCCGGGGTTGATCGCCGCGTCCGTCTGAATCAAATGCTCGATCTGCCGGCCGCCGCTCTCCGGCGCGAGACTGCGGTCAAGCGCCGAGACGATGCCGGTCGTGAGCGTCCAATCGAGGCCGAAGGGATTGCCGATCGCATAGACCCGCTGCCCGACCCGAAGATCCCCGCTGGTCCCGATCGGCACCGGCGGAGGACGCTTGAAGTCGACCGCGATACGCAAGACAGCGATGTCGTGCGAGGGACTCGCCCCGACGAGGCTTGCCTGATAATCCCGGCCGTCCGCCAGCTTGATGGTCGCGGCCGAAGCGCCTTCGATCACGTGATAGTTGGTGATGACATGCCCTGCATCATCCCATATGAACCCTGAGCCGGTTCCGCGCGGGATCTCCTCGACATTTCGCGAGAAGATATCGCGGACCAGGTCCGATGTTGATATGAACACCACCGACGCCCGCGCGTGTTCGAACAGCGCGATCGTCGCTTTCTCCTCTGGCAGCAGATCGCCGCGCGGAGTCACCGAGCGTTCGAGCGGTGCCGTGGCCGCAGACCAAGAAATCGCTGCCGCGGATAACGCCCCCAGGGCGCACAGTGTCTGAAACCGCCTCGAGCTCAATCTGTTTCCTCGCAACGAACCACCGAACGACTTGGGCGTCGGCGCATTCTTGTCGAGCGTCGCGACTCGATGCCTAGCCTAACGGGTTCATGGCGCAGAGTGCAATGGCGGGTTCGGCGCGGCGAGAATCGCCTGCCAATTGATCAGGGAGTTCCACAGCATCCGCTGGTCGCCGCGGTTCAAATCACGGTGCAGCGGATTGAAGTTGAAGGCCACGACGTGGCCACGGCCGACCGGAACGTCGAAGATCGCCGGACGCCCGATCAAGTTCTCCGCGCCCCAGGCTTGGCCGCTGACGACGAAATCCTGTGCACCTTCGTCGCCCCATTCGAGCACGACGCTGCTGAGGTCGATCGGGCCGTCCAGGCACGTGGTGCAGTAGGCCATGCGCAGCCAGCGGCGCGGCGGCGAATACAAGGCATAGTTCTGCCGGAACACATAGGTGCTCGCGGCATAGCCATACGAGATCGGATGATCGGCGTGCACGAAGTGCACGCGCACGTGGGCGCCGGGCGTGCGCGTCACCGCGTCCTGGGCGGCCGCCGCGGCCGCGGCCCCGCCGCCTTGGGAACTGCGCGGGACTCCACCGGAATCACGCCGGATGCCGCGCACGATCCCTGCTTCGATCGGCAACATCGACCCGTTGCCAAGCGTCACGAGCAAACCGCCGCCGGCGATGAACTCTTGCAACTGCCCGAGGCCCTGCCAACCGATGCCTCCGGTGATGTCGTCGGACGCGGCCGGCGTGCCGAACGCCGGTGTTTGCGCGGTCTTTTTGAAGGGCATCGGTCCCCATTCCCTGGGCAAGCCCTGGATTTGTTCGGCGAGTTCGAGGTCGACGTGCCCGTACAGGATCACGTCGACCGTCTTGTTGAGGCCACCCGCACGCAAATCCTCATCCCGCAAGTAAAGGTAAGGAATGTGCCGCTGGTCGAGGGAATAGCGCACCCAGCCGATCGAGTCGGTGTCCGCCCACGGGACCCAGACACCGAGGCGTGGCAGCGGCGCGGCATGCCGCGGAACCGAGGGTAGCGCCGGGATGCTCGCGAAATTCAACCCGAACTCGTCCGCGACGGCGTGCAAGGCGGAGCCAAGTCCCGGCTGCGCGGGCAGGAGCCAACTGCCCGGCGGATAGTTCTCGCCATTCAGCGCGAAGGCGTGCTCCGCGACCTCGACGCGGAAAGCGGCGAGACGATAGCGGACTTCGAGCAGACTCTCCTGGCCCGTGTCCTTCAAGACATAAACCGGTCCTGCCCCTTGCAAGACCCCATGCGGAGCCGGTGCCGCGGTCAGCAGATCCATCGGTATGCTCCGCACCGTGGCGTCCGCGACCGGTGTTGCCTGCAGGTGGTAATTCGCGGGGAAAGACCAAGACACGTCGTCGTAGGGCTCGCTGCCGTCCTTGGGATAATGCTGGGGTGTGAGCAAGTCCACCGCATAGTTGCGGTAGGGCTGATCGAGCCGCACGACGTAGCTGCCGGCCGGGAAGCTGCCTTCCTGCACCGTGATCGGCGCCGTGCTGCGACTCACCTCGATGTGCTGTGCTTGCAGCCGGGCCACGAGCTGCGCGACCCGCAAGGGGTCGCCCTGATCGGCCGGGATCACAAAGGCGTAGGGCGGTCCGTTGACCCCTTTTTGCCAGCTATGCACTCCCTTCGTATAGAAATTGCGCAGCAGGGTCCGCGCATTGCCGGCGGCGTAGTCGAGCGCCGACAGGATTCCGGTTTCATTGTAGTTCACGTTGTCGCGAGCGGACCAGGAAAAGGGGACCGACGGCGGGGGCGTGAGCCGCCACCACTGATACGAGGTGTCCTCCGGCGAGAGCGTCTGCGTCAGGGTCTCGGCCGTGCCGTTGCCGAAGGTCTCGTAACCACGGCCGGTCGCGTTGTGGTTGGTCGCGACCGAGTCGAGAAACAGGTGCGCGAAGCCATCGCCGAAATTCCAGGTCGAGACGCCCGGCATGCCGAGGCCGGTCATCGTCTCGACTTCGTGAAAACTATAGGCCAGCGCCTCGCTGTAGCTGATTGCGTCGACGTTGGCATCGTAGGGATCCGTGCCGTTCCACGACATCAGCAGGGCGACGCTTTCGTGCAGGTCGTGCACCACGATCGGATGCCACGCAAAGAACATGCGGCTCACGGCCTTGGTGGTCTCGTGCGTCAATTGATGTGCGTCGCGGTTGATGTCGACCTGGGCATATTTCGACCAGTAGGGCGGCGCCTGCCGCGGCAAGTCCGCGAGTACGGTCTTGCCCTTGAGATAGCGGTAGAACCATTCCACCTGCTTGTCGCGGCCGTCGGGATTTGCGACCGGATTGATGAGCACGACCAGATTTTCCCGAATGCGTCTGATCGTCGGTTGCTCGGAAACCGCGAGACGGTAGGCCAATTCGAGCACCGATTCGGTCGAGCCCGTTTCGTCGGAATGCAGTCCCGCGTTCAAGTAATAGAACGGGCGCGACGCATCGATGAGTTGCTCGGCAGCCGGCGGAGCGGTCTTGCGCGGATCGGCGAGTGCCGCGTTCGCGCTTTGATAATTGGCGAGATTCCGGATGCCCTCCTCGTCGGCGATCGCCAGCATGAGGATCTCACGCCCTTCCTCGGACCGGCCGATCGTGACGACCCGCACGCGGGGCGATGCGGCGGCCAAGGCCCGCGCGTAAGCGTAGGCCTGGGCAGAATCGACCAACTCGCCGGGAGCGCCGGAAATGCGGCCGTAGAACTTGCGCGGCGACGGCACGGTCGCCGAATCGGGCAAGTAAGAAACCAGAGGTGAGGAGTAGCGCGCCTCGGTCGTCGCTCGTGCAATTTCCTCGATCGAGCCGGCTTCCGGAACATCGGGGGCATAAGCTGGCTGGGCAAACCCTGGAGCCGCCGCGCAAGCAAATACGAGCAGGAAGATCGAAGAATGCTTCAAGCGGAACCCCCAGATGAAATGCGGCGGGACGGAGAAAGTACGAGCTGAAGAAAAATGGCGCCGGCCAGGTGCGGCGCATTATAGTATTCAGCGATGCAGACTACACCGTTGAGCCTCGGCCAATCCGGGCCGCCCGCTTGGATCATCGCACTGTTTGCAGCGCTGATCGCCTTCGGGATCTATCGGCGATTTCGCCGCAACTTCGGCGCACAAGCACTGCGGCCGGTCCCGATGGGCATCCGCATTGGACTTCTCGCGGTCGTCGGCTTGGGGCTGCTGCCGATCTGGCAGCGCTCTTTTGGTTTCGCGGCGGCGGGCGCCGGCGGCATCCTCGCCGGGGTACTGCTCGCCGCATTCGCCGCCACCCGGACGCGCTTCGAGTCACGCGCCAACGGCCTTCATTACATTCCGCATGCCTACACCGGCTTGATCGTGTTCAGTCTGTTCATGGGCCGGCTGGTTTATCGCCTCGCCGAGCTGTACATGAGTGGCAACCTGGCCGGCGCCCAGCGGCCGAGCTCCATGGTGCAAAGTCCGCTGACTCTGGGACTGCTTTACGTCTTGATCGCCTATTACGTGTTTTACTTGAGCCGTGTGCTGTGGAAGTCGCGGCATCTGGGACCGGGTGATCTCGAGCCCGGAGCCGAAATCGAGACGGCCCCCTGAAATCCAGGCCGCGCGAGCAGGCTCACTGCAACGGGCCGCGAAGCCAGTGCTCGGTTCCGTTCATTGCCCGGTGACGCGTCGCTCACGGCGCCCGCAGCTGCGCCTCGATCCACTCGTGCAGCTGTTTGATCAAATATTCCTCCGGCATGATCACGCCGCGCCGATGCCCGAGCCCGCGCAAGCCCGTCTGGTTCAGTTCACAGACGTCCGCATCCTCGTTCATGACGCGCGTCGTGAAAGCCACGATGCCGGCCGGATCGAAGGCGGGGTCGGCAAGGGTCTCCGGCGAGAACAGATATTCGACCCTCAACTCGGTGCTTTCCGGCCCCAGCGGCAGCACGCGCACGACGCGCACGTAATCGACGTGGCCGACGATGAATATCGCAGGCAGCGCCGTCAGATACACGTGGCCAAGGCGCCGGTCTTCCGCGCTCAAGTTCGGGAAGGGCGGCGCGCTCGCGCGTCCATCGCTGGACCAACTCTCCGCGCCGCGGCGCAATCCGCCTTTGTAGCGGGGATCATCATCATCGACGTGTTCCTGCCACCGCGGATCGTCACGCTCCTCCATGAGCGCTCGGCCGAAGATCGGCACCAGACGGGAGAGTTCGGGATGCACGCCGGGGCAGTGCAAACACTCGTTATAATTCTCCCAAAAGACTTTCCAGTTGCAGGCAAGCGTCTTCGTAAAGCGATGCCCGACGGCGAGTGCCGCCAGATTCCAGGCCGCCAGACGCTCCGGATCCTGATCGAAGCTCTGTGCAAGCGGGGGCGCATCATCGCTGAGTGCGACGAAGATGAATCCGCCCCACTCCGCCACACCGACGCGATAGAGCGGATAATCAGCCTTGTCAAAGCCCTCGGGATCGCGGCGCGAGGACGTGCGCCGCAGCCGGCCTTGCAAATCGTAGACCCAGGCATGATACGGACAGACGATCTTGCCCGTCGCCAGCCGTCCGCTCCGCTCGAGGCACAGCGCGGCACCGCGGTGACGACAGGTATTGTGAAACGCTTGCAGTACGCCCTGATCGTCGCGGACCACCAGTATCTGCTGCTCGGCCAGGCTGAAGCGCAGGTACGCGCGCGGTTCCGGCAACTCGCTTGAGCGTCCGACGTAGATCCAGTTGCGATACCAGACTCGCGCCAATTCACGCTGGTGGTGGCCCGCATCGTAGTAGCGCTCGGCTGCCGGCCCCTCGAGCTTGTCGGTGAGTCCGTTATAGGTGCCCGTCGCCTGCTTCTCCGTGCTCATCTGCTCAAGTCCGCATCAGCAAGCCTTGCGGATCGACGGGCGCGGTCTTCTGCGGCGTCGCCTTGTGCCGCTCGCCGATGATCTCGATTTCGAATCCCGACTCGGCCGCGGCGAGTGCGGCCGGCACGTAGCCGAGCGCAATCGAGGAATGCGCGCGAAATCCGTAGGCCCCCGATGTCACCCAGCCGACCACCTTGCCGTCGTGCCAGATCGGCTCATCGCCGAGCGCGTCGGCATCGGACGCATCGACCGTGAACGTGACCAGCCGAAGCGTGCCGCCCGAGGCCCGTTCGTCGAGCGCAGCCGTGCGCCCGATGAAATCCGGCTTCTCCAGATCGACGAAGCGGCCGAGGCCGGCTTCGTGAGGTCCGTAAATCGGCCGGTACTCCCGCGCCCAGGTGCCGAAGCTCTTTTCGATGCGCAGGGAGTTGAGCGCCCGGCCGCCAAAGGATTTGAGGCCGTGATCGCGACCGGCCTGGCGCAGCAGCTCGTACAGAGCCCGCTGATAATCCGTCGTCACCCATATTTCGTACCCAAGTTCGCCCGTGAAGGAAACGCGTCCCATATAGGTCGGAACCATCCCGACAGCCACGCGCCGGAACGACATGAACGGAAATGCTGCGTTCGACAGATCCTCACGAACCAGGCTCTGCAAGATGGCGCGGGAATTGGGGCCCGCGACCGACAGGCCCACGTACTCCACCGCACAGGGCCTGACCGTGACGCCGCTCGCGGGCAGGCTGCGCTCGAACCAACGCAGGTAGAACTGCTCGGCGGCATAGGTGCCGATGAGGAAAAAGTGTTCCTCCGCCACGCGGCAGACCGTGAAATCACCGATCAGCTTGCCGCGGTCGTTGAGCATCGGCGTGAGCACGATCCTGCCGACCTTGGGCAGGCGGTTTGCCATGAGCCGCGACAGCCACCCGGCCGCCGCCGGTCCGCGCACTTCGAACTTGCCGTAGTTGGAGATCTCCAGCAGGCCCGCGGTCTTCTGGACGGCCAGACACTCGCCCGCCACGTGCGCGTGCGCGTTCGAGCGGCGCCAGCTGACGATGTCGGTCGCCTCGGCGGCGCTGGGCGCGAACCACAGCGGATGCTCGAAGCCGCAGTAATCGCCGAATACAGCGTGATCCGCCTGCAGCTTCTCGTAGATCGGCGTCGTGCGCAGGGGCCTCGCGGCAGGCAGTTCCTCGTTCCGAAAGCGGATGCTGAAACGGCGCGAATAGTTCTCGCGCACCTTCGCGTTCGTGTAGGCGAGCGTCGTCCAGTCGCCGTAGCGTGCGACATCCATGGCCCAGATGTCGGCGCCCGGATCCCCGTCGACCATCCAGTGAGCCAGCGACAATCCGACGCCGCCGCCCTGGCTGAAGCCGGCCATGACGCCGCAGGCGACCCAGAAATTCTTGAGGCCCTTGACCGGACCGATCAGCGGATTGCCGTCCGGCGCGAACGTGAACGGACCGTTGACCACCTTTTTGATGCCGGCGGGCCCAAGTGCGGGGAAGTGCTCGAAACCCACCTCGAGGCTTGGGGCGATGCGCTCGAGATCGTTCGGCAGCAAATCCTGGCCGAAGTCCCAGGGCGTGCGCGCTTCCGACCAGGGAACGCCCGCGCGCTCGTAAGTGCCCATGAGCATGCCGCCGCGTTCCTGACGTACGTAGATCTCGCCCTCGAAATCGATGCAGTGCATCTGTTCTTTCTTGCCCACGAGCTCCGGCATGTCGCCCGTGATCAAGTACTGATGTTCCATCGCCAGCACCGGCAGTTCGAGGCCGACCATGCGGCCGACTTCGCGCGCCCAGAGACCGGCGGCGTTGACGACATGCTCGGCATGCACGTCGCCCCGCTCCGTGATCACATCCCAAGTCCCATCCTGGCGCTGGCGCAGATCCGTGACCCGCGTCTGGCGCACGATCTCGGCGCCGCCGATCTGCGCCGACTTGGCGTAGGCGTGGGTCACGCCGTAGGGATCCACGTGCCCTTCGATCGGGTCGTACATGGCGCCGAGGAAATGCTTCTTGTCCATCAGCGGAAACAGCCTCGCAGCCTCATCGACCGAGATCAGCTCGAGATCCATGCCAAGATAGCGGCCGCGTGCCTGCGCCATCTTCAGCCAGTCGACGCGCGCCGGTGTGCCCGCGAGCATGATGCCGCCGGTGATGTGCACGCCGCACGACTGACCCGAAATCCGTTCGATCTCCTTGTAGAGATTGATCGTGTATTGCTGCAGCTTGGCGACGTTCGGATCGCCGTTGACCGTGTGCATGCCGCCGGCGGCGTGCCAGGTCGAGCCGGAAGTCAGCTCGGCCCGCTCGATCAGGAGCACGTCCTTCCAGCCCGCCTTCGTCAAATGATAGAGCACGCTGGCCCCGACGACGCCGCCGCCGATCACCACCACTTTGGCATGACTCTTCATGACCACCCGCCCGTCCAAATCGAATTCATCTGCACTCTCACTCGTTTGAAACCACCAGATGCAAATTGCCCGCATCGCCGGAGGCGGCGGATGCCGCGGCGCCACTGCCGAAGCGTTCGATCAGCCACGAGCGAAACAGCGCAATGGCGGTATCGCCGAGACCTTCGGGATGCGTGATCAAGTAATAGCCGTAGCCGTCGTCGAGACTCATGTCGAAGGGTTTCACCAGCCTGCCCGTGCGGATTTCCTCACCGAACAGATTCGTATCGACGAGCGCGAGTCCCTCCCCGCTCAAGGCATATTGCACCGCGAGAATCGCCGTGTCGAAGACCAAGCCCCGCTCGACATTGACCGCATGCAGATTTGCCTGGCGCGCGTATTGCGTCCACAAGTGGTGGCGCGGCAGATCGGCGATGCGGACGTGCACGAGCTCGTTCGCCTCGATGAATTCCTGTAAATTACCACCGTCGAATTTTGCCGCGATCGCCGGGTGACAGAGCAGGCTCAAGCGGACGGGCCAGAGCAGGTCCCTGACCAGGTCGGTCACGGCCGGCTTGGAATACACGACCGCCACGTCGACGTCGCTCAAGGGCGGCCCGACTCCATAGGGGCTCACGAGATCGATTTCGACTTCAGCGACGGCGCGGCGAAAATCGCGCAAGATCGGCACGGCGAGATTGACGGCGAAACTCGGCGGCATTTGCACGCGCAGCGTGCGCAGCGCCGGTGCACCCTCGTTGCGCAGATCGTCGAGTGCATATTCGAGCCGGTCGAAGGACTTCATCACGGCGGGCAACAGATGCTGCCCCGCTTTGGTCAGCACCAGGGAATGCGGCCTGCGCTCGAACAACTGTGCGCCGATGAGCTTTTCCAGCGCGATGACATGGCGCGACAGCGCGCTTTGCGAAATCAGCAGCGCATTGGCGGCCGCCGTGAAGCTGCTGTGCTTCGCCACGCCCTCGAACGCCCGGAGCGCGTTCAAGGGCAGCCAACGCCGGTCGATCGAGGTCTTCTTCAAGGCGCCCAGCTCTTGGTGTAGCCGATGGCGCGCTTCTGGTCGAGCACGATCGTCCGCGAGGCCATCCACAGGTGCCAGGCCGCCCAGAATCCCGTCGGCGCGAGCACGAGCAGCGCCGCGCGCAAGGACTCGGCGTCGGTCGCATGCGCGCCCGCGAATCGATCGCTCAAGAATCCGACGAACCAGGGGGCGACGATCAAATTGAAGATATTCGCGACGAGCAGGCAGATCGCGATGAACATATTGCGCATGTGGCAGGGCGCGAGATTGTTCAACAGCCCGAAACATGGCCCGATGTAGAAATAGATCGAGGGAATGAAGATCCAGAACATGAGCTTCGCGACGTCGAGCGAGTGGGTCCAATAAGCCGCCATCGACGGCAGCGTCGCGAGCGCGATGCCCGCGGCGAGCAGCCAGACGACACGGCGCGGATCGGCCATCGCCGGCCGGGACAGGATCCAGGCGGTGCCCACGGTCGCGAGAGAGCCGCCGACGAGATGGGCATAGCCGGTCACCGCGCCCGCCTCCCCGACATCGAGTCCGTAAGCACGCTGCAGGAACGTCGGGGTCCAGTACATGAGCCCCCAGCCCCAAAGCGCACACACGCCGCCGCCCATGACGACGTGAAAAGCAGCCTTTTGCACGAACAGGAAACGCAAGGTCTCGAGCAAGGAGGGCTTCAGTTCGTCGACGATTGCATCGAGGCGGCCGCGCACGGGCTCGCGGATGGTCAGGAACACGACGATGCCGACGATCAAACCCGGCACACCCAGCGCGAGAAACGCCGCCCGCCAGGTGTAGGCGTTGGCCACGGCACCGGCCATGTTGTAACCCAAGTAGGCACCGATCGGCGCACCCAAGGCAAGCACGGTCATCGCCATCGGCCGTCGATCGGGCGGAAAACAATCCGAGACGATCGCCGTCGACGGCGGCGTGCCGCCCGCCTCGCCGATGCCGACTCCGATACGCCCGAGCAGGAATTGCGAGTAGCTGCGCGACAGACCGCACAGGGCCGTGAATGCGGACCAGATGATCAGCGAGATGGACAGGATGTTGCGCCGATTGGAGCGGTCGGCGAGCCAGGACAGGGGAATCCCGCAGGTGACGTAGAAGAGTGCCAGCGGAATACCGGTCAGAAACGCGACGCCGGCGTCGTCCAGATGAAGTTCCAGGCGGATCGGTTCGAGGACCGTCGAGACGACGTAGCGATCGGCGATGTTGATCGCGTAAATCAAGAGCATCAGAATCAGGACGTACCAGCGTTCCACGGTCGACGGCGCTCGGTCGCGCGCTACGTTAATTGCCGTTGTGACCACTCCACGCAACCTCGCACGGGATTTGCACGCACCATACATGTTTCGCAACCGTAACGCGACGCCGCGCCTGAGAGGACCGGAGCAGCGGCGCCTATCCGAAAAAGATATGGGTAAATCGGGATTTGGCATAGCGGCCCGGGCCGATCAGGCTAAGCTCCGCGACGTGACGGACTTCGACTACATCATCGTCGGTGCGGGATCCGCCGGCTGCGTGCTCGCCGACCGGCTGTCCGCGGACGCCCGGACGCGTGTCCTCGTTCTCGAGGCCGGCGGCTCGGACGACCGGCTCTGGATCAAGATGCCGATCGGCTACGGACGGACCTTCGCCGACCCGGCCGTGAACTGGAAGTACCAGACGGAAGCAAGCCCAGGCCTCGATGGCCGCAGCATGTATTGGCCGCGAGGACGAGTCGTCGGCGGGTCGAGCTCGATCAACGCCCTCGTCTATTGCCGCGGGATGCCCGCGGACTTCGACGAATGGCGGCGCATGGGCAACACCGGTTGGGGCTGGGACGACGTGCGGCCGTACTTCGAGCGGTCCGAGCGGCGGGTCGACAGCCAAGGCGGCGTGCGCGGCACGGGGGCGCTCGACATCAAGGACGTAACTCCCTTCCTGCATCCGACCCGCGAACACTGGTTCGCCGCGGCCAAGGAATTGGCGCTGCCGGCCACCGAGGACTTCAACGGACCGCAACCGGAAGGCATCGGCTGCTACCAGGTGACGATCCGTCGCGGCAGGCGCTGGTCGGCCGCCGATGCCTTTCTGCGACCGGCGCTGCGGCGACCGAATCTGACGCTGCGCACGAATGCCTGGGTCAGTCGCGTGCTCATCGAACAGGGTCGCGCCATCGGCGTCGAGTACGTGCAAGACGGGGCGACCCGGCGCGTGACCGCGCAGCGCGAGGTGCTGCTCTGCGGGGGCGCCGTCAATTCGCCGCAATTGCTGCAATTATCGGGCATCGGCCCCGGTCCGCTGCTGCAGGCCATGGGTGTGCCCGTGCGCGTCGACAATCAGGCCGTCGGCGGCAATCTTCAAGATCATCTCGCCGTTTCGTATTCCTTCAAGGCGACGCAACCGACGCTCAACGACGAGCTGCATTCGCCGTTCGCAAAGCTCATCGCGGGGGCGCGCTACTTGTTGGCACGCAAAGGACCCCTGTCGCTCAGCGTCAACCAGTTCGGCGGCTTCCTGCGCGCCGATCCGACGGCGGACCGTCCTGACGTGCAGGTCTATTTCAATCCCGTGACCTACGGGGCCGGCGACGCGAACCGCAAGCGTATCGACGTCGATCCTTTCCCGGGATTCATCCTGTGTTTCCAGCCGACGCGGCCGACGAGCCGCGGGCGCATCGATATCGCCGGCCCCGACTACACACGCGCGCCGCGCATCCGGCCGAACTACCTCTCGACGGCAAAGGACGTGCGGGACGTGATCAATGGAGGCTTGCTCATGCAGCAGATCGCACGCACACACGCGATGCGCTCGCTGATCCGCGAGCCGATCGCACCGGTGCTCGACACGATGACTCGCGCTGAGTTGCTCGCCGATTTTCGCGCCAGGGCCGCGACGGTCTATCACCCGGTGAGCACCTGTCGCATGGGTCCGTCCGCGGCGGACTCGGTTGTCGACGCCTGCCTGCGCGTCTACGGCCTCGAGCGGCTGCGGGTCGTCGACGCCTCGGTGTTTCCGGCGGTGACCTCGGCCAATACCAACGCGCCGACACTCATGGTCGCACAAAAGGCCGCCGCCTTGATTCTGCAGAAAGCTTGATCGACATCAATGGATTGGACCAGAGGGGATCGGTAGGTTTATGAAGCTCGACAGCATCAAGGTTTTCGTCGTGGGCAATCCGCCGCCGGGCTTCGGCGGCCGGTATTTCGTGTTTCTGAAGATCAAGACAGTCTGTGGCATCGAGGGCGTGGGCGAGGTCTATGCCGCGACCTTCGGACCGAAGGTCATCGCCGCGATGATCACGGACGTGTTCGCACGGCGCTTCGCGGGGCGGGATCCGTTCCAGATCGAGTCCGTCTGGCGCGAGACCTACGGCTCCGGCTTCACGCTGCGCCCGGATGTCTCCCTGATGAGCGTGCTCTCCGGCATCGAGATGGCCTGCTGGGACATCATCGGCAAGGCGGTGGAACAGCCGGTCTACAATTTGCTCGGCGGCAAGGTCAACGAGCGCCTGCGCAGTTACACCTACCTCTACCCGGGACCGGGTGAAGGGGATGAGTTCTACGGCGATCCCGAACGCTCCGCGGAACGTGCGGCCGAATACGTCGCCCAAGGCTTCACGGGCCTGAAGTTCGACCCGACCGGTGGCTTCTCAGCCTACGATCCCCGCCAGCCGACTCAGGAAGCACTCGAACGCACCGTGCGCCTGACGCGCCTCGTGCGCGAAGCCGTGGGTCGCAAGGCGGATCTGCTCATGGGCACGCACGGCCAATTCACGACTTCGGGCGCGATTCGCCTCGCCAAGCAACTCGAACCCTACGACCCGCTCTGGTACGAGGAGCCCGTGCCACCGGAAATGCCCGAACAAATGGCCTTGGTCGCGCGCGCGACGAGCATCCCGATCGCGACCGGCGAACGCTTGACCACCAAGTACGAATTCGCGCGCGTGCTCGCGAGCGGAGCGGCGAACATTCTGCAGATGAACCTGGGGCGCGTCGGCGGTCTGTTGGAGGCGAAGAAGATCGCGGCGCTGGCCGAAGTGCATTACGCCCAGATCGCCCCGCATCTTTATTGCGGTCCGATCGTCGGTGCGGCCAACATCCAAATCGCCGCCTGCTCACCGAATTTCTTGATCCTGGAGAGCATCCTGCAGTGGGGCGGCTTCCATGCCGAGCTGCTGCACCAGCCGATCGCCTGGGAAAACGGCTTCGTGATTCCGCCGACGACGCCCGGCCTCGGCGTCGAATTGAACGAAGCCGTTGCGCTCGCTCACCCGTACCTGGACGATGCACACCTGCATCTCGAAATGA
>Ga0116226_10003593_pt1 | contig 13668 bp, 13 predicted proteins | sample S1TSphfallax_FD_89692 | JGI IMG/M metagenome (GOLD analysis project Ga0116226, IMG submission 89692) | Host-associated microbial communities from peat moss isolated from Minnesota, USA - S1T2_Fa - Sphagnum fallax MG | ecosystem: Host-associated > Plants > Peat moss > Unclassified | place: USA...
GGCCACGGTCTGGAATATGCGCTTCGCCAAACAGGCTGGCGATGCGCTCAGCGGGCGAGCGCGTTGACGAAGGCGCGTAGGCCCCAACCACCGCTCTTGACGGATCACGCCGGTATGCCGATCCGCGCAACCGATGGTCCTCACCAGCGCAGAAGCCATCGCCCCGCTACGGCTCCAAGCCCGCCGCTGAAGAGAACGCCCAACGTGTACCAGAGGGCGATGAAGGCCGGTCCCTGCTCCGGGCAGTGCAGACCATATACCGTAGCGGCGACAGCGCCGGAGAAGGCGCCGCAGGCGAAACCTGCCGGCATGGGACGGGTCGGGGCGAGCTGGCGAACAATGTAGAGGACCAGCGCCGTCATCGGCGCGGCCAGGACCACGATATTAAGGGTGCAGACCTGCCATGACACCCCCTGCAAGGCGATCAAGCTCTGCGGGCCGCTGAGGCGTGCGAGCTGGGCCAGGCCAGCTATGAGGGCCAGAGCGAGGATAGCGGCCGCCAGTCGTAAGGCGCCCCTCGCCGAAAGCCCCGGCCGCGCCATCCGCGTCGTGGCCCAATAGCCCGAAAGGGCCAAGGCGGCTGTATAGACCACCTTCAGCCAGAAGGTCGCGCCCTGCACCGCCTGCGCCAGGTCTGGGCGCAAACCGAGCCAAACCAGGACGAGCCCCAGCGCGACAAGCGCGCCCAGCCCTGCGGACAGGCCTAGACGCAAAGGCGGCGCGACCCGCGATAGGGGCTTTGTGTCCGCCGCTAAAACGGCGATCAGATCATCCGTCTGCACGTCGCATCCTTTCCGCCAGCCGCTTCAAGGCCCGGTGCAGGGCGACCTTGGCGGCGCCCTCGCTGAGACCGGCGCGCACCCCCGCTTCATCCAGACTGAGTCCCTTGACCTTGACGTCCTCCACAAGCGTGCGGTGTTGCGGCGACAGGCCGGCGAGGGCGCGAGTCAGGTCTAGTCCCTTATCCACGTCTACCGGCGGCGCAGAGACAAAGTCGGCGACATCATCCAGGGGCGCAGCGGCGTGAATCTTGCGCCGGCGCCAATGATCAATCAGCTTGTAACGCGCGATGGCGTGCGCCCAGGCCGTGAAAGGCTGACCGGGATCATAGGCGGCGCGGCGCAAATGAACCGCCAGCAAGGTCTCCTGCACAAGATCCTCCACATCCGCCGGCGACGCCGCCATACGCTTCGTAAAATAGGCCCTCAGTCGAACGCTCAATTGGACCAGCAATTGTCTGTGAGCCTGAGCGTCGCCGGCCAAGCCTTCCAGCATCAAGCGCTTCAGCGTCGCTTCAGCGATATCCACGCCGTCCCCAATTCGTCTGCATCCGGCTTTAAGTTACAGATACCGGCCGGAAGGAAGATGAATCAACGCCGGGGGACCATGGGTCTTAGGATTTAAGTACGGCCTGGGTCTGGGCGCGCAGCGTCGCCTTTATATCGTCGCGCCGCGCCCCATTAAAATCGGGCCACCCCAGCCATTGCAAGGCGCTTTCGCGATTGTGGTGCAGGGCCGAAATCTGGCCCAGGATGACGAGGGTTTGCAGGCGAACCTGGGCGTCGACGGACGATCCTTTCGCCCGAGCGACCAGGCGTGCAGATAAATCGCGCAAGGGCTGAACGATCTGGGCCTGGATCAGAGCGGCGGCGGGGCTGTCCCGTTCGCTCTGCATTCGGGCCGTGAAATTCGCCCAGGCCGGTGAGGTCTTGGTGAACAGGGAGGTATCTACCAGCGCGTCCAAGATGTCGCACAGGGCGTTGATGGCTGCATCGCAGCCTCCCGTGGCTAAGGCGACCTCGCCCGCTGCGAGGGCGGCGTTCAGCCCCCCCAAGGCCCGCTGCATAATGAATTCAGCGCAGGCGCGATGCAGCCCCTCCTTACTGTCGAAGTAATATTGCAGGGCCGGCGGCATGACGCCGGCCGCCTTGGCGATCTGTCGGGTCGAGGCCTGCGCATAGCCTTCGTCGCCGAACACCTTGAGGCCTGCGGCGATGATCCGCGCCCGCGTCTCTTCACCTCGCGCATAGCCGCCCACAGATGGGCTTCTCCGCCTCAGGTTTTCCTTGGCGATGTCGGACACATCCTTCTCCACACGAAACCGAAGGCGATCTGCCAATTTTTGCCGGTTGACAGATATCTTCCGTGTGGAAGATAAGCGGTTTCCCAGAGCCGATGCAAGGTCCCCTGCATGCCTGAAGGTCACGACGCGCCAAGGTCCAGTCCCTTTAGAAATCCCCGGGTGCGCCTGGGCTTGCTGCTAGGCGCCGTGATCATCCTGGTTGTGGCGGGCTATTTCGGCATGGTCTGGTGGACTCAGGGGCGCTTCCTGCAAGAGACCGATGACGCCTATCTCCAGGCGGACCTGGTGGCTGTGGCGCCCAAGATCCAGGGCTATGTCGAGCAGGTCTTCGTAAACGACAACCAGGCGGTCGCTGCGGGTCAGCCCCTCCTGAAGATCAACCCTTCAACCTATCAGGCCAACCTCGCCCAGCAGATCGGGGCCGCCGACGCCGAAAAAGCCTCGATCACCGCCACCCAGGCCCAGATCGCCCAGCAGGAGGAAGCCGTCGCCCAGGCCAGGGCTCAACTCGCCGGCGCTAAGGCCGCGCTCGCCTATTCGGCCGGCGAGGCCAAGCGCTACAAGTCGCTGAACGCCCAGGGGGTCGCCACCGCCGAAAAGCTGGCCCAAGCCGACAATACCTACAATCAAGCCATCGCCACGGTTCAGGCCGACGAGGCGGCCCTGCGACAGGCGACACGCGCTATCGACACGCTGAACGCCCAACTCGCCCAGTCGAAGGCCCATCTCGCGGGGGCTCAGGCGCAGGTGGACGCCGCAAAACTCAATCTGACGGACACGGTGATGCGCGCCGCCCTGGACGGGTTTGTTGGGAACAAGACGGTCCAGGTCGGCCAGTTCGTGCAGGCGGGCGCCCGCCTCATGTCCGTGGTGCCCCTGCAAGGCCTCTATTTGGTGGCCAATTTCAAGGAAACCCAACTCTCTAAAATGCGGGCCGGCCAGCCCGCCAAGGTCAAGATCGACGCTCTCGGCGGTCGCACCCTTGATGCGGTTGTGGATAGCTTCTCGCCAGGCACCGGCGCGACCTTCGCCCTGCTGCCGCCCCAGAATGCGACGGGCAACTTCACCAAAGTCGTTCAGCGCGTGCCGGTGCGACTTCGGCTGAAGATTCCAGACGATTTGAAAGGGCGGTTGCTCTCGGGGCTTTCGGCGACCGTGACGGTGAACACCGCCGCGTCGGCAGGGCCGCACGCATGACGCTGACAGCGACCCAAGGTCTGGACCGCCCCACCGAGTCGGCTTCGGTGCAGGATTGGGTCGCGGTCTTCGCAGGCGCGCTCGGGGCTCTGCTGGCCACGCTCGATATCTCTATTGTGAACTCGGCCCTGCCTCAGATCCAAGGTGAAATCGGCGCCAGCGGGACCGAAGGCACCTGGATATCGACGGGCTATCTGGTCAGCGAGGTGGTGATGATTCCCCTGGCGGCCTGGCTGACGCGGCTCTTGGGACTTCGCAACCTGCTCTTAATGTGCGCAGGCATGTTCACCCTCTTCTCCATGCAGTGCGGCCTCAGCCATAGCCTCGCCCCCATGATCGTCGGGCGGGTCGGACAGGGCTTTTTCGGCGGGGCGCTGATCCCAACCGCTCAGACCATAATCCGGACTCGCCTTCCGCCCCGCCAGATGACGCTGGGCATGACCATGTTCGGGCTAATCGTGCTGCTGGGGCCCTTGGTCGGGCCGGTGATCGGGGGATGGCTGACGGAAAATGTCAGTTGGCAGTGGTGTTTCTTTCTAAATCTCCCCATTGCCGCCGGCCTGATCGCCTTGCTCCTGCTCGGCCTGCCCAAGGAAAGGCCGGATCTGAGCCGCCTAGCCCAGGCGGACTGGCTGGGGATATTCGGCATGACGATGGGCTTGAGCAGTCTGACCGTCGTGCTGGAAGAGGGCCAGCGGGACCGTTGGTTCGAGTCGAGTCTGATCTGCTGGCTGGCCGTCGCCTGCGTCGCGGGCTTTGTGATGCTGGCCGTGGCGCAGGGGGTCAGCCGCCAGCCGGTGATCAAGCTGCGTCTGATGCTCAACCGCTCCTACGCCGCCGTGATCGCCATTGTGCTGGTGGTCGGCATGACGGTTTACAGCATCCTTTATGTCATCCCCCAGTTTCTGAGCGGTGTGTCCGGCTATAATGCGGAGCAGTCCGGCCGCGTCCTGTTCCTTTCCGGTATTCCGGCCTTCATCCTCATGCCGGTCCTGCCGCGATTGTTAAGGCTTGATCTTCGGGTGATGGTGCTGGTCGGCCTGCTTTGCTTCGCCGCGAGTTGCTTTCTCGACACCAATCTGACCGCAGAGTCCTCAGGCGGCGCCTTTGTCTTCACCCAGCTCCTGCGCGGTGCGGGCCAGATTCTGGCCTTCATGCCGCTGAACCAGGCCTCCGTCGGCGCGGTGAGCCGGGAAGACGCCGCCGACGCCGCCGGCCTCTATAACATGGCTCGTAATCTGGGGGGCTCGCTTGGTCTCGCCTTGCTCGGCGTTTTCATTGACCGTCAATCTGCGGCGCACGCGCAGTCCATCGGCGCGTCTGTCACCGCAAATTCACCCCTGGCTCAGGCCCAGATGGCGGGCCAGGCCGCCTCGATCGCGGCCCAAAGCGGCGGCGATCTGGCGTCCGGCCATCTCCAGGCCATGGCCCAGCTTAACGCAACAGTGCAGCTCCAGGCCGTCGTCATGACCTATTCGGACTGTTTTGTTGTTCTGGGCGTCGCCCTCTTGGCCATGATTCCGCTGGTCTTTCTTCTTCGTCCCCCGCCAAGAAGCGGGGGGCAGGCGATGGCGGCGCACTGATGCGGCTTATGCCTGTCCGACCCAACCTTTATATATCGCTTACCCTGGCGGCCGCAGCCTGTGCGGCCTTAAGCGGCTGCGTTGTCGGCCCGAATTATAAGGGTCCGCCAATCGTCGCGCCGGACGCCGTTTCCGCCGGCGCCTTCCGTCGCGCCGAACATGCGCGGTCCGACCCGCCGCCGTCGACCTGGTGGCTCGCCATGGGTGATCCTCAGCTTAATCACCTTATCGACGACGCTTTCGCCGCCAGCCCAGATGTGGAGGCGGCTGTTGCGCGGCTGCGCCAGTCCCGCGCGACCCTGGGAAAGGATAGGGCCAACCTGCTCCCAACGACGGGCAGCTCCGCAGCCTATTTGCAAAGCAAGGGGCTAACCAACGCGATCGGCGGCGGATCATCCGGCCAGACCTCGTCATCTTCATCGTCACAAAGCAGCGACGCCTTGGATGTTTACGAGGTCGGGCTGGACGCCACCTGGCAGTTGGACCTGTTCGGCGCAAAGCGTCGTGCGGTCGAAGGCGACGCCGCCGCGACGCAAGTCGTTCAGGCTAATCTTGAGGATGCCGAGGTGAGCCTCGCTGCCGAAGTCGCTCAAGATTACGTCACCCTGCGCGATCTACAGCAGCGGCTGGCGCTGACTGAGCAGGACGTCGCCGTCGAAAGACGGATGCTGGCCCTGACCGAGGTTCGTCGCCGGGGGGGCGACGCATCGGATCTCGATGTTGAGCGGATGATCAACCAGTTGCGCTCCACCCAGGCCCAGGGTGTGCCGTTGAAAGCTCAGATCGTCGATCAGCTTGATCGGCTGGCGGTCTTGACAGGGCGGGCGCCCGGCGACCTCGATAAAGTGCTGGAGCCCGTCGCGCCTGTGCCGCTGCCGCCGAAGGTCGTCGCCGTCGGCGACCCAGCGTCGCTTCTGCGCCGTCGACCCGATGTGAGGGCGGCCGAGCGGACGATCCAGCAAAAGAATGCGCTTATCGGTCAGCGCACGGCAGATCTTTTCCCCAAGGTCGCGCTGCTCGGCGAGGTCGGCTACACATCCGGCGACCTGTCCAGCCTTTTCAAGACCAATAGCTTTTCCTATGTGGCTGCCCCGATCCTGCAGTGGAGCCCCTTCGATTTCGGTCGCACCCGCGCCGGGATTCGCGAGGCGGAGGGCGAACGCGCCGAGGCCCTCGCCAACTATCGCAAGACGGTGCTTGGGGCGCTGCGCGACGCCGAAACAGCGCTCGCCGCCTATGGGAGCCAGCGGGAGAACCTGCAAGGCCTATTGGCGGTCGAGGCTTCAGCCGAGCACACGGCCGAACTGACAGCCCGCCAGGTGGAGGGCGGGGCCGCCACCTCTCTCGACCAGCTCATCGCCGAACGTGATCGGGTGAGCGCTCAGGACAATGTTTCCCGGGCGAGAGCGCAACTGACGCTGGACTTTATCCGTCTCGAAAAGAGCCTTGGGCTAGGCTGGTCAAGCGGACCCGGAAATTGAAGGGGCGCCGTCCCTCGGGCGTCCCCAGCCGAGCAATCTCCGCCCTTCCAGCATTTGCCAGACGACGACCGCGGGCAAGCCGAGGGCCAGATCGCGCCCACGCTTGACCAGCGACAGGCTGAGCGCCAGTTCAGGCCTCAAGCCAAAGACGGGACCCAGAAGGATATATCCCCCTTCGAGTACGCCGATGGCGCCGGGCACGAAGAAGGCGGCGCTGCGCAACAGATAGATCAGGCTCTCCATGGCGATGATCGATTCAAAGCTCAGCGATGCGCCCATGAAGCGAAGGACGATCCAGACGCCGCCGGTCGCCGCGATCCAGGCGGCGAAATGCAACACGACCGAAGCCAGTACCCGCGCTGGCCGTCGATACAGCGACTGGAGCGACGCCTGAATCGCCACGACCTGGCTGCGCATCTCGGACGGCCAGCCGCCGCTGAAGCGATTGAGCAGGGTCATGCCGGCCTGCTGGGAAAAGACGAACAGACCGGCCGTGACGAGGCCGACCCCAAGCCCTACCCACAGAACGGGGTCCAGCGCCTTATGCGGGAAGGCTGGGGGGGCGTCGTGGGCCAAGATCGCAATGCCTGCGGCGGTGAACAGAAGCTGGCCCAGCATCTCGGCGCCGAGATCGACGATGCAGGAGGCCACGGATAAGGCCGCCGGCGCGCCCAAAAGATTGGCCGCCCGAGCGCCCATGACAAAGCCGCCAAGCTGAGAGAAGGGCAGCACATCAGCCGCCGCCTCCCGCAGCAGACGCCCGAATATGAACGCGAGCAGAAGCCGACCCGGCAACTCGGGCGCAATCACAAACCAGGCTGAGCCGAGAAGGACGAACACAGCCAGGGTATAGCCGCAAAAGGTCGCAAAACCGCTCAGCCCCAAGGCGCCCAGCGACGCCGCCACCGACTTCAAACCGAAATGGGCGACAAGCCAGACGGTCAGCGCCGCCCCGGCCAGGATGACAACCCCCAGGGCGATCTTCAGAAGCGCGTTATGTTTGGGTTGGCTCGGCGCATCAGAAAGGCCGGAGGGACCATGAACATCAGGCTCGCTTGGATCGAACGATGGCGGCGAGGACACTCACGAACTCCACAGACGAGGGCTTATTCTGGTCGATGCGGGGGATAAGCACGCCGCCGGGGCCTATGTCGAATCGCCGGCCCCTCCATTCCACACCCCGACCCAAAAAGCCGCAGACATGCACCGCCGCAGATATCAGGTCGCGCAGCGGCGACAGCCACCATAGGTCGCCGTCGCCGCCTGTGGAGCGCGCCACCTCGAAAACGACATAAAGCCGCGACGCCAAAACCAAGGCCAGCCCCCCCCAGGCCGCCGCAGACCCCTTCAATAGCCAGCAGGCGGCCAGAGACCAGGGCAAGGGATGGCACACCACGCTTCCGGCGTAAGAAACGGGGTCGATCAGCCGGATGGTGCGCGCCCAGCGAAGCTCGTGGCTAAATACGCTACGACCTGCGCGTTCAGGGCAACCATGGCGGATCAACATGGGCGGGACGGCGAGCGTCTTGTCGGGCTGAAGAAGGGCGCGTCCGATCTCGAAATCGTCCGCGAGCTGGTCAGCGAAACGTGCGAAGCCGCCGACGCTTTGAAACTCGTCCCAGCGAAAGGCTACGGTCGGACCAAAGCATGGCTTGGCCAGCCTGAGGCGCAGGCCGAACGCGACGCTGGGGAAAAAATGGTGGTTGATCGACATCGCCGATAGGCGCGACCACAGGTTTCCGGTCGGCGCGCCGATATAGGCGCAGGTGGCGAAACCGACGGCCGGATCGGCGAGAGCGCCCATGAGTTGGCGCAAATAGTCAGGCTCAACCCCCACATCGCTGTCCGCCATCACGACAAAGGGATGGCGGACCAAAGTCGACATATTGATAAGGTTAGATATTTTCAGATTCGCGCCCCAAATCCGGGGATCGATAACCAGATCAATGCTCACATTGGGATGTGCGTCTATCAACGCCTTCACCACGTCGATCGCAGGATCGAACGGGTCCCGCACGCCGAACACAATCTGCACCGATCCGGGATAGTCCTGCCGACAGAACCCTTCCAGATTTTGCCGGAGGTCGGGCTCATCCCCATGCAAGGGTTTCAGGATCGAGACGGGGGGAAACACCTTAGCCAATTGCGCAGGGCGCTTCACAAACCAGCGGACCGCTCTCCCCGCCGCCACTGTGTAGACGGCGCCGATCAGCGATATCGCGAAAACCGCCCAGCCGATGATTTGCCCGCCAGTGAGTGGGGCGTCTGGGAGCATCAACGCACAACCTCACACTCAGGTTCGGATCAAGCCTGAAGGCAATTGATACGGTCACGTGACTGGGCGCAATGTCTTTTTTGTACGCGCTTAAGGCCAATCGCGAGAGGTACGCCTTCAGCCCACACGGCCGCGACGATTGCCGTTCCATACAAAATTGGCGGCCACGCCGAAATTGAAGACGACCCCCATCAGCGCCCCCGCGATGCCGGACAGTTGCCAATTGCCCGTGCTGTGGATGGCAAGCGCGGCGACGCCGACATTGGCGAGTGCGCCGACGCTGCAGATGGCGCAGAAAATGACCAGACCGATCAGGAAGCCGAAACCCTTCAATCGCCGGTCGCGATAGGTGATCTGATTATTAAGAACGTAGTTGAACACCATAGATATGAAGATCGCCGCGATCTCGGCCCGGAAAAAATGCAAGCCGGCAGCCTGGAAAGCCGCGAGGGCCAATAGATTTACCAGCAAACCCAAGCCGCCGACGATTGCAAAAAATACGAACCTCGGGGGGATGAGCCCGCCGGATAATTTTTCAATTAAGAGAAATCCATATTCTGCAAATATTAGAACATTAAGCTTACTTTGACCTTCTCGCCGCGACCTGAAAACATATGGAAGCTCGACAATATTGAGCTTCCCGGGCGAGGAGGCAATAATATCAAGTAGAATTTTGTAGCCTTGCTGAGATAAATTGTAGACGCACGCCTCGAAAACGCTGCGCCGCACCATAAAAAAACCGCTCATCGGGTCCGTCACCTGATTGCCGATGAGAATCTTACTAAGGCGCGTCGCCAGATCGCTCATTCGAATGCGATTGGCGCTCCAGTCTCCGACGCCGCCACCGTCCAGGTAACGACTGCCAACCACAAGATCGCATGTCGGGCTATGAAATTGCGCCAGCATTTTCTCCAATAGACTCTCATCATGCTGAAAATCTGCGTCCATGACGGCGAGGATATCGAAACTGGCGGCGAGAGCGCCCTCGACGACGGCCGAAGATAGGCCCCTACGGCCGATGCGGCGCAGGCAGCGAACCGGCCACCCCTCTCGCGTCAAAGCCGTGACGGCGCTTGCCGTGCCATCTGGACTGTCGTCATCTACAAATATCGCCTCCCAGCGATGATCTTGCATGACTTCGCCCAGGCGCTCCACCATCGGGCGAATATTGCCAACTTCGTTATACGTCGGAATAATGATCGATAGACCGTTTTGCCGGATCACGACCTCATCATATCCTAGATCCAATTGAAGAGCGTCCTTGCCTGGGAACTCAGTTATTGCGCCACGCACACCGTAAAGACGCCTACCTCGTCAGTATATGAGGGAAAGCGATAGCGTAGCCGGAAGCCTTTTAAACAAGCCCGATTTACATCTGATGCTTACACAGAGCCGGCCCTACCAGGATTTCGGCGCGCCTTGGGACTCCGCCGCCTGTTCCGACATGTGCGGAGGCAGCTCGGGTGCATAGACCGGCCACCAGTGAAACGGCGTCTTGGGCTCGACATAGCGCGTCACCAACGGGCCGCCTTTGGTGCGGAAAAAATAGAGATTTCCCGTCAGAGTTCCGTAGGGGCCATGGGGTATATAGCCGGGCCGCCAGAAATAGGCTCCCGGCTGCATGACGCCGCGATCCCCATGGCTCTCGCCGGAGAGGAGGTACATCTCCTCCACATGATCGTGCTCCTCGGACCGCTCGGCCCAGCGCAGAGGCAGCGTCCCTAAAAGCCAGGAGGTTTCCTGAGTGTGCGGGTCGGTGAACAGCACCTTGCGCCCGGCGCCGGGGGGAAACTCCGGGTGGAAATTACCTGTATAGGGTGTCTTGTAGGCGTCCAGATACGCGACCAGCCGGTCAGGGTCATAGGCGTCAGGCGCTGGGCGTCCGGGTGGGCCGGAGAAGAAGCTCAGGACCACGCTCTCACGGCGGGCGATACGCTCAGCCACCGGGTAGCCGGCCGGCCAGTGCGCGTAACTCATGTGGGCGTAGGTGTCGTCGCCCACGCCAAGCTCGCCCTCCAGCACCAGGAATTCTTCATCGGCGCCGAGGGTCGTCGCCGGGCCGGTCCATCCGGCGGGGTAAAGGATCAAGACGCTCGCCGCCCCGGTCTCGCTATCCTCGCTCAGGACCTTCATCTTCACCCCGCCGGAAAGACCGAAGCGGTCGGCCGGAACCCAGGGCAGGCTCTGGGACTGGATGAACTCTATGTGCGGCCGGGCCATATATCGCCTCCTCGGGACGGACTTAACGGGGGTCGAAGCGGCTTTGCGCCCGAAGCGGAGTCTTGAGATCGGCGTCCTCGGTCAACACACGCATGACGCCTTGCATGGCGCGATTCAAGGCCGGGGCGGCGCGGGCGCGTGCGGCAGCCAGGACGGCGGGCGCTGAAAGCTTGGCCGCCTCCAGAAGGCCGGCCTCTTCCAGGGCCGTCTCCAGCGCGATCCGCTGCACCCGCTCCACATGCAGTTGGGAGGCGAGTTCGAACACCAGGCCCGTCAGTTGCTCAAGGGTCGGCGCGGCGAAGGCCTCAGTGGGGTCGGCTAGGAGCGACTGAAGGTCTATCTGGGCGGCGCTCATCCTGCTCGCTCCGCATGGAGGACGGCCCAAGGGAAATGCCATTCCCGACGCGTAGGCCAGGTCGACACGCCCAGGTCGCCGCCCCCGCGCTCATCGAAAGCGGTCCAGCGCACATTCGTAAAACCTGCGGCCTGCGCCATCGAAACCAGATCCGCCGCCATCATGGGGGCCATATAGGGTTCGTTGTTGCGCGCGCCATGCTCCATCATGGCGAAGTCGCGAAAGGCGTCGCCGGTGGGCTGAAAGTCTAGAAACGCCAAAGCGCCGCCCGGCGCTGAAAGCCGCGCCGCCTCTTCGAACAGGACGGGCAGGTGGTCCAAAGGAATCTCGTGGATCAGCATGGTGGAGACGACGAGGTCCGCCGATCCGGCCTCAAGTCCGGTGGCCATGGCGTCGGCCTGGCGGAAGCGGATGTTGAGACCCTTGGCCATGGCGTGTTCGGCGGCGCGTTTCAGGCAGGGCGCGGCCAGATCAACGCCGATCACCTCCGCCTGCGGCACGGCCTGTTTCAGCGGCCAGGTGGATTTGCCGAAGCCGCAGCCCAGATCGACGATGCGGCGATAGGGGCGCGACGCAATCGCGGTCTCTGTAAAGAGCCGATGGAATTTATAGTCGTCATTCTCGCCCATCATGACCAGCTTGGCGCCCAGCTCATAGACCTGCGCCGCCGGGTTGGAGGACCAGACGCCGCCGGGCTGCAGATGAATGTCCCACGCCGTGTACCAGTCGGGCAGGACGAGATCGGGGTTCAGTTCCAAAGCCCCCTGGGCCGGCCGGTCGTACTCCACCGGGGGCTGGGCGGCAACATGATCGCCCACCGCGCGCCACAGCATCTTCTGGGAACCTCGCTCCAGCCAGGCGAACCAGCCATAGGTCGGCAGACGCCGGACGTGATCAGCTAGCAGCTCCGCCCTCTCCGCCTCACCCATGCTTGCAGCGTCGAACTCGGCCCTGAGATGGGGATAGACCGTATCCGCCCATCGACGCCGCAGCGTGAGGACGAAATCGACAGCGGCCTCCTCCTGAAGCGATACACTCATAGGTCGATCCTTGGCGATGAAGCTCCAAGCGGAGCGATCAATTCAATCAATTCACCAGCGGCGCCGCTAAGACAGGCCGCCGCGCCCCCGCCTGGGACGGCCGGGCCGTGCACTGCGGGTCTGATAAAATCATGCGCCCCCAGCGCCTCCACGTCAAAGCTGACCATGGCCATACCGGGCGACAGTTCGCCATCGATGACAGCGCGTGGCGTAGCGGTTTCGGGATAGGCGTCAAGCTCCACCAGGGTTCCGTGCGGCAGGCGCACCAGGCCATGGCGATGCAACGCGTCCGGCGCTAGCCCATGGGCGTCTGAAATGATCTTCACCGGCGTCGCCACAGGCGGGTCCGTGGCGTTGGCGAAAGCGTTGTAGGGTTGGAACAAAGCGTCGGCGTCCGGCCCTGCCGCTACAACAATGAACACTCGGCCGACGAAGCTGAGGGCAGGCGCGAGGCTCAGCCCCACCGTGTGATCCACTTGCGTAAAATAGCAACACTCGCCGAACGGGCCGATCGCCTGCATGGCGCGAATGGTGGGAAAGCGGGATAGACCCTTGGGCGGGCCGATCACCGTAAAGGGTCCGCCCTCCAGCCGGGTGGCGAGCGCGTCCACATCCTGGACGACAAATTCCGTGGCGTTCCAACCAAAGCTCTTCAGCGCGCGCCAGCCCCGCGCGGCGGGGCTTTGTATGAACCGCAGAAACACCGCCTCGCCGCTCGCAGGCGCGAGCGTTAGGCAGGGTCGGCCCGCCATGACCGGGGCGCCCCAGGCGCTGGCGAGATCGCTATCGAGGTAGGAGCGGCTGAAGACCTGATATCCGAGTATGCCTACATAGGCCGCCTCCACCGCTGAGAGATCAGGGGCGGCGTAAGTCACCGCGCGAATGGCGCCCAGATAGGGGCGCGCTGACGCCCGCGCGGCAGGAAAAAACTCAGCCGCCGACATCGCCGACGCCGGCCTCCAGCTCCAGCGCCGTCGCGCTGCGTTGGAAGGCGCCAAGACCCAGGATCACCAGGATGATGGCGGGAAGGGACACAGCCACGGCCTCTATGGACACGGCGTAGCGGAGGTCCGCCGGATTGCCGAACCGATCCACCAGCCAGCCGACTGGCGGCGGCCCGATCAGTTGGCCCGCCAAGCTGATGATCAGATAATAAATGGACGTAGCCTGGGATCTGATCTGGCCGGGCGCAAGAAAGGTCAGGGATAGGGGCCCCGCCGCCGTGGCGATGGCCTGACCGGCGAAGCCGACGAACATGCCGCAAAGACCCAGCGTCGCCGTGGGGGCCAACGGAAACAGGATGAATCCGGGCGCCGCGATCATCAAGCCTGCGACCAGGGTCCGCAACGGCGCATCCCGGCGACCCATGGCCTGCCAGCGTTGGATCGCCCAGACGCCGGCGACCGAGCCCAGGGGGCCGGCCGTCAGATACAA
>Ga0116226_10003594_pt1 | contig 13664 bp, 14 predicted proteins | sample S1TSphfallax_FD_89692 | JGI IMG/M metagenome (GOLD analysis project Ga0116226, IMG submission 89692) | Host-associated microbial communities from peat moss isolated from Minnesota, USA - S1T2_Fa - Sphagnum fallax MG | ecosystem: Host-associated > Plants > Peat moss > Unclassified | place: USA...
AGTTTACTTAGAAGCTTTGAAAATGAGTCAATCACAACTGACTTGGTTGCTCATCAGTTTATCCATATTAATGGGTCTAACCTATGGCTTGCATAGAGGGATGAAGTTAGAGTTCAACTGGCAAATTAAAATGGTTTTTGTGCCTTTGTGTTTATATGCTGTTTGGTTATTAGCTCCTGAAAGCAGTTTACCTTATATTTACTTTGATTTTTAGTCATTGAGGTTGAATTGCCGAATCTCTTCCTTAAGGAGGAGGAGAAACTATATTTCAGCATTTATGATTGGGGGTATATTCAGGTAATTACCTCTCTTGGTGTTGGTCGTTCAGTAGGAGAGGAAGAAGCCTAATGTAATACTCTCCCCCTCTGTGGCCGTGCGGTCATGGTGGGGGAGAGTTTGGGCAAAACTTGGGTAAAACTCAAAACATGCTCTGAAAATCAAGAATGCGGAACCCGGGACTTGAACCCGGAAGCCTTGCGGCACTAGAACCTGAATCTAGCGCGTCTGCCAATTCCGCCAGTTCCGCAAAATGTACCTTAGTTAGCAGATGAGATTACCCATTATTCAGCAAAAAACCAAATTTGTCAAGTATTACTGCAAAATTGGCATATGAAGTTTAGCGATCGCCAAAAATATGGTTAATTGACCAGATATAACTTTCAGTGGGACTTTATGGGAGCAGCTGGCATTTATCTTGCCTATCCGCTATTGTTTTGCTGTTGTCGTTGCTGTCATACCACAGTACACTAGTCAGAACTGTGGTGAAGATTCAGCAATTTGAGGATTATGGAGTAGTGGGCTTAATTAATTAAAAAGAGACTCCAACAATCGTTCATAATTCTTACTATCTCCCCATGTGGGAGCAGAATTATGCACAAACTGGGGATATTCCTAGGTGACACCAACAGCTAGTCAATATATTTGGTTGGGGGTAACTCAATTGAGATATGCTGAAAAGCCTAAGTTTGGGAAATTTTTGGCAATGACTGCGACAGCGTTGCGTAGAGACATTTCCTCTCCCAACTCAAAACCAACTTCAAACCCTAATATTACATTATTTTTTTGGAGGTAGGCTTATCAATCCTTCTAGCAGCTTACCAGATACTAAGTCCACTCCGGAAGCAGACTCCTCAGTTTTGCAAGTTTGGGGCGGACATCAATTGCAAGGTCATGTCAGAATTAGTGGAGCTAAAAATGCTGCATTAGTGATCATGGCTGGAGCTTTGTTGTGTTCAGGAGATTGCCGGATTCGCAATGTTCCCTTATTAGCAGATGTAGAGCGGATGGGTCAAGTTTTGTCAGCTTTAGGCTTAGGCTTAAATAGACATGGCGAAACAGACGAAATATTAGATATTAATGCTCGCGAACTATTGACATCAAAAGCTCCCTACGAACTAGTTACCCAATTACGGGCTAGTTTTTTTGCTATTGGTCCAATTTTAGCCAGACTGGGAATAGCCCAAATGCCTTTACCAGGAGGTTGTGCTATTGGAGCTCGACCAGTTGATTTACATGTGCGAGGACTGCAAGCAATGGGAGCAGAAGTCCAAATCGAGCACGGTATTTGTAACGCCTATGTTCCAGGTAACAATGGTCGTTTGCAAGGAGCTAAGATTTACTTAGACACACCCAGCGTTGGAGCAACAGAAACCTTAATGATGGCGGCGACCTTAGCGGAGGGAGAAACTATAATTGAGAATGCTGCAAGGGAGCCAGAAGTAGTAGATTTAGCTAACTTCTGTAACGCTATGGGAGCTAAAATTCATGGTGCTGGTACTAGCACAATTACTATTGTGGGAGTTCCGAAATTACACTCTACCGACTACACAATTATCCCCGATCGCATTGAAACAGGGACTTTTTTAGTTGCAGGAGCGATTACCCGTTCAGAATTTAGGTTATCACCAGTGGTTCCCGATCATTTAACCCCAGTAATTGCCAAATTACGGGAGATTGGTGTAACCATAGTCGAAGAAGCGCCAGACCGCTTGCTGATTCTACCAGCAGAAAAACTCAAGGCTATAGATATTGAGACATTACCCCATCCTGGTTTTCCCACGGATATGCAAGCACCTTTTATGGCACTTTTGGCACTAGCAGAAGGTGATAGCTTGATTAACGAATCCGTATTTGAGAATCGTCTGCGTCATGCTGCGGAATTAAATCGATTAGGAGCAGATATTCGGGTTAAAGGTAATGCTGCTTTTGTGCGGGGAGTCCCAATATTATCAGGTGCGCCAGTCATCGGTACAGATTTACGGGCTTCCGCAGCTTTAGTCTTAGCTGGATTAGCCGCAGAGGGACAAACAACAATTCAAGGACTACGACATTTAGATCGGGGTTATGATCGCTTTGATCTGAAGTTGCAAAAATTAGGTGCCAAGATCTTCCGGGAACCTATAGCTACTTCAGGTACGGAATTAATAACTCATAGTAACAGTAGTTTACCTGCAAGTGTGAGCAACTAATTTGTTTGGGTGGGCGAAAAAACCAATACAGTAGGGGTGCAAGGCATACGTGCCCCTACAACCCTAGCCCACCGCATAGTCACTCATTTCCCGCATGAAAGGGGGATGAAAACCTAACACAATATCTTGTTTTGGTACGCCCAAATCAACCAAATCTGCTGCAATATCGTGTTCTGTTGAATTGTAAAATATCCAGATTTTCTCATTACGAATATCAACATGCATTACACAATGATGTACCCACCGCTCATGCAACCAACCTAGATGCAAAATTTGATAGTGATTTCGCTCTGTATCAAAAATAGTCTCAACCTCGATCTCACCATAAGCTGGCTTAACTTCTGCATAATCCATAAACAATTGCTGTACGATTTGCTGATAGTTGGTTAATTTATCTGTTACTCCTTCCATAGTGAAATTTGCTCCAATTCAGTGTTGTAAACAATCATCTTTACAGAATTTTCTTGCAGCATTGATGCTGGAAAATCAAGTTGGAAAAAGCTGTTATAGATTCGATTGGGTACGGCTAGATAGAGAACGCGATCAGGTTCTTCACGACGCAATGCAGCTCGGTAGTTAATAAACTGCCCTAGTGCTGTATGAAACTCCGAAATTGGAGATGCACTAGCCAAAAAACTTTTGACTTCCACCGCAATTTTCTCATCTCCCCGCTCCGCAGCCAGTAATCGTTCCGCCCCCAAGTCAATTTCCATCTCTACTCTACCTATTTTAATCTGAAGTGGGTCACGAGTAACATTCCACCCATCCTTAGTAAGAGCCGTCTTAACAACTTGATGAAAACGATCCTTAGCCACAAAAACACTCCGATCTAGAGATGTAATTCCAACTTATCAAACTTTGGATTAAGATGGCTAATTTGAGATCGCTTATACTTAGCTTTAATTTATGCAATAACACGCCCATGAAAAATATACTTTCCCTTCTTTACACTGTGATCGCAGGCTCCGCATTAATTATTTCTCCAGCGATCAGCTCCATCGAGTCCGCATTAGCTAGTAAAGTTATATACGATAGCAAATGTCATGTTGCAAAACCATCAGCAGAGGATTCAAATGAGGAACCATTCTTTAAAGCCAATTTTGAAAGTAATGGGCAAAAATATTTGTTAGTGGGGTTACGCTATCAAGATGGTTCGGGATTGCTTTGCGTTTCTCCGTCTGATATCTACCATCTACAACTAGTGTCAGCTCAAGATATTCAAAACTCATTTATAGATAAAGTTACCAAAAAGACAAAAAATTCATTTTTAGTCACCATCTATGGTGGTAATGGCTCCAATGTCCCTATATATGACTTTCGAGTGACTTTCGATCACCCATATCATCCAACAATTAAGTTGATCCGAAAATATAAGTAGCTACACACTCCTTAACTTGTCAAGAACGAGTATCAATTGTACTATCTTGAATAGCTACTTTAGTTTTAAATATAGTGTCCAAATTGTATGGTAAAATTCAGACATCTGGGGTTAAGTAGTCTATGGTTACTATTGATGGCAATGCCTGCATGGTCTCAAGTGCAATCACAAAACTTTAGTAATGCCCAACTATCAGCTTTAAAGTCTGTAAACAGGCCAATTTTGGTTCCCAGCTATTTGCCCGATGGCTTCACATTGAATAAAGTGGAAGTCAACCCCTGCAAAGCAGGAATTCAGCGAGATGACTGTGGTGGCTATACCCTAATTTATCGCGATCCAGATAATATTTGTCTAGTAGTATCCGCCGTCGGGGGTGGATTAGGGGGTGCTGATTCCGATTTTGAAACCACAGTAACCACGAAGTTGTTTGGTGAAGTGACAATAGAATTTGGCAATCAACCTGGGGGTGCCGCCAAACCTAGTCAAGACCAAATGAACCAACCCCAACCCAATCTCGATAATTTTCCTGCGCCTCTTATTCATGGCAATACTCCTTACTATCGCGTTAGCACAGGAGATGATTCCTACTATAAAGAAAAATATGGATGTAGCAGTCGTCTTCGCATCACACCTTCAGAACTTATAAAAGTATTGGATGGTTTAACGGTACTGGAATAGTGTTACTAAACTCACAAGAGAAACTTTTTTACCAGGAAATTCCTGTTCCTAATTCTTTCAAATGGGTGATTCTTTATAACTTGCAACCTGGGTTACTAGTAAATTTTGAGGAAAACAATGGGTAAACCACAAAAGAATTCTGTAAACTATAACATGACACCATTTCAACAGGTACGTCAAAACCTAATCACTGCCAGGAAGTACCTTACTCCAGTTCGGAGAAACCTGCTGTATTTAATCTTACTAGCTATTCCTCTCTTAAATATTACACTTTTTGACACTCCAGCACAAGGCAATTTTAATTACAACTGCTCTACAGACAAATACCATGTTGTTGTCAACACAGATGATCGGGGTAATCTTGTCTATAAAGCCTTTAGTCCTAAGTATAATCCTGATATACCACCTGACGCAACCCCAGACTTGGTTTTAACTAATGGGGAAATCATTAGTTCGGGAAAAGAGGGTAATGGTTCTTATCGTCGGACAGTGATTCATTGGAAGAGCGATGAAGGATTGGTCTATGAAATTAATCAGTCTGAACAACTAACAGGTGATGTGGGAGCTACAGCAGGAGTCTTGCGTATAATCCAGGAAGACAAAGAAATATACAAGGGATCATGTCAAATTGACGATTAACCTATGATATTCACCCAAAAGGCTTACATGCACTATCTCCTGCTATGTTTTATTTCCGTCGAACTCACGTTAAAGTAATTAATTGCTCCGATTAAAATTCCTAAAATCTTTTTGATATCTTTGATATGATATTCCGTTAAATCAATGGAAACAACGTTATTTTCTAACTTTAAAAACTGCCAAATAGTGCCAATGGTCACAACGCCATAAATAGTTTTAATATCATTCTGCTGTTGTTGATTAAATAACTGAGCAGCAATCATTTCAGCTATACATTGTGCTAAACCTGATTTAATGTTTTCGTTTTTAGCTTCTACTAAAGTTATGATAGGTGTATTGATGAAAAGTTGTTCTTGAGAAAGACTAATGATAAAATCGCAAAATCCATTTAATCCTTGTTTACTATCAACATTAAATTCTACCCCCGAAAACAAGCTGATTTCATAGTTAAACCTCCGTCTTACTTCCCATAAAATAGGAGCGATAATCATTTCAGAACGAGCTTTTTCTGTATTAATTGAAACAGCTACGTCAACGTTCTCCTGAAGAAGTGTTGCGAGTAATTCACTATATTCTTCCTCAGATACATTTCCGAATAAACCTGATGCTTCATTTATAGTCAAGTTGAACCTTCTAATGATATCATTTAATTTAAAATCACTATAAGCCATTTTAATTACTTTTAATCAAGAGATGTTTGTAATATAGAAGTGTTCAAGGGAGCAAAAGCTATGATGAATACGATTTCATTCTAGCTCCCATTAGTCCTATAAGATTTTATCACCTGACTTTTTCCACCTGTCTCGCAACCCCAAGCTTGCGCCTGTTACTTTTTGCATATACACACTGAAACAATTGCAATGCTATACTAGCTATGGGAGTTAGCTAATTTCTCCTGGATGTATTTAGTATTGATAATTTAGAACCTTAGTTAAACTACTAACCATGTCATTTCTCACAACCTCACTTACTGGTTTAAAAGCCGACTCATTCCGTCATCCATTAGACCTAGAAGCGACAAATACTCTTAAGCAAATCCCTGGTTTGGATATGATGGTGCGAAATTGGCTTGGTCCAATGGCGGAACAGCTTTTCTATGTCGAAAATATTGCTTCTAGTATTTTAGTGGGTGAAAAGCAACTACCCGATTTACATCAGTTGTTATTAGAAGCTAGCAAAATTTTGGATATTGAGCCACCTCAATTATATGTCCGTCAACATCCTGCGCCTAATGCTTACACTTTTGCTATGCGCGGGAAGCAGCCATTTGTTGTATTACATACTTCTTTGATTGAAATCCTTACCCCAGAAGAAATCCAAGCAGTTATTGCTCATGAATTAGGACATCTGAAGTGCGATCATAGTGTTTATCTCACACCTGTAAATCTGTTGATTTTAGCAGCAGGAATTTTGCCTAATGTGGGAGCAATTTTAGCTCAAGCAATTCAAGCACAACTGTTAGAATGGGTGCGCTGCGCTGAATTTACTTGCGATCGCGCCGCTTTACTAGCCACCCAAAATCCCCGAATTGTCATGTCAGTGTTAATGAAGTTAGCTGGTGGTTCTCCTACTCTAGCGCCAAAACTGAACCTAGACGCTTTTGTGGCTCAAGCCCGTGCTTATGATGATATTAGTAAAACCGAATTAGGTGAAATGCTGAAAACAGCACGCACAGCAGAGTTAACCCATCCAGTTCCCGTATTACGAGCTAGAGAAATTGACCTCTGGGCTAGTAGCCAAGAATATGCAGAAATATTACATAATCATGGAGCAAAACATCAGGGTAAAACGGTATCTTTAGGTGGATGGCGTAACTGGTAAATGAACAACTTACTACCAATTAATTTATTTGAATATGAACAACTAGCAGCAAAAAATCTGTCACCTATGGTTTGGGACTATTACAGGAGTGGAGCCGCAGATGAAATCACGCTTCTAGATAGCCATAAGGCATTTTCACAGATTAAACTTCGTCCTAGAATGCTGGTTGATGTGACCAATATCGATTTACATACCCAGGTTCTAGGCGAGAAACTACAACTACCTTTATTAATTGCACCAATGGCTTTTCAGTGTCTGGCTGATCCAGAGGGGGAAATTGCTACAGCTATAGCTGCTGCATCAGCAAATACAGGATTAATCCTTAGTACATTATCTACAAGGAGTATGGAAGAGGTAGCTACTATTAGACAAAGCTTTCCTCAAGCTTTACAATGGTTTCAACTCTATATTCATCGCGATCGCGGATTAACCTGTGCTTTAGTTGAAAGAGCTAAAATTGCTGGTTACAAAGCTTTATGTGTAACTGTAGATGCTCCCATGTTGGGAAAACGGGAAGTAGATCACAGGAATGAATTTTGTTTACCACCACATTTATATCCGGCTAATTTAGTCAATATATCTGGTTTGGACATTTCTCAGGAAAAAGGTGGATCTGGTTTATTTAGTTATTTTGCGCAACAAATCGACCCGGCGGTAACTTGGTCAGATTTGGATTGGTTAAAATCTATCAGTGATTTACCTTTAGTATTGAAGGGAATATTACGTGGAGATGATGCTGTGCGAGCAGTAGAACATGGTGCTCAAGCAATTATTGTCTCTAATCATGGTGGAAGACAACTTGATGGAGCGATCGCTTCCATAACAGCATTAGGAGAAATTGTCACAGCAGTAGATGGAAGAGCCGAAATCTTATTAGATGGAGGTATCCGTCGGGGGACAGATATACTGAAAGCCTTAGCCTTAGGCGCAAAAGCCGTATTAATTGGTAGACCAATTTTATGGGGACTAGCTGTAGCAGGACAAACCGGTGTATCTCACATCATCTCATTATTGCAAGAGGAATTACATCTAGCAATGGCGCTGAGTGGATGTACTCGGCTAGCAGATATCGATGCTAGTATTATTAGTATTTGATACGACTAATATTGCTTGTATAGATTGTGCCTAGCAATATTCTAGGCTATTGCACCTTGTATAGTTCCTCTGGCTAAAACCTGAGAGGACAATTGTTTGGTCGAGTGCTGTAGATACTACTGAAACGACTGTAAGGCTCTTTTGGGGTAGGTGAAACACCAAGTTGAATATTCAAAGATGCTATCTGGGGATATTTATCCAAAATGAATTTAACTAGGTTTTTATTCACTATTTCCCAAAAATCTCCCTGATGTGGGTAGTTGACCAGAAATTTATCAATATTTTTTCTAATGGGTACAAAATCAGGATATGTATTTTGAGCGATCGCTTCTGGTGTATAGCGATAGGCTACTTTAATATTGAGAATTGCTCCCCCTTGGAGTTGAGTAGCATATTTCGAGACTTGAAATCCAAAGACTTCTTCATATTCTGCGCATTTTGGAATTGTTTGAGACAGTGAAGGTGATATAAATGCATTACAGGATAGAATAAGAGTACCAGAAGCCAGCAAAAGTCTATATTTCATATTTTTACGCACCTGACGATTATTTTCGATTACTTTTATACATTTATGCATAAACTGGCTAGAATTAATCATCTGTTGTTCCCGTTAAGTTGGATTTAACGGGAAAACGCGGGAAACTCATTCCGGTTTGATTTGGATACCTGCTGCGATCAAGTCGAAGTTTGGCGAAAATTGGGTGTGGCGATCGCCATCGGCTTTTGCGAGTTTTGTACCTTGAAGATCAGCTTGACGGAAATCAGTAGAAAACAAGATTGCGCCGCGCAAATCCGCATTTTGCAAATTTGCTTGTGTCAGATTAGCAAAGCTTAAGTCACAACCTCTGAGATTAGCTTCACTCAGATTAGCCTGACTTAAATCAGCATAGCTGAGGTTTATTCCTTTCAAATCTAAGCCTTGTAAATCAGCGCCAGCCAGTTCTGCTCTCTCAAAGTTTCTCAATCCCTTACTATACTCTTCTACCAGAGTAGTAGCGCTAAAAACTAGCTGTTGAGAGTTGGTATCAGACATAATACAGCCTCACTTTCACTAAATAGAGTAATTTCAAATTCAAGTTTTGACAATAGATACAATTCACTTTAAAGATAATTGATATTGATTTTACTCTTTTTCTACTGATTTTAGTTTACTCTCTAACCATTGCTGTAAGTCAAAGACAGTGGAAAAGTTAAATATAGCCTTCCCTAATTCTGTCAATTGTGTACGAGTTAATGTTCTAACTTGCTTAATGAGAGAGGAGTCAATTTCACTAAATCGGTAGTTGAGCAACTGTATAACCATGTTCTGCTCACCTTTCAATTCACCTTTGAGTTCACCTTCTTCTCTTGCTAGTTCAACAGTTGGGCTAATTAGTGGCATTCTTTTCTCCTCTTCTAAACGTTTGATCTTAGCAGCCAACTCTGCTTGTGCTGGTTTAAGTAAAGTCATCATTTTATCAACAACATCAAAGACTTTAATGATGTCTCTATCCGCCCAGCCTTTCTCGTAAATTTTTTGAATTATTGCCCATTTCCACTCAGCCCGTTCAGCTAGATTCCCTGTTGTGGCTAAAGTTTTCAGATGAGCCATTACAATGATAGCAAAAAAGTTGTTGCTAGATTCTAGTTCATCCCAACGCAATAGGTAGTCCAGCAGTTTTATTGAGTGGAATTTCAGAGTTACTTCATCATCCAAAATCTCATATTTATAAGAATTGGGTCGCCAGCTTGGTCTGTTATCACCGAGGATTACTAGACTAAGTACCTTTCTCCCGTCTATATCGTGGATGCGATAGTTATACTTGTATATCCGCTTCCTCAGATTTGACCTGTATTGAGCCTGTATCTCAATATGAAGATAAAAGTACTGCGTGTGATCTTGGAGAAACCAAACTTTAAAAATCTTATCAGTAACCCCCTTTCCTGTGAGGATAGAAGAAGGATGAGAAACTGGGAAGGTATTCGTTGAGAGCTTCCTTCCACGTTTCATCATAATTGGCTGTAATTCTGCTCATGTAACTCCTATTAAGTAAATTAGATGCAAAGCTAAAATGCTTTGCGTTAAATTGATCATGTTGGGTTACTCTTAGAAGCCTATGAGCGTCTTCGCTGTTGCTCCAACCAACATTTCTGTGTGGGATCTTGGATCTTATCCTAAATTTTCTACTTCTGCGTTCACCGATTCCTATTTTTTCTCCTACCGTCTGATCCACCAAACAATAAATGCTGCTATTAAACCGATGAAAGGTAAAATCAACACAGATGATATTGTTAAAACGTTCGCTTGTAAAGTTGATAAATTAATCCGTCGGTTATTTGGTTCTTTGGGACGAATCGAAAGAGGTGTTTGGTCTTGTTGACTTAACCAAGTGACTGAATTCAGAAATACATCTCCATTCAATTGCTGCTGAAATAGACCATCAGTAGCAAAGTCTGAATTACCAAATACTACTAAACGGGATTCTTTGGTTTTTGCTTGGGTGGTAGATGGTAAGGGTGATTGAGAGGGTTTAGCTTGCTGGGAAATACTTGGTAGAGGTGAGGGCGTTGTTAATAGTGAAAGCTTGGTTTTCTTGGAAATACCTGGTAAAGGTGAAGCCTTGACTTGCTTGGAAATATTTGGTAAAGGTGTTGGTAAGGATGGAAGCTTGACTTGCTTAGGAATGCTTGGTAAAGGTAAAGACGTTATTGAGGGTAAAGACTGGCCTTGCTTGGGAATGCTTAGTAGAGGTGAGGGCGTGATTGATGGTGTCGGATTGGGGTTAATTGGAGTAATTAATTTCTTGGTTAAAGCTACCCCTAAAACTAGAGGTCCTTTCAGGTCGCCTGGGTGAAACTCTAATTTTTCACTTTGTTGGTCAGTTTCAGCCCAACTTTTTGGATAGGGTTTGGTAAATAATAGTGGTGTAGATTCTACATTAGGAACTTTTTGCGTAATTATTGGTCTAGCTAATCGATAAAAGGAGATTCCGTTACCAAAATCTTTGGTAATTGGATGTTTACCATATTCCGTGACTAAAGGAGCAGCGGGTCCCAATCCCAAGCTTTCTCCAGATGTGTCGATCGCTAGCCGATGATCGAGAGTCACTCCCCACTCTTGTAGCAAGCTATCAATTTTCGGGTCAGTATTGGGGTCAATCATCAACAGTAAATTACCACCAAGATTCAGATAATTTTCTAAAGCCTGTACTTCACCTGGTAGTAAAGCTCTCTGTGAACCAGCGATCGCAACTACAGAAGCATCATCAGGTACTTTTTGTGTTTCGCTGAGATTCAAAGGTGCTGTCACCAAATTTTTAGCTGTTAATTCCTGAATTGCTTGGGAAATAGAATCTTTACAAGCCACTGTCTTAGATGGATCTTCCGACTGAAAGCAATTAGTCTTAGATAGGGGGTGTTCGCCATGACCTTGGAGAAAGTAAACTTTGACAATCTTCTGACTGAGAATTTGTTGTAAGCCATTAGTCAAACTAACTTCTGATAGACGTTGACCTTCACCTACTGTCTGGACTAATTTGCGTTTATCTCCATATTCCAAATAAACCTGTCCCAGATCTCGGATACCAAATTTCTCTGCTAATCTTGGTCTGGCTTCAGGGTCGATATACTCAAATTGAAATTTCGGGTTTTGTCGGTGATAATCTTGCAATAATTCCAGATCTTGGGAATTTTGATCTTTAGCAAATATCCATACTTTGGCAGGATTTGACAAGCTTTGAACTAGTTCATCGCTTTGAGGTGATAGGGTAAATAATTGATTTTCTGTCAGATCTATTCGTACATGGTAACGTACAGCTAAAAAGTTGATTAATCCTAAAATAGCAAATACTGCGAAAGTGGCTATTAAAGCATTGGCGCTTACTTGAATGGATCGAAACTTCCAGAAACCAGTCCTTTGGATTTTCACCATGATGGATAAACCACTCAGAATCAGTCCCAGAATTACTAATACTAGGGATATTAACCCCCATTTTTCTGAGACTAATCCGGAGGTTAAACCAGCAATAAATATGACAATTCCTATCCAAAATAAAAGTTGCCAAAATCGTTTCTGAATCAATTGCTTAATCATCATAGGAGCAGGGGAGCAGGGGAGCAGGGGAGCAGGAGGGGTTATTGGCGTTGGAAGCGGAGTGCGTCTATTGATTGGGCTGTGAGGAAAATGCCTAGAACTATATAACTACCGAATAATACTAAAGCGCTGGTGTCAAATATGCCTTGGATTAAATTGTTGTAATGTTTGATCAAGGAAAAATAACTGATAGCTTCGCCAAGGGTTCCAGGGACTATTTTAGCGATTAAGTCAAAAAATAAGAGTAATATGACTACTGCGAAAGTCAATACCGCTGACAATAATGTACTGTCTGTAAGGGAGGAGATAAACATTCCTAAAGATAGAATAGCGGATGCTAGTAAGATTAACCCTAAGTGTCCTGCTAAGGGAAGCATCGGTGATACAGGAGGATGCGCCGCAGCAAGAACGATTACCTCAGTTCCTAGTATTGGTAGAAGTATAGTGGTGAAAAATGTAAGTACTCCCAGTAGTTTACCTATAGCTACAGCCCAATTAGTCACTGGTGAAGTGGCTAATAATTCTAAAGTTCCTCTTTTGCGTTCTTCCGCATAAAGTCCCATAGATAGGATTGGTAAGACAAATAGTAATAACCAGCCCATACGATCTAAAAATGCGCGGACAAATTCATAGGCTACATCAATTGGTGGTACTGGTGTGCCCATTTGCTGACCTTGTAAATCATAGGCGGCGACTACTGGTAAAATGCCATCTGGACCTAAAAGAATCATGACTAAGAACAATCCAGCCAGAAACCAAAATACGGCTGCGATCGCATAAGCCAAAGGCGAGACAAAATAACTTTGTAATTCTCGACGATAAATAGCGATGATATTGGCGAGTATTATGCGCATTTTAAGCGGCTTCTCCTGCTGACTCGGTTGTTTCTACCTCTATTGATAGATGTTTCTCTTCCGTTGTCAGTTCCAAAAAGACATCTTCTAAGGTAGCGCTGACACGCCGGATTTCATATACTTCAAATCCTGCTCTGATTAAAGCAGAAGTAACTATATGACCTATTTCTACGTCTGGTTTTGAGATCACGCGCAAGCAAGAACGATTTTCTCCGCTTGGGGTAATTGACTGTACTAGATAGACAGACCCTAGATTTTGGATAACTTGTTTAGCTAGGGATACTTCTCCAGATATCTCTACATCATAGCCCGAACCGCTGGTTAATTGCGTCATCAGATTTTCGGGAGTATTCATTGCCACAACCTGACCACGATTAATAATCACCACTCGATTACAGGTCATACTCACTTCTGGGAGAATGTGAGTGGAGAGGATAATTGTATGGCTTCCAGCTAGACTTTTAATTAAATTGCGTACCTCAATAATTTGTCGGGGGTCAAGTCCTACGGTGGGTTCATCTAAAATAATTGCTGGCGGATCATGGACGATCGCTTGAGCAATTCCGACTCTTTGACGATATCCCTTGGAAAGTTTGCGGATAATCGTTTGGCGTTTTTCTGACAAATTACAGCGTTCTATAGCTGCTGCTACCTTTTGG